>JGI20214J51088_10001159_pt1 | contig 17907 bp, 16 predicted proteins | sample WetSurMetagenome_FD_51088 | JGI IMG/M metagenome (IMG submission 51088) | reverse complement strand
TATCAATAGTAGCAACCTGGATGCTTGCACGCAAGATTTATGAACACTGGTTCCTGTGGATTGTTGTAAATTGCGTTTCAGTAATACTCTTTTCAGTAAGAGGGCTTTATCCGACAGTTATTCTGTACCTTGTGTATGGAATAATGTCGTTTGCCGGTTTGGCAGAATGGAAGAAGACGATAGGTAAGGAAGTATAGAACAAGAAATAAGATTAAGATGAATTCCAAAACAGTAATCATAGCTGACGGAACCTTCCCCACACATGACATTCCCCTGAATTATATCAGGAATGCTGAACGAATAATCTGTTGCGACGGGAGTGCGGAAGATCTTGTGTCAGCCGGTTTTGAGCCTCATGCGATTGTAGGTGATATGGATTCCCTTACTGAAGAACAGGTAAACAGGTATGCCGACCGTATATTTCCTGATGAGGATCAGGAGACCAATGACCTGACTAAGGCAGTAACCTGGTGCAAAGAGAGTGGATTTGATGATCTGGTCATAGTGGGAGCAACAGGTAAACGGGAAGATCACACAATTGGAAATATATCCCTTCTTGCTGAATATATCAAAGATGTTAATGTAATAATGGTAACTGATACCGGACTATTCCTTCCTCTTCTTAAAAGTTCGGAAATTTCATCATTCCCGGGACAGCAGGTTTCAATATTTTCGATAGATCCTCAGACAGAAATAACCACACATGGTTTGAAATACCCGCTTAATAACACAAGGATCAGAAACTGGTGGGTGGCAACATTAAATGAATCCCTCGGAGATGCCTTCTCTCTTGAATTTAATAACGGAAGGGCAATCGTTTATCTGAAGTTTAAAGAATGACCACCAGACCTCCTGATCTCCAAGACTTGCAAGACCTGCAAGACCGCAAGACCGCAAGACTGCAAGACCGCAAGACAATACCTATGTCTTCATTACCTCTTTTACAAGATTAATAAGCTGTACCCGGCTCCTGACATTTGTTTTAATATAGATCCGGTGAGTATGATCTTTTACAGTCTGAAGACTGATAAATAATTTGTCCGATATTTCTTTATTACTCAATCCATTGCATATTTCACGGACTATATCAGTCTCGCGTGGAGAAACTTCAAATTTCTTGCAGAATCCTTCGAAGGAGAGATCTGTGGTAGTATTGTCTGTGAAAGCCGACAGAAGTGTTCCGTAGTTCAGATATAATGGAAGAAATGTATTTCCTGCAAAGAATGTGAATATAAAAACTACTGCAACATAAGGTTGAGAGGTATAAAACATAAGGGTGGTACATTGCGATACCATTATCAGTAATATTCCGGGAGCGATTATCTTCCTGTCATAATTGTGAATGATCGATCTGCCTTTTCGTGGAAACAGGATAAGTATTGAAGCCAGCAATGAATAAACGGCATTCATGGAAATGAAGTAACTTTTTATAAGGGCTGCCGGTTTTATTGTACTCGTCTTTGCAATGACATAGCCAACAATAACGATCACTGAAAAGTTGACAAGAAGGAACAAGAAAACATGCCAGTTAGTGTTCTTCCTTCCTGAAATCCATGATGAAAACTGAAGAAGCATAAGCCATGCAAAGACAAGGAAAGGTAGTCCAAGCAACATGGCGATATCTGAGAACCTGGCCATCAGTTCTGCGGAAATATAATTCGACAGAAATGCTTTTATGACAACCTGTCCCCATATTCCGTAGAATCCGAATGTAAAAATGAATACCTGGAAGTAAAGTAATGTTGAAAAGATTTCATGCCGGTATCTGTTTCGTAATCTGGATGATAATACGACACCTCCTGCTGCGAGAGCAACTGATAGAATGAAAATCAGGTAAACAAAAAACCTTAACATTATATAAAGGTATAAAAAACCGGTAAAGTGAATGGATAAAATTAGGTACTACCAAAGTATTGCACTACATACTTTAGTAGTAAAAATAAAAATCACGACTTAAGTATGAAGACCATGTGCCAAACCGGGTGTAGATTTGCTTCATAATTATTCGGCGGTTTTTAAATTCAATAAACAGAAATTATGGAAACAAATAACGAATACAAATTAGTCCCCGATTTCGGGTATTGCCTGGGAACAGGATGGAGGGTTATGATGGATAATTTCCTGAGATTACTTCTTGTTATCATAGTGCTGGCAATCGTAACGGCCCCATTCAAAATGTTCAACTTTAAGTTTGACTTGTCCCCTTTTCATAACCTTCCGTGGAATTTTGGTCATAACATAGGCCATTCAATGAGGGATATGTTCGCAATTGGATCACTGGGAATATTTGCTGCATTTTTCGGATTCCTTGCAATGCTTTATGCGTTTCTTGTTGCTCCTGTTTTTGAATACGGAGGTAATATGATATTTGTACAGGCAGTCAGAAAAACCAAACCCGATTTTGAATACCTGATCAAAGGTTTTATGGAGAACTATCTTAGCATTATTCTTGCAAACCTGCTTGTGTTTGCACTTGTTGTTCTCGGTCTTTTCGCCCTGATCATTCCGGGTATTATTATCGGATGCCGTCTTGCATTTGTATCTTATATTGTAATGGACAAGAAGCTGGATCCGATTGAAGCCGTTGAGATGAGCTGGAGGCTGACAAGAGGACACGGATGGACAATATTTCTTTTAGGATTTGTATCAATCTTCATTATACTCTTCGGACTTATACTGATGATTATAGGGATATTTCCTGCAATTGTTTGGGTTTCAAGCTCTTTTGCATCTCTTTATGAGTCAGTACTGAGAGAGAAGGAAAAGCCTGTAGAACAGATTACTGAATAGAGTTTTACCTCACCCCCTCCCGTCCCCCGCTCCCGGTGAGAGCGGGGGATGCTTATTCAGATATCTATTCCCTTACAAGGTTATGCAGCCCCTCTCCCCCGGGAGAGGGGTTGGGGTGAGGCATTCACATATAATACACCAGGTGTTTATTCATATGCTTTTTATTTTGTTTTGAGGTTTGGATGAGAAAGAAAAATTTCTTTAACTTTATCTTTCACTACTAAACTGACTTTATATGAAAACCAGAACCCTGTTTTTATTGCTCGCTTTTGTTATCATGTTACCAGCCACATCGAATTGTCAGGTTGGAAATCTGCTCCGAAATAAACTGAACAAGGTTGTCAATGCCGGTTCAAAAACAGCTAATAAGGAGGTCGACAATAAGATTGATACAGCAGTTCAGAAAGGTGCAGATAATTCTAAAGCAAATGCTGCAGAAAGAGTGGAAAACAACAAAAAAGAGAATGGTCAACCTTCGCAGGGAGGTGACAACGCATCAGCCGACCAGGGAGGTCAGGGACAGAGTAGCGCAGGATTTAGTAAACTCTACGGGAATAAGATAGACCTTAAATACAAGGAGAATTATAGTTTCACCTCACGAATCTATATGGTGACGGAAACCTATGACAAGAAGGATGTTATGAAGATGGACTTTTTCATGTATTACAGTGCCAATTATCCCTGTGTGGGGATTGAAACAAAGACCATAGCCAACGAAAAAGGGGAAACAACTCCGGTTACTGCTGTAATGATAATGGATGGAGAAAACAAAAGTTACCTGATGCTGACTGATGTAAATGGAATGAAGATGGGAATGATTTCTGCTGTTCCCGATTCAACCGATCTGCAAACTGATAAGAAAGGGAAGAAATCCACTCCTCCTACTTTTACCAGAACAGGAAATACCCGTGAGATTGCCGGTTATAAATGCGACGAGTACACTTATACAAGCAATGAAGATAAGACTTCAGGGAAGGTCTGGTTTACAAAGGATGCAGATATTAAGATCGACAGGCGTGGCTGGAATAATTCTGGTATGTCTGCTTACTATGGTAACCCTGCTTTCGATAATGGTATCATACTTGCCAATGAGGCTTATGATGAGAAAGGTAAGCTTACAATGAAATCTGAAACGCAGGAGATAAACCCAAATTTTCCACATTCAATTTCCGTTACAGGATATACCCTCAGGCAAATAAACATGGGTAAAAGCAAGAAATAATGTTTTAAGAACAATGAACATTTGAACAGCGAATGCTGAACTGTAAAATACTACAGCATTCGCCGTTCGTTTGTTCAATATTCTTAGTTCTATAGTTTCTTAAGTTTAGCAAATCTCAATAACAGTTTTTTACTTCCCTCTTTTTCAAATTCAACTGTGGCTGTAGTATTCGGAGGCTGTCCTTCAATTGAGATAATGATACCCTTTCCAAACCTTTCATGCAGAACAGAATTTCCCTCAGAGAATAACGACGAATCACTTCCAGCAAATGGAACAGAAGCTGATGACACTGAATTGGTTATTTTTTTAAATCTGTCAGTTCCTCGATATACCTTAGGTTCTTCCCTGATCGATGATGTTGTCCCTTCTGGCATCTTGTTCTGAAATGACTTTCCTCCTGTTTGAGGATAATCCAGAAATTTCTGATCAATCTCCCGCAGGAACCTGCTCGGGCTGCATCGTTCNAGATTTCCCCATTTATACCGGTTCAGGGCGTAACTCAGGGTAGCCTGTTTTTCGGCACGGGTAAGTGCCACATAGAAAAGACGCCTCTCTTCTTCAAGTTCCCTGGCACTCCCGGAAGACATCGGAGAGGGAAACAGCGTGTCTTCCATACCAACAATATATACATGCTTGAATTCCAGTCCTTTGGCTGAATGCATTGTCATAAGCGTGACTTTGTTCCGGTCTTCTTCCGATTCAGTATCCTGATCGGTCAGCAACGCAACATTCGACATATAGTCTGCAAGGGTTGAAGGTTCTCCATTGGTTTCAGCAGCTTCGGTGAATTCCTTTATTGCATTCAGCAACTCTTCCAGGTTCTCATAGCGGCTTACCTCCTCAGGTGATTTTCCTTCCTTAAGTTCTTTCATAATTCCTGAACCCATGGCAATTTCCCTGGCTTTTATAAAGGCGTCTGTTGTGTCGGAATTGACACATAAATTATTGATGACATCAACATACATCTTAAGCTTTTTAGCCGTACCTGAATTAAAATGGTCGGGATATCTGACTGCTTCAGGAAGTAAACTCCAGGGTGTCACATTAAGTGTTGTGGCCAGCTCAAATATTTTCTGTATCGTGGTGTCTCCAATACCACGTTTGGGATAGTTAACAGATCTCTTTAGCGCTTCCTCATCCTCGGGATTTATAACCATCCTGAAATAAGCAAGTATGTCCTTGATCTCCTTTCGTTCGTAGAAAGATAATCCTCCGTAGATTTTATAAGGAATGTTTTTTCTCCTGAGAGTTTCTTCAAATATCCTCGATTGTGCGTTAGTCCTGTACAGAATTGCAAAATCCGACCAGTTGAGCTGCTGAGAAAACCGCTTATCAAAAATATCCGAAGAGACATTAAATCCCTCCTCCGAATCGGTCATTGCCTGCATAACCTGAATCTTTTCACCGGCCTCGTTCATTGAATATACCTTTTTCTGTATCTGCCCTTCATTGTTTGCAATGATCGTATTTGCAGCATTTACGATTGTCTGGGTTGACCTGTAATTTTGTTCAAGCTTGAAAAGCTGGTAATCAGCATAGTCATTTTTAAATTCAAGAATGTTTTCAATCCGTGCTCCCCTGAAAGAATATATGCTCTGTGCATCATCACCAACCACACAAATATTCTGATGAGAGGCAGCAAGCTTTTTCACTATCAGGTATTGTGAATAGTTAGTGTCCTGATACTCATCAACAAGAACATAATGGAACCTTTCCTGATAGGCAGAAAGTACCTCCGGAAAATCGCGGAAAAGTATATTNGTATTCAGCAGAAGNTCATCGAAGTCCATNGCGTTTGCTTTAAAACAACGCGTGGCATAAGTCCTGTAAATATCGGCCAGGAGCGGCATCCGGCTCGATCGGTCATATTCCTGTAAAGAGCTGTCAGCTGCATACATACTTGCTGTAACAAGGTTGTTTTTTGCTGAAGATATTCTTGAAGCAATTACTCCTGGTTTGTAAATGTTATCATCAAGATTCAGTTCTTTGATAATAGCCCGTATCAGGCTCTTTGAGTCTGATGAATCGTAAATGGTATAATTTGATTTGTAGCCCAGTTTTTCTCCATCCATCCTCAGTATTTTTGAAAATATTGAGTGAAATGTTCCCATCCACAGGTATCTGGCTATCTCGGGACTGACAATCCGTGTGATCCTGTCCTTCATCTCCCTGGCAGCCTTATTGGTAAAAGTCAGGGCCAGTATTTTACCTGCAGGAATGCCCTTGCGGAGGAGATGAACAATACGATAAGTTAGTACCCTGGTCTTACCTGCCCCGGCGCCAGCAATCACAAGAGAAGGACCTTCAGTATTGATAACAGCTTGTTTCTGAGATTCATTCAGATCGTTCAGGTAATTGGTTGTCATGTTTGATTTTAATTACAGCGCATCGGGTCCGGCAAATTTAATAATATCAGGGTTTGGAACACAATGTATTGAAAATTTAAATGTGTTTTTTATTAACAGTAGGGACGTTGCTCGCAACGTCCCTACGTAAATTCCATCAATTTTGTTATAATTGTGTTTTAATATAAATAAAAAATAAAAATTATATGAAACGATATGGACAGATAATAGGAGTAAGACCCGAACATTTTGAGCGTTACAAAAAATATCATGCTGCAGTCTGGCCTGAAGTCCTTGACATGATCAAAAAATGCAATATGCAAAACTATACCATCTTCCATAAAGATGGAATGCTTTATGCCTGCTTTGAGTATACAGGCGTTGATTTTACTTCCGATATGGCTAAGATGGCAGCAGATCCCAAAACGCAGGAGTGGTGGGCGATTATGGAGCCTATGCAGGATCCGGTTAATACCCGCAAAAAAGGCGAATGGTGGTCAGACATGGAAGAGGTTTTTCACCTTGATTAGTAGGGATGTTGCATGCAACATCCCTACGTAAATTCCGACAATTTTATTATACTTGCATAAGAATATAACATTTATAACAAGTGTACCGTTTTTGTTACTAAGATCTGATTGACTGTGCGTTATTTTTTTCTGATCATAGCAATACTATTCCCGGTTTTTTCTCTTGCCCAGCTTTCTGGGCCGGGAGCGAATGCAGTCAGATATACATCATACACCACCGATCCGTCAGTAAAAGATCCGATTTTCATTTTTTGTAATGCTTCAGGTTCGCAAGCAGGAACTATAANTGCTTTGAGTCCTGGTGGAATAGCTCCGTACAATTTTTCATGGTATAAATGGAGCGATATTACAAAAAGCTTCAGTATCATTCCGTTTAAGACCGAATCTGGCTCTTCCTCAACTGCAACTGATCTGGATGAAGGCGGATATAAGGTGCAGATATCTGATTTGTCCGGATATGATACCAGTATGGTTAGCTGGATATTTATCGATAAACCATATTCATTGGCGCAGCTCCAGAACAGGACATGCGACTATGTTGCCCTGAAAGGGAAAGCAGCTGTTGACACTTTCTATTATAAAAATCTCAGTACCGGAAATCCGGTTAAGTTGCCTGATGCAGTAAAATTCCTCTGGTCATCCGATCCTGCATCTTCTATACCTTACCCTGATCTGGAGATAAATCCTCAGACCTTCGATCCTCCCCTGGTAGATGTTACCTATAAACTGAATGTAAGCGACAGCTTTGGATGCATAAGCGAATCAGCTTTTGATTATAATTCTATACATGTAAAAGCTGATTTTTCTGCTGAGCCAACAAAAGGGGAAGCTCCCCTGGAGGTTATCTTCACTGATAAATCTATTCGCGGTTCCAAATATCTCTGGGAGTTTGGTGATACATCAACCTCAAAACTAAGTACTCCCGAACCTCATATTTATTATAAGCCCGGCGAGTATTCTGTTTTGCTTACTATTGAAAGTGATTTGCACTGCATCGATTCAATGAGGTTTGATAAAATTTCTGTTGATGAGTCTGAAATTCATATTCCGAATGTATTCACACCTGACGGAGATGGACTTAATGACTATTTTATTGTTGAATCAAAATCGCTGCGCTATATCAACGTTGAGGTTTTCAGCCGAAGCGGAAAGCTGGTATACTCTTTTTATGGCGATGGTCAAATTTTAAAAGACTGGAAAGGGTGGGACGGAAATATCAATAANACATCAATAAAAGCAAGCCCTGGAGTTTACTTCTATGTTATTCATGCTTATGGCTGGGATGATATTGATTATAACAGCAAGCTGCAAAGGGGCTTCGTGTATCTCTACAGGTGATTCAACGAAAAGAAGAAAAAGCATTAAATGCAATAAAGGCTTNAGAGGCTATATAACATTATTCCCTTTACAGCTTCTATAGCATCTACAGCCTTTGCAGCTTTTATTTTATTGCCAAACACCTATAATTAAACCCATAATTGTCATACTGACAACGCTATAGAGTGCATTAATAAGAAAATGAGCCAGTGATCTGGCCTCAAAGAGGTAGCTTATTCCCATAAATGTAAATACCCATCCTATTCCGGCCATAAATCCTGCAAGTGCTCCAAATGCTGCGCCTGCTTTGGCTCCAATAAACATGGCCAGAAAGAAAGATGCAACAAGGGAAAGGATGAATGCCAGTCCGAAGATTTTGAACATATTATTGTTCTTGGTTGACTCCTCGGTAATCCCTGTCTCCTTCATCCATCGTTTTACAAACATTAAAGGAGAATACCATAAACCTCCAAGGATAAAAGCGCTGACTGCAGCAACAAATATTGCGAGCCAGTTTAAATTCTGAAAAGCATTTTGCATGTCCATAAAGAATAGTTTTCCATTAAACAAATCTTAACAAGGAATGTTTGATTAAACTTCCTTCAGGAATAATTTTTTCTGCGCAAATCTGTGAGATCAACGGGAAAAATAAAACAAAAATTTCCCGCTGATTACGCTGATAATCGCAGATTTTATTCCTTTTAAAGAGTTTAATGCGGAGGGAGGTTTTTTCTNAGGAAACGGATCCAGTTGCCACTCATAACATTTTCAATATCAGATGAAGAAAATCCGATATCTGAGAGCATAACTGCTATTTTGCCCAGGTCGGCAATTGTATCAATGTCGGTCGGACATTGTTCCTTTCCAAATGCACCATCAAGGTCAGATCCGATACCTGCATGGAAAGAATTTCCTGCAATCTGGCAAATATGGTCTATATTGTTAATTGCCTGTTTTAACGATACCCCCATTTTAACGGGATCTGATTCTCCGCTTACCCAGTCTGGTACCATCATCCATGCATCAAGTGCCACACCAATTACGGCATCTCTTTTTATAAGTTCAGAGACTTGTTCATCGGAAAACTGTCTGTAATGAGGAACGAAAACACGACAATTATTATGACTGGCCCAAACCGGTCCTTTATACAGGCTCATTGCCTCCCAGAAGCTTTCATCACTCAGATGTGTTGCATCGAGAATCATACCCAGCCTTTCTATTTCTTTTAACATCTCACGTCCTCTAACACCAAGTCCTCCATTCATACCAGTACCGGTTGCATAAGTGCCCGGTCCGAAATGAGCAGGTCCTATAGCACGCAAACCATAATTATATGCCTTTTCAAGATATTTCATTGAAATAATTGAGTCGGCACCCTCAAGACTCAAAAGATAGCCGATTGGAGTATTTGCCGATGGTATCTTCCAGAGCGACAGATGCTTGTTCAAATCATTCACATTCCGTATCTGCACCATTTCGCCTGCATCTTCCATGGAATTATACCATGCCAGTTGTCCCTGCGTCTGGGCCCATGCCTGTTCAGGCGAATTCCATCCAGGTAGTTTGTTACCGCGTTTGACATATCTTCCGATCTGTGTGGCAACACAAATACCAACATTTCCTTCCCTCATTGAAGGCAGACTTACTGTTCCTTTTGCCCTGTCGGGTTTATCGGTCATCCCTTCTTCACTTTTTCTGATTTCTTCAACACTCCACCTCAGATCACGGTTCCATTCCATTGCATTCATTGAAAGATCGAGATGAGCATCAAAAATCATTTGTTTGTTTTCCATTGTATCAGTTGAGAGTTAAATAGTGATCATTCTTTTCCTTGCTTCAATAACCCATTGTCCTACAGCCCGGTTGTGTATGATCACCGTAGCAGTATCATGTCGATCAACAGTAGGGCAGATGTGCCAGGGAACACAGTATACAGGATCACCTACTTTGTAATTGTCAGCTTTGTTTGTTCTGATGACCATATGTTCTTCATTATGGCCTGTTACAGTATAGTTCTCAAGTCCCAGGATTTTAATTCTTGGATGAGGCATTTCAGATGCAACGGCTTTGTGTCCAAGGTCGAGACATAAAAGGTCTTTAGCCGGTTTGCTTATTATTCGTGTAAGTAAAACGGCTGCATGTAAAAACTCCATGTCGGCATAGGAACTGCTGTAACCCCAATCCCAAAGAATAAGTGTGCCCGGACTTAATTCAACACCTTTTCGCAAAGCATGAATAGGAAATGTAGGGGTACCGCCAGCAACTATTTTGAGAGTGTCCATACCCTCCTTCTCAAGATCTTCAATAAGTGCTGTTACCTGTGCAAATGCGTCATTGCATATTCTTTCCCGTCGCGATAAGTCAGGTTCATGTATATGACCATCATAAACGTGAAGCCCTTCTGCTATTAACATGGGAGAATCGACTATCCTTTCGTAAAGCCTTACAGCTTTTTCACCCGGAGTAATACCTGTCCTGTTCATTCCACAGTTTATATCGAGCCAGACATGGGTTTCGAGCCCGGTTCTTCTTGACAGGTCTGATAATTGTATTATTATCTCTTCATTATCCGCAATGCACGATATTTTTGAGTCCCTGAATTCCTGTTTTAATTTGAAAAATCTTTCAACGTTAGGTCCAACCGGTTGCATGGCCAGTAAGATATCCGGTGCTCCACACTTTGCAACCATCTCTGTTTCAGAGATAGTAGCACATTTGAACTTGGTAATGCCTTGCTTAAGCTGAAGTCTTATGATTTCCGGCATCTTATGAGTTTTAACATGAGGACGTAACCGGTCCGGACTTCCTGCTATCTTAATAATTTTCTTAATGTTTGATTCAATACGGTCAGGATAGATCAGCAATGATGGTGAACAGATTTCGTTAACATTCTCTGCCTGATACCAATTGTCTTCTGAAGAAAGGACTGTTTCCATTGTTGTATTAATAGAGTTCAAACATGGCTTCAACTTCAACCGGTATATTAGAAGGCAGGGTCATTCCAACGGCACTTCTTACACCTATGCCATTCTCTTCACCAAACACTTCAGCCATAAGCTCACTGAATCCGTTTATGACAGCCGGCTGCTGATCAAATCCCGGAGCACTGTTTACCATACCCAGAACCTTTACTATTCTTTTTATTTTATTTAATTCTCCGAAATGTGTTTTGATAGTTGATAACATGGTCAGCCCAACCTGTCGTGCAGCCAGTTTCCCTTCTTCTTTGTCGAGGTCAGCCCCAAGCCGGCCTGTCATAAGTGTTCCATCGGTCCTGATCGGACCCTGACCTGAGACATATAAAAATTTATCGACTACAAGAACTGGTTTATAGACCCCGACAGGTTTAGGTGCAGGTGGCAGGATCAGTCCCAACTCGATGATTCGCAAATCGATATCTTGTTTCATAAAATTAAATTTAGGGAATGTGAAATATACAAATTAATGAATTTAGTTTAAACAAACAATTCTGCCTTGAAGATAGTTTTAGCCTGTCCGGAAATTTCGACCCGGTTACCTTTTAAAGAAACTTTCAGAATACCTTCCCGTTTAGATACCTGGTGAGAAATAAAATCTTTTTTACCGGTTTTTTCAGACCAGAAAGGTGTCAGTGCACAATGAGCAGAACCAGTAACTGGATCCTCATCTATACCCACTGCAGGAGCAAAACAGCGTACACAGAAATCGTATGCCGGATCTTCGGATTCGGCTGTAACGATAAGGTCCCCGAAAACAGAGCTTTTCATCAGTGAAAAGTGAGGGGTCATGTTTCTTACCTCCTTTTCACTTTTCATCAAAGCAAGTGTCCATCCAAAATCAGCCTGGTACAGCTCCCGGGGATTTAAACCGGTAACTCTTTCAAATTCAGGAGTCAAATGCATCTTTGTTAAAGGATAAACCGGGAAATTCATAGTTATCCAGTCACCCTGCTTATTAATTATCAATTCCCCTGCTTTTGATGAAAAAGAGATATGTTCATCACTTTTTATCAGACCGGTTTCAAACAAAATGTGTGATGAAGATAAAGTAGCATGACCGCAAAGCTTAATCTCAGCTTCAGGAGTATAAAACCTTATCATCCGGCCATTATTGCCGGGGAAGACAAACGCAGTTTCGGAAAGATTCATCTCCATTGCAATATTCTGCATCCAATCTACTGCCGGTTCATGATCCAGAATACAAACACCGGCAGGATTGCCTTTAAATGGCTCGGTCGTGAAAGCATCGACCTGGTAGATAATTTGTTGTGATTTCATTTAGCTATTTTAAAATATTTTTCCGGTTAATACGTCTACGAATTTATACATATTATATAATTAAGAAAAGAAATATGTCAGAGAGAGTACCTTTTATTGCCGTAAACCCATTAGATCATTACGCCATTTCTCCATTCACCGATAAAAATGCCCCTTTAGCTGGATTTATCCGAATTCCGGCAAATAAAACTTTGTAAACTAAATAAGTTTTCCCATTTTTGCATCGGTTATTTAAAAAACTTATGGAAATCAGAAACAGGATAATTGAGGGAGCTGCGGATTTATTTAAAACGTATGGAATAAAATCTGTGACTATGGATTCTCTGGCAACCCATCTTGGGATGTCGAAGAGAACTATATATGAGGTGTTCTCTGATAAGGATGAGTTGACGATCGGCGTTTTGAAATGGATGGCAGGAAAACAGAAAGATCTTGTTAAAAGAATTCTTGATGAATCAGAAAATTCAGTTGTGGCAATATTCAGATTACTGGAGATCAACAGGGATTTCATGCAGGGTATGACTCATGCATTTCAGGCAGATCTGAAGAAATTTCACCATGATGTTCTTNTGAAACAGAATGATAAGATGGAGATGCCGGATTACAGGAATAATCAGCAGTTAATTGAAAANGGAATAAAAGAAAACCTTTTCAGAAAAGAAATAAACCCCGATCTGGCCAACCGTTGTCTCTATAATCTGGGCAGTTCAATAATGGATAACGAATTGTATCCTTTTGAACTATTTTCGAGACGCGATGTGATAAGAAATATTTTTATCAACTACCTGAGGGGAATTTCTACTCCAAAAGGTCTTGATCTTATAACTAAACTTGAATCTGNATTTTAATATATAGATATTNATAACACCCAACAATCTGATAATAAATTTTAACAATGAAAAAGAAACAATTTCTGACAGTTTCAATGCTATTCCTCCTGACAGGTGGTATCATGCTGGCACAGGAGAATGGCGGTGAATTGAAACTTTCCTTAAAAGAGGCAAAGGATTATGCAATTCAACACAATAAAATGGCTACTTCGGCCAGGCTGGATGTTGATGCCTCAAAAATGGCATTATGGGAGACTATCTCCTCCGGATTGCTGCAGGTTTCAGCCGGGGCATCTTTTACCGACAACATTAAACAGATGGTATTCCTGCTACCCGACTTTATTGGTGGAACTGATAAGAAGACACCTATTACAATGGGATCAAAATTCAATTCTTCATTAAATCTTCAGGCTGCAATGCCAATATTTAATGCTTCTTATTATGTTGGAATTGAAACAGTTAAACTGGCAGGCAAACTTGCAGAAATGAATGTGAAGAGTACCGAGCAAGATGTGTGTGAGGCTATATCCTCTGCCTATTACCTGATACTTATCTCAGAGGAATCATTGAAAATTCTTGATTCGAATATCACTAACCTGCAGGAAACACTTAAATCTACAAGGAAAATGTACAGCATCGGAATGGCTGAATCAGTTGATGTGGATCAGATGGTTTCAAATGTGACTATGGTTGAGAATTCCCGCAGTTCTCTCGAAAGAACTGTAGAGCTTAACTATAACCTTTTAAGATTTCAGCTCGGGGTACCGGCTGATACAAAGATTACACTGAAGGAGACTCTGGAAGATATCACAAAACAACTTGATCTTCAAACAATTCTTTCGCAGGAATTCAATTATTCAAATAATCTGAATTATAAGCTTATTGAGGGACAGGAAAAAATGTCAGCACTGAATCTTAAATCACAGAAAGCTCTCGTACTGCCTACCCTTACCGGGGTAATTCAAACCTCCAGTACAGGAATGGGTGATAAATTGCCGGAAGTTGCCTGGTACCCAAGTTCATTTTATATGTTCCAGTTATCTGTTCCTATTTTTGGAAGTGGTGAGCGATATGCCAAAATAAGGAAAGCACAGATCAATCTTAAGAAAGCTGCAAATACAAAAGACATGGTATCAGAACAACTCAAACTACAGGAGAAGCAGTTAAGATATAACCTGGTTAATGCTAATCTTCAGTATATAAGTCAGAAAAACAATATTGAAGTATCGAAAAGGGTTTATGCGAGTACAGAGAATAAATTCAGGCAGGGGATGGCTTCAAGTCTTGAACTTACACAGGCAAATTCTCTGTTCCTGCAGGCAGAAAACAACTATGTATCTGCTCTGATGAACCTGTTGCAGACTAAGATTGCGTTAGATAAGCTATTGAATAACATGTAGAAACAAGTAGAAATATATAGAAACAGAAACAAAATATCCACCAATGAAATACTTAAGATTAATTACGGCAATTGTGATTAGCGGACTGTTACTAACAGGCTGTTCGTCAAAAGACAAGAAAGCAACAACAACATCAACCGATCCGGCGCCTGTTACAGAGAAGTCTGCTATACCGGTGAAAGTGGCAACTTTATCGAAGACGAAAATTGCCAGGACAATCGATTATACAGCCACAGTACTTCCTTTTGAAGAAGTTAACATGGCTCCATCCACCCCCGGCAGGATAGAAAAAATATATGTTGAGGTGGGAGATAAAGTAAACAAGGGTGAAAAACTTTTCCTGATGGACCGTACACAATTGTACCAGCTTGAACTTCAGCTCAGCAGTCTGTCGAAAGATCTAAACAGGATGGATACCCTGCTTAAAACAGGTAGCATAAAACAACAGCAGTACGATCAGTTGAAGACACAGTATGATGTTACGAAAACAAATGTTGACTTCATGAAGGAAAATTCACTTCTTACTGCACCGTTCAATGGCGTGATTACAGGAAAATACTTTGAGAATGGAGAGATATATTCAGGAGCTCCTACAACACTATCAGGACGATCTGCAGTTGTCGCAGTTATGCAGGTGAACCCCTTGAAAGTGAATGTCAACATCTCCGAACAATATTATCCGTTAATAAAAAAAGGAATGAAAGCTGAGGTTAGTGCTGATGTTTATAAAAATGAAAAATTCATCGCTACTGTTTTCAGGATATCTCCGACTATCAACTCGGCTTCAAGGTCATTCAATGTTGAAATGGAACTTCCTAACCGCAATGAACTTCTTAAACCTGGTATGTTTGTCAGAGTATCGATGGACCTTGGTGAAGTAGAGACGTTTGTTGTACCTGCAAATACTGTACTTGTACAGGAAGGNACAAACATAAGATACGTATACATTGAGAAAAATAATGTTGCAGAAAGGATAGAGATTATCTTAGGTAAAAGATTTGATGATCAGCTTGAGATCATTTCCACAACCATAAAAGAAGGCGATATGCTTGTTACTGAAGGACAGGCACGGCTTATCAACGGCGATAAAGTTGAAATAATGAAGTAATTAACAGAATCTCAATTATAATAAAATGAGTATATATAGTGCTTCCGTAAAAAGACCCGTTACAACCATCCTGATATTTGTTGCTCTGATGGTTATGGGTATTTATTCACTGATGCAATTACCTGTGGATCTTTATCCTGAAATGGAATTGCCTTATGTGGTTGTATTGACCACTTATCCCGGTGCCAGCGCCTCCGATATTGAATCCAACGTAACTCGTCCTCTCGAAAATGCCCTGAACTCGGTAAGCAAGCTTAAAGAGATCACTTCTACATCGAGTGATGCTACATCAGTTGTCTTTATGAACTTTGAATACGGAACGAACCTCGACGAGGCATCGAATGATATCAGGAGCGCTCTAAGTTTTACCGAAAGAGGATTACCTGAAGATTGTGAAAAACCTACGATAATGAAGTTCTCAACCAGTATGATGCCTATTGTCTTCTATGCCATAACGGCAAAGGAGAGCTATGCTGGTCTTGAAAAGATACTTGATGAAAAAATCGTTAACCCTTTAAACAGGATTGAAGGCGTCGGATCAGTGTCTCTTGCCGGAGTTCCCGGACGAAAAGTCTATATCGATGTGGATCCAAGGAAGATGGAAGCTTATAATCTTTCAATTGAACAGATTGGAAATGTGATCAGGGCGGAAAACATGAATATGCCTGCCGGTTATATTGAGATGGGTAAAACTGATTATCCGTTACGTATACAGGGTGAATTTCCCGAAAGCGAAGTTGTAAAAAACTTAGTTGTCAGCAATTACAATGGGAATAGTGTATATCTTAAAGATATTGCCGAGGTGCGTGATACGATAAGGGAATCCAAGCTCGACACAAAGATCAATGGCTTAAGGGGAATGAGCATGTACGTTATGAAGCAGTCAGGCGGCAATACCGTAAAAGTGACATCAGACGTTGACAAAACTCTGAATACTCTCAAACAGGATCTGCCTCAGGATGTGAAAATTGAAAAACTCTTCGATAGTGCTTCGTTCATAAAAGGTTCAATCAGTAACCTTACGGAAACACTGATGTATGCAGGTATCTTTGTTATACTTGTCGTATTGTTTTTCCTTGGAAGATGGAGGGCCACATTTATAATTATCCTCACAATTCCAATCTCACTCATTGTGGCTTTCATATATCTGTTTGTAACGGGAGCCTCTATAAATATAATCTCGCTCACATCATTATCAATAGCTATCGGGATGGTGGTGGACGATGCCATTGTGGTTCTCGAGAATATTACCAAACATATTGAACGTGGAAGTCGTCCGAGAGAGGCATCAATCTATGCTACCAATGAAGTATGGCTGGCTGTTATTGTGACCACTCTTACTGTTGTGGCAGTATTCTTTCCGCTTACATTTATTACAGGGCTTACCGGGGTTCTTTTCAAACAACTTGGTATGATAGTGACAATCACTATTGTAACATCTGTTTTTGCAGCTATCACACTTACCCCGACCTTGAGCTCACTAATATTAAAATGGTACCCGATCAGGAAAGATGCACCTTTCTGGACATATGATGGAAGTATCAGAAAAGGATTGGACTGGTTTGATCACTATTATGAAAGGACCTTACGATGGGCTCTCAGGCACAAAACATTTGTCTCAATTCTTGCTGTAATTGTCTTCGTCTTATCCATGAGCCTTTTTGCGGTCATAAAAACAGAATTTTTCCCGCAGGCAGATGAATCCAGGATATCCTCTACAATTGAATTACAGACTGGTACAAGGGTCNATCAGACATTACTTACTGCNAACAGAATAGACAGTCTGATAAAAGTAAAATACCCCGAGGTCAAGATTATTTCAACATCAACAGGTGCAGATGACCAGGGAGGATTTGCTTCAATATTCGGTGCAGGTGGTACTCATAAAATAACTTATAGCCTCAGCCTGGTTCCGATTGAGGAAAGAAAAAAATCTGTATTCGAGATTGTTGAGGAGATGAGAGGCGATTTCTCCAAAATGTCGGAAATAGTCAACTTCACACTCAGCACATCTGATAATATGGGAAGTTTCGGTGGAAGTGCAGTAGATGTTGAAGTTTACGGATATGATATCTCTGAAACGAACCTGGTTGCTCAGGAACTGTCGGA
>JGI20214J51088_10001158_pt1 | contig 17915 bp, 12 predicted proteins | sample WetSurMetagenome_FD_51088 | JGI IMG/M metagenome (IMG submission 51088) | reverse complement strand
GATTACAATACTCTCAAAAAACGTTTCAGCCAATTATAAAGGGGTTAAAATAAATATTATTGATACACCGGGTCATGCTGATTTTGGTGGAGAGGTAGAGCGGGTTTTAAAGATGGCGGATGGTGTTTTATTGCTTGTTGATGCCCTGGAAGGACCAATGCCGCAGACAAGGTTTGTACTTGGAAAAGCAATAGCACTCGGACTTAAGCCAATTGTTGTTGTTAACAAGGTTGATAAAGATAATTGCAGACCTGATGAAGTGCAGCAGGATGTATATGAACTTATGTTCAACCTTGATGCTTCTGATGACCAGCTGAATTTTGAAACAGTCTTCGGCTCATCAAAATATGGATGGATGAGTGGTGACTGGAAGAAACCTGAAAAAGATATCAAGTACCTTCTTGATACAATTCTGAAAGAGATACCTGAACCTATGTATGTTGCAGGTACGGCACAGATGCAGGTTGCTTCTCTTGATTTTTCGAGCTATGTAGGGCGGATTGCAATCGGCAGGGTTTTCAGGGGAGACATTACAACCGGTGTCGATTATACTCTTTGTAAAAGAGATGGTAAAGTCAAGAAGGTCAGAGTAAAGGAACTTTATGTTTTTGAAGGACTTGGCCGGGTTAAAAGAGAAAGTGTCAGGTGCGGAGATTTGTGTGCTGTTATAGGACTGGAAGATTTCGAAATAGGAGACACACTTGCCGATCTTCTGGCTCCGGAGGCATTGCAAAGAATTGAAGTTGATGAACCTACTATGAGTATGGTGTTTACAATCAATAATTCACCATTGTTCGGCAAGGAAGGAAAATTTGTAACCTCACGGCATCTCAGAACAAGACTGATGAGAGAGACAGAGAAAAACCTTGCACTGAAAGTAGAAGATACGAAATCAGAAGATACTTTCAATGTCTTCGGTCGCGGGATACTCCATCTTTCGATACTCATAGAAACCATGCGTCGTGAAGGATATGAATTCCAGGTAGGTAAACCCAAAGTTATCCTTAAGGATATAGATGGAGTAAAATCAGAGCCTTATGAGACTTTGACTATTGATGTTCCTCCAGAGTTTTCAGGTAAAGCAATTGAGCTTGTGACACAGAGAAAAGGGGAAATGATTATTATTGAACCAAAAGGCGATCTTACTCATATTGAATTTGATATTCCATCCAGAGGACTTATCGGATTAAGGAATAATATGCTTACTGCCACAGCCGGTGAAGCAGTGATGCATCACAGATTCAGGGCATATGATAAATTTAAAGGCGAGGAACTGTTGCCGAAACAGAATGGATCACTTATTTCCCTCGATTTGGGAATGGCTACAGGACATGCAATTGACAGGCTTCAGGACAGAGGCAGATTTTACATTGATCCGGGAGAACAGGTTTACAGAGGGCAGGTAATAGGAGAAAGTACAAGGCTTGGTGATATTGAGGTCAATATTGTAAAAGGAAAAAAGCTTACAAACATGAGGGCTTCAGGATCAGATGATAGTCTGAGGATAGCACCGAAATTGAAGTTTTCCCTGGAGGAAGCAATGGAGCAGATTAAGGATGATGAATATCTTGAAGTTACGCCTCTTAACCTCCGGATGAGAAAAGTTCCATCTTATAAATTCGCTTAAATTCTATTCCGGGAAAATATTTCCATCCATAAAACTTTATACATTTCAAGTTGTTTTGTATATGGTTTGATACCTCCGGCAAATGATGAAAATCATTCGTCCCCGGACAAAATAATTATAAATACAACAGGCATGAAGAAGGATCATATTTTTTTAATGATACTGGGAGTATCAATAATGTCAGCAGCATTCGGCCAGGATATAGACTATAATAAGTTTGGGATTGAGACCAAAAATAGTGATATTCCCTTAGGATTAAAGGTTGGCGATAAGGCTCCTGAATTTACAGGATATGACCAGACCGGGAAAATGGTTGAATCTAAAAAACTACTTGAAAAAGGCCCGTTGGTACTATTCTTTTACAGGGGTAAATGGTGTCCTGTATGCAGCAAGTATTTAAAGAATTACCAGGACTCTCTTAATCTCATCACTGACCAGGGAGTTAATTTTGTAGCAATAACACCGGAATCCATTGAAAATGTTGAACAAACAGTTAAGTTTAACAATATCTCATTTACAGTCATTTATGATTGTCAGGAGAAAATTATGAAGGATTATGATGTTATGTTTAATGTGACAAAAGCCTACCAGGATCTGATTATGAAAGCCCTTTCAACCGATATAGCCAAAAATAACGGGAGGGATGCTGCCCGATTGCCTGTGCCGGCTACTTATATTATTAACAGAGAAGGAATTATTGTTGCAGTTCAATTTGACCCCAATTACCAGAACAGAGCTTCAGTCAGGTGGATAATCCAGAATCTGGGAAGGGCAATTTAAAGACCTTCACTTTTTGAGCAACTTCCCTGTCAGGTGCCTGACCAACATTAATCCTTTATATCACAATTAAATATAAGGATTATCTTTTCCAAAGCTTTTCAATCTCCTCCAATGATTTTCCTTTTGTTTCAGGAATAAACCTGTAGACAAACCAGGCTGCTAAGATTCCCATTAGTCCATATATCCAGTAAGCGAAACCATGATTGAAAATGCTGGTCAGCCAAAGATTATCATTTAACATTGGAAATGTCCATGAGACAATCAGGTTTGCGATCCATAACGAAGCTACTGAAATTGACATTACACCTCGAATACTGTTTGGGAATATTTCGGAAAGTATAACCCATGTCACCGGTCCCCAGCTCATTGAAAACCCGGCGATATAAGTAAGCATAAATACAAGGGCAATGATTCCTGTATTTTTCAGGAAAAAGGCGAAACCCAAAGACATCATACTTACAGCCATAATTAATGCTCCTATTATCATTAGTGGTTTTCTTCCAATCCTGTCAACTGTAAAGATTGCCAGAATAGTAAACAGCATATTTATAGCACCTACAATAATAGTCTGTAAAAGAGATGTATTTATACTGGCTCCCATGTTCCGGAAAATATTGCCGGCATAATACATTACGACATTAATACCTACAAATTGTTGAAGAACCGACAGGATGATCCCCAGGAAAATGACAAAGAAGCCATAAGATAACCACGGGGCATTTTTTTCAATCAGAGTTTCCCTGATTTCATTTTGAATTTTAACAGCATCCGTTTTTCCAGATATCTTCGTGATAATTCTTAAAGCCTCATTGTCTTTACCTTTCATCATGAGATATCTAGGAGTTTCCGGTATAAAGAATAGAAGAACCAGGAAAATTACAGATGGAATAACACCCGAGAAAAACATCCATCGCCAGCCCTCTGCCACCAGCCATTCTTCATTGCCGCTTCTTGCTACCAGATAATTGACAAAATAGATGATGAGCATTCCTGATATTATTGCAAATTGGTTCCAGGATACCAGTTTACCACGGATAGACGGTGGTGCGATCTCAGCTATATACATAGGTGAAAGGAGTGAAGCAAGACCAATTCCTATACCTCCTATGATGCGGTAGATTACAAATGAATAGACATCAAGAGTGCCGAAAATATTAAATTTTTCAGGCTGCCAAGCACCAAAGGCTGAAATTGTAAAAAAGAATGCCGACATCAGCAACCCTGCTTTTCTGCCGAAGGATTTTGATACAAAGCCTGCCGAAGCACCTCCTATAATGCATCCGACTAAAGCACTTGCAACGACAAAGCCTTTAATTGAATCAGCCAATTTTTTAATTTCAGCTATGCTCTCCCTCGAAGGAACCACCTTATTGAAGAATAAAAGAATATAAATTGTAAGGAAAACAAGAATTGAAACTGAAATAAATAATCCTTTCTTTATACCTAATAGTCTGATTATCTGACCTGATATGATAATGGCAACAATATAAAATACAACTGCTACCAGCATATTATACTGGTTGATAAGCAAAAAAGTATAATCAAAATTTGCCGGATTAAGGGCAGGACTAATATACAGATCCACAAGGGACTTTTCAGCTCCGTTAACTACAGCAGTATCATAACCGAATAATAATCCACCCAGTGTTGCAACAAGAGTCAGTGCAACAACGTAAAAGCGGTTTCCCTTAATTTCTGAAGTACCGGTGTTTATCATAATTTTTTATGTAAAATCTTACAAAGATGCCAATGATAAAAAAGGAAATCTATCTGGCTTATTTCAGCAATTTTTCTAAAACTTTGCATGAAGATAGATAGTTATTTAAAATAAGTATCAGGAATTATTCAAATAAATTCATCGATTTTCTTGGTTCACCAAGGACCTACGGTTAATGATTGAGCAGGCACCGTTCTGCATGATAAGTTTGTCGATACCAAAATCAATTTACCTCCACTATACACCGGAATAGGTCAAATGAACTGATTTTCAGGTGATTTGAATTATAATAAATATTTTCGGAATGTAATATTCTTTAGTATTCATTGAGGAAGTCATTAAACGGCTTCATTGCCCTTATAACAGTCATAGAATGATTGAAATATCTCTCACTCAATACTAATTCATCAGGAATTTCATTTACAACAAGATAACTCTTGAATTTAAGGAGATCAATATGAGGATGATCTGCCGGGTACCCTTTTGGAGCCTTTTTCAGTTTTTCTCCATCAATCTTTCCAAAATATTTAATAAAATCTTTATTATTTATGATCTTGAGAAGTTTGTCAGGTTCATCATCAATCTTTTCTCTTATTGCATTAAGCCATGGAACCGGAGGCATATATGCACCGCCGGCAATAATGCTTTGTCCTGGCTCAATATGAATATAATAACCGGCAAATTTATCCCCGTTTTTTTTCCCTCCCCGAACCACAAATGCACCAAAATGAGATTTGTACGGAGATTTATCATTTGAGAAACGGATATCGCGGTTAATCCTGTAAACACAGCTTTTTACTTCAAGCCCTTTCATAATAGGCTCAAAATCAATTATTTTATTTATTATTTCCTGAACTAAGGACTCAAAGTTTTTTTTAGCTTCCAGGTAAGATAACTTGTTATTAATAAACCAGTCACGGTTATTATTAACTTTCAGGGCATCAAGAAAATCGAGTGTTGACTTGTTAATTGTTTCCATATTTTAAAACTATAAGTTGTATTTTATTTTTTAGTGAAACAACTGATGCTATATTGTTGTTTATATTTTATTAACCAAATATAATAAAGAAAATTCTATGGTTGAAGTTCCGAAAAAGAAGATCACAATTGAAGGCCTGAAGAATGCATTTAAACTTTACAGTTATATTAAACCATACAGGGTAGAATATGGGTGGGGTATGTTTTTCCTGTTAGGTTCCAGCATTGCAAGTCTGGCGTTTCCTAAACTGCTTGGTGAACTGGTTGACTCAGGAAATAAAGGCAATCTTTCCCATGATCTGAACAGAATAGCTTTGTTATTGGTCGTCACACTGCTGATTCAATCTGTATTTTCATATTTCAGAGTCGTATTATTTGTGAATGTGACAGAAAAAACACTTGCATTTCTCAGGCAAAATACTTATAATCATTTGATTAAGCTTCCAATTAGATTCTTTGAAAAACACAGGGTAGGAGAGCTGAACAGCCGGATTTCGTCTGATATTTCTCTGCTGCAGGAGACACTTACTACTACACTGGCAGAGTTTATCCGACAGATAGTGATCATTGCGGGCGGGATAACACTACTTGCTATTACTTCATGGAAACTTACGCTGTTTATGCTGGCCATTTTACCGGGTATGATGCTGTTGGCCGTATTTTTCGGAAGGTTTATACGGAGATTTTCAAAACAGGTACAGGGAGAGGTTGCCAAATCAAATACGATAGTGGAAGAAACACTTCAGGGTATACAAATCGTAAAAACATATACGAACGAACATCTTGAAATAGACAGGTTCCGTAGCAGAACTCTGGAGATAGCAAAAATCGGTATGAAGGGAGGGAAATATCGTGGAGCTTTTTCAGCTTTTATGATATTTGGACTTTTCGGCGCTATGGTTGCCGTAATATGGAGAGGATCAGTCATGATGTCTACCGGAATAATTGATGCAGGAGAACTGTTCTCATTCGTCATATATTCCGGATTTGTAGGAGGTACAATAGGGGGACTTGCCAATGTTTTCACCCAGATTCAAAAATTCATTGGTGCAACAGAGGAACTTTTTGAATTATTTAATGAGGATGAAGAGATTCTGAATGATATCAAAGAAATCCCAGCAGATGAAATACTCAAGGGACAAGTAACCTTTAAAGATTTAAGTTTCAGATATCCATCAAGGCCGGATGAAGTGGTTCTGAGCGATATCAATTTAACTATTTCGAGCAATCAGCTTGTTGCTCTTGTAGGGTCATCAGGTGCAGGCAAATCAACAATTGCTTCACTTATGCTTCGATTGTATGAACCTTCGGAAGGAGATATTTTTTATGATGTTAAGAATAGTCGCGATTTCTCTTTATCTTCATTACGCAGTCAGATCGCTATTGTACCACAGGATATATTTCTTTTTGGAGGTTCTATCAGAGAAAACATCTCTTATGGTAAACCAACTGCCACAGAAGAAGAGATTCTTGAAGCTGCCAACAAAGCAAATGCTCTTGAATTTATAGATAGATTTCCGGAAAGACTAAATACAATAGTAGGTGAAAGGGGTACACAGCTTTCAGGAGGACAACGTCAACGGATAGCCATAGCCAGAGCTGTTCTTAAAAACCCTCGCATTCTTATTCTAGATGAGGCTACATCATCACTTGATTCCGAATCGGAAAGGCTTGTTCAGGATGCTCTCGAGAGACTAATGGTTGGACGAACATCATTAGTTATTGCCCACAGATTATCGACCATACGCAGAGCAGATCAGATCCTTGTTCTTGACAATGGCAGAATTGTAGAAAAAGGTACCCATGAACAATTAATTGTTTTGGAGCATGGGATATACAGGAATTTGAGTATGCTGCAGTTTGCGGTATAGAGATCTTAGTTGTTGAAAGGGTTGAAAAGGTTGAAAGGGTTGAAAATGTTGAAAAGGCATTAAAGATTTTAGGGTGGTGATTATATAAAATCAAGATAATTTTTTTTCGTACAATCTTGACATTTTCATAATAAATGATTAATTTATTGCCATAAAAACTGATCATATTCTAATCAAAATCAATTATTATGGAAAATTTCAACAAATTCTGCCAGAGCTGCGGCATGCCAATGGATATGGATCCTGATAAAGGAGGAACAAATGCAGATGGCTCAAAAACAAGTAAATACTGCAGCTACTGTTATCAGGCTGGTTCGTTCAGGGATGATTTTACAACTTCCTCTGAGATGGTTAAACTGGTCAGGGGAAAACTTAAAGAAATGGGATATGGACCAATAAAACGCTGGTTCTATAGCTCAAATATTCCCCGTCTGGAGAGATGGAAAAACTGAATTGGCTTACTTCCTGACCTTCAGTTCCCTGTGCATGGCTTTCCTGAAGAATTCACCACTTCCGGTTAGTTCATAAGAATCCCATGATTTCAGCATACTCGGACCCCATTCAGGATCAAACACCCAGCATACCCAACTAATGCCTTTTCCCTCCAGGTAGTTAATTATCCTGTTTGCATAATGATCTGCATCAATGGTTTGTCCTGGACGGAGTCCGAACCCAAATTCAGTAACCACGACGGGATATTTGTCAGAGGCAAACCCGAAATTTTCTTCCCATTTTGGTTCAAAAGGTGGTTTACGCTTATGTTCATAAGGGTGGGAAACATATCCTATTCCTTCTGCATTTATCGGATCGATAAGAATCGGGGTGAGGTCATAAGCCCAATCGAGCCCTGCAACCAGGGGAATTGTTTCAGTATCGTAAGATCTCACCAGGTTAATCAGGTTCTCATTAATTTTCTTCCATTCTGACCACGACATAGATCCTAACTGGCCTCTGTAAATAGTCGGCTCGTTAAAAAATTCGTAAAAGGCTATTGTATTATTCCCGCTGAAATGCTTCGAAATGGTTCTCCAGAACTGGTAAGTCTCCTGTTTCGATGTATTATACATGGGGTCCTGGAAAAGTTCCATTTCAAGGTTTCCAATGGAATGCCAGTCAAGCATAACATACATCCCAAGGTCTGTGCACCAGTCAACAGCCTGATCAAGCAATTTCAGATATTTTTCAGGTGTACGTTCACGCCATGCAACAGGATGAACAGGAATACGGACAACTATGGCTCCCATATCCTTCACCTTTTCAAAGTGGTTTTTATTCCAGTGCCCTTGCCTTTCTATTTTATCAGGGTCTGAAATTGCAAGTCCTCTGAAAAGGATAGTATCACCTTTAGAATTTACAAACTTATTACCCACGACTTTTATTAAAGGAAGTATTTTTGCTTTCGGGTTAGGTGTGGGACGTATCCATGGCCCATCCTGATACCATGGCTTCGAATCCTGACCAATTAGATTTTGAAAAGAAAATGACATTAATACCAAAAATACAGCAAAGTGAAATATGTTTTTCATAACAGATTAAATATTAGACAGTTATTGTTTTTTACTTATAAGAGTCGTAAAGCTGGTCCGGTGAAGAAGAAACCCAACTGTTCCGTCTATAACCTTTACATCTCCGAGTTTTTCCATTCCCAAAAGGTTATCTGTCACATATACCTCCATCATAGAGACATCAGCAGGAATTCCTTTTACAACAGCCTGGCGGTCAGCACCGTTATTTACTATATGGACAGCATATTCACCACGTGATCTGTTTCCAAAGGCAGCACAATTTATTTCCTCCTTATTACAGGTTAAAGGAATTGCGAATGCATCGACAGGATTTGAAGACAATTGCTTCAGATTCCAGAATCGCTGAGTAGGATGGAGTGGACCGCTGGTGCCGAAGATACCTTCACCGGTAAGCAATGAGTAATCTGCAGTTAATTGCCACTGTAAAATCGACAGCGGCTGACAGATGGCTAAGATACGGATGTAAAGGTTTATTTCATAGAACGCAAAAGTCTGTTCAGAGAAAATCTCCGGGTAATTCCAGGCCGCAGCATCTGTACTGCCTTCACCAACAATTAGTGGAAGATTAAGTTGTTTTGCCGCTCCAGCCCATTTCTTAAGGGTTTCATCGGTACAGCCTCTCCATGAATGAAAGGAAACTGCCCCAATATACTTATGAGTTTCCGGGTCGTTCAAAGCCGGGATAATAAAATCGAATGTTGTCGCATCTGAGTTGTCACCGAGGAGAAGTTTTGTTGAAAGTCCCCTTGAAGCCAGGTGTGATCCGAGTCCTTTTATAAATTCCGCATGCTCCTTCCCTGTATGACGTACATTTATTCCCAGGTCCGATTCATTAAAAGAAAACATTGCAGCTTCAACACCATAGTTATCTTTCAAAAAAACAAGATAATCTCCAATCGACTGGTATATTTTTACCATTTTTTCAGGATTCAGCTGATAGCCATAAATCCCTCTTGACCGGTTACGAAAAGCATCACGTGGATCTCCTAATATTGCCCAGCCTGGAGCTGACCAATCGCTGATAATTACAGGTATACCTGAGGCGGTTAACATTTGAGCCATCATCATCGCAGCATGCACACGAGGATTGAGGTTCCCTGCCCGTGCAGCTTCAATCGGACTGGTGTTTTCTTCCGGTTGCCATAAGTTCCATGGCATTTCAACCCTGCTCCAGGCAACTCTCATATTATCAAGACAGTATTGTATAACCGGAGGGTCAGTCTTAGGATTCTGAAGCCTGAAATTACCTCCTAATCCAACGAATTTCCTACCTGGGTTTTGAGAATTAAGAACAATATCAACAGGCGATTTATCAATCTCACCGCCAGCAGTTATTGTAAAGGTTATTTCTGACTGTTGACCTTTCTTCAATTTCTGCCCCAGAAGTTCAATATAAATCTGGGTACCATGGTTTTCACCTGGTTCTTTCCTTATATAGACAGAACAGTTGACACTAAAATCAATTTCAAGATGTCTTTTTTCTGATTCAATTATAAATCCTTTGGATTTGATTTTATAAGGAATTGAATTATTGGTGGGAGAGATGCTCTCAAGAGTAGATTTTGACTTTCCTGCTAGCGAACCGTTTATGAACCTAACATCTGCCCTGGAATAGTTCTTTTCAGGTAAATCTATGCAAAAAAATACTCCCTGAACCAGTGTATCTGCTTCAGCAGTAGCCTTTATAGAGATAAAAGCAGAGCCCTTGCTCCGGTCTTCAACCACCTGGGAAAAAGAGATGTTTCCAATTTTAGTTATAACAGATTGTTTCAGTCCTTCCCTGTCATATTTAGGCATTTGTTTTTCCCTTCCGGTAGCATTATAATTCAACCAGCCTTTTTCAACAACCCTGAGGCTTGACTCAAATTCCATCAACTGACCTTCTACTCTGATGCCGGTTAAATTACCCCAGGCCATTACTTCCGTTTGGCCACAGACCAGGTTGGTGAAGATTGTATTAAAAAAAAATATTATAATCGCGATTGATATTAATCTTAAGATGTGCCGGTTATTGATACTCAGGTAAAATATTTTAAAATAATTCATTATCAACAGTATTAGTTTAGGAAAAAAATATAAAATATAACGTGCCTGGTTACTGTTTATCATAAACCATTGTTTCCGATATATCACCATATGAGGAGGACGAGCCGGCTTCTATAATCATGTTACTGCCTTCTATTTTGAATACCTCAGTAATAGTCATCTCGCTTCCATCATCGATGGGAAATTTGGTCACGATCTTCAACGATTTCTTATCATCTGACCAAACAGCTGTTGATTTCTTCTGGGAATCCTGCCAACCCTGATTAATACATTCCTTACCATCAAGGGTAAATTTGTCCTTAATAATAAAATCCTGCTCCTGAAAACTGGAATGTTTTTCAACATCGAGATCATTCCCTTTCTGAATGATAATTACTTCCTTCGGAGCCATAGACCACTCCTCATTTAGTTTGCTTTTTGTACGGTTTAATTTCCAGCTTCCAGATAAATCAACAACCTGAGCTGTTACTGCCGATGAAATTAATAAAGTTGCCAGAAGAAATTTGATCTTTTTCATAATAGATGGGATTATAGTCATAAAATTGTTAAACGTTGAAACAATAAATTTATGAAGATTCTTGCACTATATGTGGTAATGATCAATAAAAATAAAATATCCGGTTTTTGATTCGGATCATTGATAATTACCTGTTTATAGGTAAATAGGCATATTCCTGAAGTTTGTCATCTACGTAAATTTATTGAGGGAATTCTCATGTATGCTGTTTTTTGCACCTGATGTTGAAAACTGGAATTTTGTATTAAATTTGAGGTAAATGTTAGGTAAAAATATTGCTGAGATGAAAATTTTAAAATACAAAAAATCTACAATTATTCCTGGTTTTGTTTTAGGAATAGTCTGTTTATTAGTAAGTTGCCATTCATCTGTCGAAATGAACCTACAGCCATTGGTCGACAGTATTGCAACAAAATGGGTTCCGGATAATCGTGAAGGAATTTGTAGTGTAACTTCCAAGAATAATGAAGAAGGAACTGTTATTCTTAAAGGAGAGACAACAATCCCTCAGGCAAAACAAGAGATAATTAATACATTAGATAAACGTGGTATTGCACTTATTGATAGTATATTATTACTTCCTGATACTACAAAGGGCGAGAAAATCACAGGATTAGTTTCTTTAAGTGTCATCAATCTGAGGAAAGAACCTCATCATAGTTCAGAATTGGTTTCACAGGCACTTCTCGGTACACCTGTAATGATCCTTAAAGATGAAAACGGCTGGTTTTTAATACAGACACCTGACAAATATGTATCATGGACAGAAAAATCGTCTGTTAAGCCTATGACCAGTTCAGAGATGAATGACTGGAAAAAATCTGACAGGGTTATATATCTGGAGAATTCAGGATGGATTTATGCATCGCCTGATGAATCTGGAATTGTGGGAGACATTGTGGCAGGTTGTATTTTAGTTAGAGTGAATGAAAATAAAGGTTATGCAAAGGTTGTTTTACCCGATGGCCGGGAAGGTTTTATCAGGAATACGAAAATAAAGAGCTTTGAGAATTGGAGAACTGCCATGTTATGCACCGGTGATGACATAATAAAGGTAGCTTCAACTTTTCTTGGATTACCATATTTATGGGGTGGAACATCAACAAAGGGAGTTGATTGCAGTGGTTTTTCGAAGTCAGTTTATTTCCTGAATGGACTGATTTTGGCCAGGGATGCATCGTTACAGTCATTACACGGAATTGATGTTGATATCTCCAAAGGTTACAGCCAGCTTAAGAAAGGAGATCTTCTTTTCTTCGGATCAAAAGTAAATTCAGTTCCTCATGTTACTCATGTTGCTATCTATTATGGTGATAGTGAATATATAAATTCATCAGGAAGAGTTATGATCAATAGTCTTGATTCTCTGAGGAATAATTACATCAGGTACAGAGAAAGTTCCCTGTTATCAGCAAAAAGAATTATTGGCACTGATAATGATATGGGAATAATATCAGTTGCTAAGCATCCATGGTATTGATGATAATGTGAATAGTTTGAATTGTTCAGATTATAGAATTACAGAATTTTGGAATATTAATAAAAGAGTATGAATACAAGAAGAAAATTCATTAAAGATTGCGGTATTATTGCAGGTGGCGCCGGTCTTTCAGGTGTTTCACTGGGATTTCCGGATTTCATAGGAAATAACAACAAAAATGGAAATAATTCCGGAATGACGCTTCGGTTTAAACCTTACCTGCTTCATTTAAAGCATGTATTCACTCTTGCCTCTGGTTCGAGAAGTACGACTCCGGTTATGCTTACAGAAATTGAATTTGAGAATATTGTTGGCTATGGAGAGGCATCGATGCCTCCATATCTGGGCGAGAGTCATGAAACAGCCAATGCATTTCTGAAATTGGTCGATCTTGCACGGTTTAAAAGTCCTTTTCTGATGGAGGAAATACTGGCCTATGTTGATAAACTGGCTCCGGGCAATTATGCAGCCAAGGCTTCGATAGATATTGCCTTGCATGACCTAGTGGGTAAAATTATGAAACAACCGTGGTACAGGATATGGGGCCTTAATCCTGATAGCACACCAAATACTTCATTTACAATAGGAATAGATAAACCGGAAGTGGTGAAGGAAAAAGTACGTGAAGCAATGCCATATAAGATCCTCAAGGTAAAGCTTGGTCAGGGAAACGATAAGGAGATGATCCGGACTGTGCGACTTGAAACGGATAAACCTATATGTGTGGATGTTAACCAGGGCTGGACTGATAAGAAAATGGCACTGGATATGGTACACTGGCTTAAGGACCAAGATGTTGTATTTGTCGAACAACCTATGCCCAAAACTTCTGTTGATGACATAGCATGGCTGACACAAAACAGTCCATTACCAATTATTGCTGATGAAGCAATACAAACAATAGCAGATTTCAAAAAAGTCCAGGGAGCATATAATGGCATAAATATTAAATTGATGAAGTGTGGCGGTCTTAGGTCAGCCTATACTATGATTAGCATGGCCAGGGCGTTAGGAATGAAAGTAATGATCGGCTGCATGACTGAAACATCATGTGCAGTTACAGCAGCTGCGCAGCTTTCTCCTCTGGTTGACTGGGCAGATCTGGATGGAAATCTTCTGATCGACAATGATTTATATGAAGGGATCAAAATAGTGAATGGAAAGATAGTGTTACCAGATGCTCCAGGAATTGGAATAAAAATGATATAAATCCGGCTACTCCTGAATAAAATCAGAAATCAATATATCAAACGTTTTAAAAACTAATTCATAATGACAAGAAAAAGAGTCTTTTATGGGGTTTTGACACTATTGTTTGCTTCAATTGTCAGCATTGCTGTCTACCTTAATTCTTTACTTCCGATTATTACAGGATATGCTGCAAAGAATCTTTGTTCCGCAGTTTTTATTTCAGGAAGAGCTCCAGAGGAGGTTGAAGGTATGGATCTTAACTTTTCGTTTATAAAGTATACAGCGAACAAAGTGAATTATGATGAAAAAAGTGTAACCAGCCGCTTCCTGTGGGGTAAATCGAAAGCAATTTACAGGGAAGGCTTCGGTTCCACACTCTTAAGGGGAATTCCTGAAGAGACTCTCCTTAAAGTGAGATTCCCCGTAAGTTCCGAAGCAAAGTATTTACAGGATACCATCGTCTGGCCACTGGGGAACATTTTGCACGATTCTGTTACAGGGATAAATCGTCCTGTTCTTGGAGATATTGCAAAACGATTAATAAATGATAACGGATATAAGGGGAATGCTTTTGCTTTTTTAGTTCTTCATAACGGTATTCCGGTTGCTGAAGCTTATAAACCGCAATTCAATCAGAAAACAAGATTCTTAAGCTGGTCAATGGCCAAAAGTTTTACAAATGCACTTATAGGGATTCTTGTAAAACAGGGAAGAATAGATATTCTTAAACCAGCAGGGATTGAATTTTGGAAGAATGATGACAGGGGTAAAATTACCCTGAATAATCTTATGCAGATGCAAAGCGGACTGAAATGGAATGAAGACTATGGAAACAGATCAGATGTTACTCTTATGCTTCATTGTAAAAGTGACATGGGTGGCTTTGCTGCTGAAAAGCCTGTCAGCCATCCAGCGGGTACTTACTGGTACTATTCCTCAGGAACAACAAATATTGTTAACTTGCTGATACGCAGGCAATTCAGTAATGATTCATTATACTATACATTTCCATATACAGAGCTTTTTAACAAAGCAGGTATGCCGGATGTAATCTGTGAGGTGGATCCTTTGGGTACTAGAATTGGTTCCTCATATTTGTATGCCACAGCACGTGATTATGCAAGATTCGCATTGCTTTACCAGAATGATGGAGTTTTTAACGGAGAAAGGATATTGCCTGAGGGATGGGTGAAATACAGCACTTCAGTTGCCTCAGAAAGTAAAGGAGCCTACGGATCTTTCTTCTGGCTCAATAAGGGGAAGGAATTTCCATCAGCACCAGAAGATATGTATATGTGTGCCGGTCATGACGGGCAATATATTTTCATTATGCCAACTCAGAAATTAATTGTTATAGTTTTAGGTTATTCTCCAAAATCCAGGGGAGGAATGGATTTCGACAGTTTGCTGAAAGATATATTAGGCGCATTATGATTAATTCCAGATAGTTAGAAGTATGGTTTTACAGGTTCCTATTTGACATAATGTTATATTTATAATTGAAACGGAGTAGGAGGTTGATGTGAAGTGAAGTTTGCCAGAACTTAATTTCATCAGATCACCATAAAGCCAGATTGCCTGAATTCTGATGCCAGATGCCAATTCTAAAAGAAGTACTTTGGCGCAAATTACGTTCTCTGTTAGCCGCAAATTCCTTTGACATAAAATCGATGCTGATCTTCGGCAGGCTCAGCATCAGTCTCTATATCTGATTTTATGTCAATCAGCAAGCTGACCGGAATTTGTTATAATAAGCCTATAATTAATATTATGTCAAATAGGATTAATTTATAACAAACAGGACAATATAAAATAATAGTGACTTCCACCCTTTTACAGAAACCATTAAAATAAAAAGAGGCTGTCCTTTCAGGGCAACCTCTTTTCTGATAATTCAGAATATTATCTATTTATTCTTAGTTGCATCAAGTTTTGCTTTGATTGCATCGTATTTTGGAGCTAAGGATGGATCTTTTGCTTTTAGTCTGTAGTATAATTCCTGCAAACTTCCCATCGCATAAACATCATCCGGCTTCAGTTCATATGCTTTTTCCATATATGGCAATGCTTTTGCATAGACTGCATTAGCGGCATCAACAGCATCACTGTATTTTTTAACATCAACTATATCATTCGCTGCTTTGAACATATCAGCTGCTTTATTAATATATGCAGCACCTAGTCCGTACTGGCTGTCAAATACCTCTGAATTAAGCTCAATTGACTTGGTAAGTTCAGGTATAGCTTCATCGTATTTGCTTGTATTTAAATACATTATGCCTGCTGCAAAATACAAAGTATAATTAGTCGGGTCATTCTCTTTTGCAACTTTAATATATTTTAATGCCTCGTCATTTTTGTTACTTTTAATATAGAGGTCGATTAACTGCAGAGTGATGGTTTTATCATCCGGAAATAAAGTTGGAAGATTCTTCAGTGTAGCTTCAGCTTTGATTGTATCACCCAGACCAAGATAACTTTCATATATCTGATAATAAGGTGTAATGCCAAGATACTTCATCTCTGCACATTTCTCGAAGTATTTGATAGCCTCATTATAACTGCCCGAATTTGTTGCAGCTAAACCTGCATTGTAATACATACCTGTGTCAATAGCTCCGGCATATTTGTCACTCTCAGTAATTTTGATCTGTGTCTCGAATGCTTTCAGTGCTCCTATAAAATCTTTAGCTTCAAATTTTGTGCTGCCAAGTGAATACAGGTCAACGGCCAGTGAGTTATAGATCATATTGGTGATAATTTTCTTCTTTATAGAACCTTTTGGATCAAGTTCAATTGCTTTTTCATAGGAAGCGTATGCTTCAGCAAGAGGATCAGTGTAATAAGCCTGGAACTTTGGATTATCAGATTTATACACAGCCTGGCAAAGTTTACCTTTTGCGAAATAAGTATTAAACCAGTTCATTGTACTTTCATTGACTAAAGCCTGGTCGATAGATTCTTTGGCTTTATCCAGAATACCCTGGTCTATATAGCCTAGTGCGCTTGTAACCTTGCCCTTCTGGGACATAGCTCCGACTGAAATTCCAATAGCTGCAATCAGCAGAAAAATCTTTTTCATGATTATAAATTTAATTTATTTGTCTTTAAAAATTTCCCAAATTTAAAACATTAGTTATTAATCATCAAATTCTTTGCCATTTTCCTCAGATTTTAAATTATTTTCTTCTCCATCGCTTTTTTGGCTGCTTTCCGCACTATTATCTACAGTGATTTCTTCAATGTTTTCTTCATCGTCACTTACAAGGACACATGCGACGGATGCAATAATATCATTTTCTTTAAGGTTGATTAAGCGTACACCCTGTGTAGCTCTCCCCATTACTCTCAGTGCAGAAACCGGACTTCTAAGAATATTTCCATACTGTGTGATAATCATAAGATCGTGATTATCGGTTACATCCTTCAAAGCGATAAGTGAGCCGGTTTTTTCTGTAACATTTATTGTCTTCACTCCTTTTCCGCCTCTGTTTGTGATCCTGTAACCGTCAATGTCTGATCTTTTACCATATCCTTTCTCGGAAACAACAAGAATATCCTTTTCTTTATTTTCAACGGTGATCATTCCTACTACAAAATCATCCGTTTCGCTTGCCAGTCTTATTCCTCTCACACCCGAAGCAGTACGGCCCATTGGTCTTACCGAAGCTTCCGGGAATCTGATTGCCCGTCCCGACTTAATAGCCAGCATTATATGGTGATTGCCATTAGTCATCCTTGCTTCAAGAAGTTCATCACCCTCCCTGACTGTAATGGCGTTGACTCCATTTATGCGGGGTCGTGAATATGCTTCCAGGGAGGTTTTTTTAATAATACCTTTAGTTGTGCAGAGAACAATGAAGTTATTATTAATATATTCAGCATCGTTCAGATTTTTTACATTGATAAATGCCCTGACATTATCATCAGGTTCAATATTTATAAGATTCTGCATAGCTCTTCCTTTTGAAGTTCTTGAACCTTCCGGAATAGCGTAAACTTTCAGCCAGTAACATTTTCCGTTCCTGGTAAAGAAGAGCATGGTATTATGCATTGTTGCTATATAAAGGTGCTCAATGAAATCCTCATCTCTGGTGGCGCCTCCTTTAGCTCCTGTTCCTCCCCGGTTTTGTCTGCGGAATTCTGTTAAAGGTGTTCTTTTTATATAACCCATATGAGAAA
>JGI20214J51088_10001157_pt1 | contig 17928 bp, 10 predicted proteins | sample WetSurMetagenome_FD_51088 | JGI IMG/M metagenome (IMG submission 51088) | reverse complement strand
AGATAAAATTTCATCAAGAAGGATTGCTTCAATCTCATTTTTAAATACAAGTATTTTAACAGGATTGCCCACTGCTGTTACTTTTTATTATCTATCACGGCACAATTATTCAGAAGCACATCCATCAGAAATCCTGAACATTCTCCGCGAAGAATAATCTCATCGCCGGTTCTGAATTTTGCAGGATCACTTATTGCAGTGAAAGTACAAATAACGGAGGATAAATCACTGGCAGTTTTCAGAGAAATGCTTATGATATTGTTATCAGCCGGCTTCACAGAAACAATAGTGCCTGTAACTTCAAGTATCTTATTTATATATTTGGCTGAAGCCGTTGTTTCATCATCCTCAAACGCTTTTTGAAGGAGAGAGGCTGTAACAACATAATCAGGTCTGGCTTTTGCCATGTCAGTATGCTTGAGATTGTACATATAGAGGGCTGCCAGTATTGCGGATAACGCTATAAATGTTACAATGAAAAGTGCAATTTTGATGTAAGTTTTCATCTTTTTTCTATAATGATGTTTTAATGTCTTAATGCTTTTAAGCTCCTGCGCCCTTACGCCTCAACACCCTTATGCCCCTGCGCCTTTCCCCCCCCCTTAAATTTATTATTTTTTCTCAAGCGGGGTATACTTCATAGTAACTGTTACCTCCAGATTCTTGTTGATCTTTTCTCTCACGACTCCCGGAATATTTATTTTATAATCTTCAGGAATAATGTTGAATTTTGAATTTGCATTTATTCCGCCTGTTACGACCTCTAAAGTACCTTTGGTACTGATCTTGTTTGTTACATCATGTATTGTAAGATCTCCTTCAACAGTAACATTATAAATACCGGTTTTTGAAAAATCAACAGATGACAGATTTGTGATCTTACCTTTAAAACTTGATTTTGGAAATTTGTCCGACTCGAGATAGTTTTCGTTGAAATGTTCTTCCATAAGAGCTCTGTCGAAATGGAAAGATTTGATGAGCGCCTGAAAGACCATTTCTCCTGTTGAAATATCAAGAACGCCGGCAACCTGGTTGTTATCTCCTTTTATATCTTCCATTGGTGTATGGGAATAAAAACCGATAAAACCATTTTTGGTCATGTATTTCTGACCATTAACTGCAAAAACAATATTCAGAAAGAAGAAGAAAAAAATTATTCGTTTCATATGAATTATATTAGATTAATAGTTTAACAAATCCTAGTGTTTCTTCAACGTAAATACTCTTGAAATATTAAATCCGAAATGGATGTCTCCTTTAGCCCAGCTTCCTGTTGTTTCACCTATAAATCCCTTTTCGATCATTGCAACAGAGTTAGTAAAGATAAATTGAAATACATGTCCACCGGTCTCAATATCTATTCCGACCGACAACGGATTATAAATCTGCTGGCTCATATATGATTTTGGATTTGCCAGGTAGTAATACTCCGCATTAAGGCTTATCCTTTTTGTCAGCTTCAGTCTCCCGCCGGCACCCAAGGCATAAAGATCGTTTGGATCAAGCTCTGTTGAAACCAGGTTACGATGGACATATGATGGTGTCAGCTGAAATGAAAACGCCTGATTGAATTTTCTTGCGATCAGTACCTGTCCGACATAAGACAGTCTTGAAGAGAAATAATTTGTTCTGGTCTGATCAGGCCACTTTAATGAATTCATGGCAACTGATGTCAAAACAGAAAGAGATACTGGCATCGATTTAGCACCGGATGATTGTCTTAATATTGAGAATTTGGTAAATCCATCGAAAGTCTTTTCATAGTTTCCTCTACCGACGCCAACCATCAGCCAGTTAAAAATTCCGTATTCGAGACTGAGATGCATATTTGCCTGGTCGAGACCAAAGAACTCATAAGCACCTGTATTTATTCTTCCGAAACGGTGTGATATTCTGACATCAAGCTGTCCGGCAGGCATCCTCTCTATGGAATGGCCATTCAGTATCCTTGTCGATTTGAATGTGGCAGTTGTAAAGTTTATTTCCTTTGGGTTATTTTCATTAAGAAGATTCATCAGATCCTCCTGGGCAAAGACACCAAAGCAAACCAGAATAAAAAGAACAGAAAGAGATATACGTCTCATATTATATATTATCATTTTATTGAAATTAATTATTAAGCGTTCCGTTTCGGATCCAGATATCAAACTGGCTTATTGCACAAGCCTTTATCTGGCCTCCGTTTTTAGGCATCGGAGAATAGGATCCTGTGTGCTTAATTGATCCGATTATTGATACTATCCTCGTCTGTACATCAGCATAATTTTCCAGGCGTATATTATTCCCGTTTGCAGCCGCTGTGTTATTTGAATGGCACGAATAACAACTATTGTTTAGGATAGGTGCAATTGTTCCGCTAAAAGTTACATTAGTTGTATCGCAGGTATTACTGTATGATGGATATAATGCCTCTTCATTATCGTAATAACAAGACACAAAGAATAAAGAAAATATGGCAATTGATGTAAGAGATATTATAAGTCGCTTCATTTTCCAGAAATTACTAATTGTTTAAAAATCCGTTTTTCACCCAGAGATCAAATTGTCTGATTCTGCAGGCAGAGAATGAACCTGCAGGAGGCATCTTGGTTACACCTGTGCCGTTAAGTGATTTAATAAGCAGACCACTGGAGGCAATAGTTGCAACATTACTGTACGAGGCAAGAAGTACATTTCCGGAAGGTGACGTTCCACTATGGCATCCTATGCATGAAGTCTGCATTATTGGCCATATAGTTTTTGAAAATGTCACCGGATTTATGGTATCACAAACTTCACCGCAGTTTTCATTAAGGGCTCCGTAGCTGATCCATTTACGGATCGAGTCGATTTCTGCAGCTGTTACCTGACTGTAATTGGAAGGGGGCATTTTATCTTCCCCTGAAGTAAGTTTAATGACCTGGTACAATTTGCTGCTTCCGGGGTTCCCGGCACTGACAGCTTTCAAAGTATTTGAGAAGGTCGTGAAATTATACCCTGATTTATGTGAAATTGCATCATGGCAACTGGCAGTAGCACAGCGCGAAACAAGTACAGGAAGTATATCCCGTGCGAAACATGCCCGTGGGTTTACATAAGTGCCACTGCCACCTCCGTCTCCTCCGGTTCCTTTGATCTGAGGACAGGTAGTGGGATTTGCACCCTGTTCAATCCATAATCTTATTGTTGTCCTGTTTGCCAGAGACAATGGTTGATTGGGTGGCATCTTGTTTTCGCCCCATGTAGCAATAATAGCCTGATAAGCTTTGCTGGAATTTGGATTCCCGGGAACAACAGAGGACCTGATATCAGCATAATTATTAAAAGCCATACGAGATTCTCCCTGTCCATCATGACAACCAGAAATAGCACAACTTGTTGCAAAAATTGGCAACACATCGCCGTCAAAACAGATCTCCGGCATATCTCCGATTTTTGCATCATGCGTACAGGAAGTAATCCATGATATGGTCGTAAGGATTATCAGCATAACAAGGAGTAAAAATATTTTATCCGACTTCATACTCATGTGATTGGTTTAGATTGTATTTAATTGTAAAGATACTCTAAATAAGCTGATTTATTGTGGAGGGAGATATGATAAAGAGCACAACAGTTTTGGAACTGGCCAGATTGCAGCGTGGACCTTCCCCCCCTTGGGGGAAAATGAAATGGGGTAAAAAGATCCTATAAATGGATAAAATATGTTACCTGAATTGTAAGGTATAACATAGCTATCGGGATGGGCGTGAAAAAGCAGGTGATGAAATCAGCATTTTGTATTCATGTTCAAAATTAGGAGTAAAAATATCTTTCCCTAATGATCTCCTGATTTCATCCCGGGACCAGAACCGTCCGTCATCAATTTCATCCTTATTAATTACCGGGAATTCTTCGGTTGTTGCTGAAAATGAATTGACAAGTTCCCTTTCGCGGGGAGATTCCCAGATATAATTTCCAATAAACTGAGGCTTAAAGTACTTAAGTCCAAGCTCTTCATTAGCTTCCCTGAAAAGAGCTATTTCAACTGTTTCTCCCGGACTGATATGTCCCCCTACCGATGTGTCCCATTTTCCCGGCTGAATATCTTTTGTCATTGCTCTTTTCTGCAGAAATAATCCGCCGGAACTGTTAAAAAGATGCAGATGAACTACAGGATGAAGAAGCCGGCTTTTGCCGTCATGACAAATACTGCGCGGAGCTTTACCTACGATCCGACCATCATTGTTTACAACAGGAAACCATTCTTCCTGTTTGAAATGCCTGTTACGGATTCTGTTTTTTATCCATAAAAAGGCAAAATACGCAGCAAAAATTATATAAAATAATCCACCACTGATAAAAAACCATGCTTCTTTCGACATATAAAGGGCAGATAATACAACGAGCAATATATGAATAGCTGTTATCCAGAACATGGCTAACATATTATTTCTCATCATTTTTTCCTGTTCTGAATCGAACTGAATCTCCCCAATATATCTTTGCGACATCGCCATTATAAGGTTTTTAGGTCCCCAGAGAGAAAAGGCAATAATCAGAAGGAGGATCCCCTCAATTAATGCTGGTTTTATTTTGAAGAAAAGATCATTTTCCAGAGCGATTGAGACTCCACCCAGCAGGAGAAGCAACCCGGTGTCGAGAAGTATGAACTTGTCGATAATTTTATCCTTAATGAAATAAAACAGAAATTCAGTTACTCCTGAACCCAGAGCAACATAAAGACCAACTTTTGTTCCCCATATCTCATCGGCAAGAATGAAGATGAGGAGGGGTATTAATCCGGGCAAAAGTTTTTTAAGAAGTGATAAATTCATTACTAAAATTTATGATTGGGTAAAATTAGGATTTATTATAAAATATCACGGTTCACTCACTCTTTCCAATTATAGAAAACGGGCACCTTATTGAGTTTCCATCCTCGTCAACAATAGTAAGTACATGATTGCCTGTTTTAGCCTGAAATTCCATCTGGTGTATAAACCTGGTGGTACCTAAATAAGATTCATCGAGATGCCAGAAGAGTTTTTTGGCAGGGTTTCTGTGCGCCACTTCCGGGATAACTCGTGTAAGGAGACCTGTCTGATCGCGTGGTATGAATATTTTAATTCCGGGAGTCGGATATATGAACTCCATAACAGGAATGACTTTGCCCGCAGTACAGCCCGGGGCGAAAGGTGGAAGGATTTTATATTCGGGATGTTTTTGCCTGTAAAAATATTCCATTGCGGGGGGTAAAACGAACCATGGTACATTGTAAATATCAGTTGGTAATGCACAATCTGAAGTTACCTGCAGAGTTTTCGATTTATCAAGATGGATGATCTGGTGATAGGGGCAGACTTCACTTCTTAATCCATTGACACAGGAAGATATTTCCATTGTCTCAGGACAATCTGGTCCTGCCCTGAAACCACTTTTACTGCAGACCCGGATTGCGGTAATATCTTCGTAAGGGGTATTGAACCAGGTTCCCGATCCCATCGTGTTTACAAGATCAAACAATACAGGAGCCGCTGCAGATATTCCTGTCAGTCCGGGTCTTCCTTCTCCATCGGCATTACCTGCCCATACCCCTATAACATAACCGGGTGTAGTTCCTACTGCCCATCCATCCCTGAATCCAAAACTGGTTCCTGTCTTCCAGGCAAGATTGGGAGATGAGGAAAAATATTGCCATCCGGTTTCACTTTCAGGCCTGTTTACTCTCTGGAGAGCTTCGTAAGTCAGCCATATAGATGCTGCAGAAAGAGGAGGATTTGTCTCTTCTGATTTATCAGGCATTAAGTCTTTTTGCAGAACGAGAACCGGTGCATGGTAATCATCTTTATAGTACTTTTTTTCTTTAAGATAGCTGTTCAATACCCTGGAGAGAGAAGCGTATGCACCTGTGAGATCCCATAGTGATGTTTCTCCTCCGCCAAGAATGAGGGAAAGCCCATAGTAATCTGCTGGTTTGTTGAATGTTGTGAAGCCAGTTTTATGAAGAAGATCCAGGAACTTTTCAGGATTATATTTCTGTAACATCTTGACCGCAGGAATATTTAGCGATTGCGAAAGAGCAGAAGCAGCGCCTACAGCCCCGTTATAACTCAGGTCGAAATTCTTGGGTGAGAAACCAGGAAATCGTGTAGGCACATCTGCGATGAGGGTATTTGGCAGGATGTCACCCGACTGCTGCATTCCCGCATAAAGAAGAGGCTTCAGTATACTTCCCGTACTGCGTAATGAGCGTATGATATCAACATCTCCTCCATGTTCCTTTGTTTCCTCAAGTGTGGAGTTTCCAACATATGCCAGTACATTGCCGGTTCTGACTTCAACTATAATACATGCCGAATTGAAAATATAATTTTCTGCAAGCTCCTTCTGGTGGATATTGATGATCTCAGTTGCCCTTTCCTGCAGAGCTGGGTCAATCGTTGTCCTGATCATCGTACCCCTTTTCTTAATGAAGAAATAATCAGTAAGATGAGGAGCTTTAGAAGGCAGCGCCTTTGGCTCTCCCGGAAGCGGTTCATCGAGGGCCAGTGACAGGGTTAAAGAATCAATATATTCCCTTTCAAGCAGATGTTTAAGCAAGGTATCGCGTCTTCTTTTAAGGATCTCCTGGTTTTTTCCCGGGAAGACAAGGGCCGGAGAGTTTGGGAGAATTGCAAGTGCAGCAGCTTCAGCCCATGTTAAGTCAGCTGCTGATTTTCCGGTATAGCGCCAGGCTGCCGCTTCGAGGCCCACTGTGTTTCCTCCGAAAGGAGCATTTGCCGAATACATAAGAAGAATTGATTTTTTTGAGCGGAACAGTTCCAGTTTAAGTGCAGAAAACATTTCAATAACCTTCTCTGAATATGTACGGGGCAAAGCTCCTCTTGAGATCCTGGCCACCTGCATGGTTATTGTGCTTCCGCCGCTCACTATCTCTCCTGCCCTGATATTGCTTTTAATTGCCCGCAAAATTGAAACAGGATTTATTCCGGGATGATAATAGTAATAGCGATCTTCGAAAGTAAGGAGCGATTTTTCAAACTTGTCCGGTACTTTATCAACACCGGGAAACCGCCATTGTCCGTCTTCTGCTATCCTGGCACCCAGCAAACTCCCGTCCCGAGCCTCAACTACAGTTGATAATGGCACGATGAAACGAGGTAATGGTGAAAGCAAAACCGGAGTAATGAACACTCCGGTTGCTATCATAATTATTTTAAGTTTTCGGTTCAATTTATTGTCCGGTAACTTTTACAGGATTTCCGGGATACCTTGAATAACAATTGGCCGTATACATTGCTTCGCACCATACTGAAGGCTGGTAGAACACCCCCTTGTATGCAGCATTCAGTATCAGTACAAAAGTTTTAGTCTCTCCCTGGGCCAGGGTAAAATAGGTATTTACCCTGTCGTCCCTGAAGTCGCGATAGTCCGATGTACTTTCTTTTATACCATAGTTCGCCTCAAACAGCCGGGTATTCTGAATCTCCCATCCTGAAGGAACCATTTGTGTAAGGGCGATATTATCAACCATTTTGAAAGTGTTGTTTGTTACTTTCACAACCATCATGAAATCAGATCCCTGAACTAAATTTTTCTGATCAACAGGTTTCAGATCCATTTTCACATAGTCGATCTTCATGCTGAGTCCCTTATCTTCCCTTGCAATATCTGAAATTAGCGGTATCCCTTTCCTGATAAGAGTAATATACAGGGGTTTTGCGGAATTGTTTTCAACTGACAGTGAATTATTTCCGTTGGTCATTTTGATTTCCTTCGACCATACCTGTTTCGACAGAATTGTCTGTTCTGATCGGTCTCCATTTAATGAGATTTTAATTTTTGACGGACTCTCTTTATCGCCGGGGATCATCTCAGTCCATTTCATATATGAAAAGAGACCCCAGGCAATTGATTGGGTACTGTACCAGCTGTCGTTATTGAAATTGTCACATATCTCTTTCAGCAGGGGAAGTGCCTGCTCTTCATTTTTAAGAAGCGTAAGGGTATATAATATAATAGCTTTGTCGCGGATCTCACTTCCATAGTAATAATTATAATATTCCGATTCTGTTCCTGTGTTTCTTACATCCAGGAGATCTCCTGCAACCTCCGGACGACCAGTGGTTGCAAATGCTGCTGCCAGGAACCAGCGCGATAGCTGCGGAATCCCTGATGCTTCCCTTAGCCTGTTCATAGCCCCTTTTTCCGGCTGACCGGCCAGTGCAAGTGTAAAGAGCCTGTATGACTGATCGTTTGCCGATTGTTTATACCTGGCATCGAAACGCCACTCCTGGGCAGTCTTCTTCTGGAAATTGATCCACTTCTGTCTGAACCCCTGAGGAATACTGTATCCCTTTCTTTCAGCTTCAATCATAAAATGACCTGCATATGATGTTACCCAGTTATCGGGTTGCATGGAGCCGGGCCATAAAGCAATACCTCCGTTAGCCATCTGTCTTGAAACTATTTTATTGATGGCTTCAGTGATGTTTGCCGATGCAGTTTTTGCAACAGATGCATCGTTGCCTGTAAGATCCTTAAGCCATAACTGGGGAAATGCTGCAGATGTTATCTGCTCCGAGCATCCGTGAGGATAATCGAGAAGATAATCCATTCTTTTCTCAAGGTTTATTGACGGAAGGGAAGAGACTTCCAGCATAGCAGAATTGGAACCGTCAATCCCGAAAGGTTTGAAGCTTGTTTCCCATTTTTCTCCCTGCCGGATCACTTTTACTTCAGCACGGGTCTCAGGAGGATTAGGACTTCTGACATCAATCTCCATATTATAGACTACAGTTTCCCCTCCTCCTGTTGCTGTTACATTTATTTTCGCTACCCCTGTTTTTTCTCCTGCAGTAAATGTAAATTCCGTATCTTTTTCACCTGTTCCCTCTACTGGTATATTCCTTGTATTATCTTCAAATCTGACAAGTTCATTTCCCCCGGCTTTCAGTGTGATCTCTTTAATGCCTTCTTTTTGAATGAACAGGGTTACCGGGAGCGCCACTTTTTCACCAGGACTGATAACCCTTGGGGCAGTCACCAGTACCATCAGCGGATCCCTGACAATAACAGATTTCTCTGCAACGCCGAATGACCTGTCGCTTCCAGCGATAATCATTGTTCTTACCGAACCGGTATACTGTGGAAGAGTTATTGTGTGTGTATCCGTTTTTCCTGATCCGAGATTAAATGGTCCCAGGAACTTGACCACAGGGATAAATCTCTGAGCTTTATTTGCCGACTTGTCAACAACTGCCTCGTCACCACCAATGGCAAATATACGTTCAAGAGTTCCGCCGAATGCCCCCAGTACAAAATCATACAGATCCCAGGTCTGAACTCCGAGAGCCTCCCGTGCATAAAAATAGTTCCATGGATCCGGCGTCCTGAAACCTGTGATGTCTAACAGACCTTCATCAACAACTGCCAGGGTATATGTCATTGGTTTTTTGTTTGTTTCACGGACCTTTATTACAAATGGTTTTTGTGAACGTATTTCATCCGGCATATCGATCATGGGAGCAAGCCGGGTTCCCGGATCTTCGACCATAACGGGTACAACTCCATAGAGCCTGACAGGCATGTCGTTGACAGTCTGGGCATGAGGCTGAATTACTGTTACATACGCATATATGTTTGGAGCCATTTCCGGTTTAGCCCTGAAGGTGACAACCGTGTTTCCCTTTTCGGTATTGGCTCGGATTTCATCGATGACACCTGTTGAATTTTCAAGGGTAACAATAGCCCTCGCATTTTCCGGGGCAGGGAAGGAGAGTTTAATTTCATCCCCCGGATTATATTTTTCCTTATCGGTATTTATAGCCAGCAGTGTAGCTCCTTCTGTATTTCCTTTCATACCATATTCCCATGGCCAGTCGATAAGAAGAATTTTTCCGGTGGAATGTCCTGCCGGGGTTGTTGCCCTTACCAGGTAACGACCCCACTCTTTTTTATCAATATTAAAGGTGAAGGATGCTTCTCCTCCTGCAGTTGTTATAGTTTTTTTGATTACAGGTTTGTAATTGTCGTTTGAAACATAATATGCAAGATCTTCCTGGTCAGATTCCCACCACCATCTGTATGATATTTTATAAATTGTTATTTCAACTTCCGATCTGACAGGTTTCCCTTTTTCATCAACAGTAACTATTTTAACTTCATTATCGGCATCAGTAAAAAGCATCCGGCTTTTTCCTTTAAGACCCGGCAAATTGATGCCCGCAAAAACCGGATAAGGTGCATATTTATAAGTTGCCTGTGTAATACTTTCATCCCCTCCGGGCTCAGAGGCTTTTGCAGTGAATACAGCATTAAGCATGCCGGGGGCATTTATATCTTTACCCGGATCAAATACAACTGTGGCATTTCCGGCAGCGTCGGTTTCAGAATCAAATATGTTAACGGTTTCGGAGTAGAAGTTGCTGATAGGGTCATCAAAAGTATACTGTTGGTATTTTTCAAATTCGGTTTTGGTACGCTTCAGTATATATCCCACAGATGATTTCAGATTCTTTGCAACGGCGCCATTGAGCCATTTGACATTCAGGGTTCCGCGTGTAACAGAACCCGATGTTCCAAGTATCTCATCAGGGAATGTCAGATTTATCTTGAGCCGGTTAGGCTTTACTGTCTCAATCCTTACTCTTTTTGTAAATGTTGCACCTCCGATTCTGAATACCGCCCTATAGTTACCGGTTACAGCATCTGATGATGTTTTTGTTGTGAAAACCAGAAGGTTAGAGCCTTCCGGTTTCTGAACCTGATTATCCACTCTCTGTTCAAGCGGGTTAATAAGCTCGAACTGTACCGGATGCCCGGGAGGCAGATCGCTCTTCATATCTTTAATAAAGATTGAGAGGAAGATTGAATCCCCTGGTCTCCATACATCCCTCTCTCCATATATGAATGCCTTAATGCCATTTTCAGGTTTATTCCCTGCAACATCAAAAGAGCTTAAAGAGAGAGATGATCCGTCATTGGTTTTAAGGTAGTTACGGTCTTTATCTTTTTTTGCAATAACAAGGAATGGCTTTCTTTCACAAAATAAAGCCACAGATCCGTCCTGGTTAGTGTTTCCTGAAATAATCAGCTGCATCTGGTAGTCATAAACATCAATAACAACCTCATTTACAGGCATAGCTGTCAGAAGATCGCTGACCATAACATGCAGAATATTATCATCACCCTTTTTAGCCATCAGTCCGAAATTTGATGCCAGGACATTCCTCGAGACCCTTTTATCAGGACTGTAATATGCATCCTTGCAGGGGTCATCACGATCGTCCCAGTCAAATCCGAATGAGTAATATATCTCATCTGCACTGTCTTCATAATAATTCTCCGGATCGTCCCATGATTCCCTGCTCTGTTCCTCCGATTGCTGGAGCTTCTCTTCATATTTGCTTGCTTCTCCTGTGCCGCTGCAGGGGTAAAGCGAATAGGACCTTTTCATCCCAAGGTATACTTTGTAAAGAACACCTGGTTCGATTTCGATATAGTCGGCCAGATCTATTGTATAGAGATTCCAGACACCGGAATTCATTCCTGAGCCGGGAACGAGATCAACTCTTCCTGAATATACAGGGCGGCCAAAGCGTTTTACCGAGCTCCCTCCATTGATGTCATTCTCCTGAAGAAAATATGGAAGGTCGTTATCAAAGATCCTTATTATCTTAAGATCAACTGCTTTAAGATTTGCTGCTTTAAAAGGGAAAATAAGGTTTTTTGAAGAGGGAAGAATTACCCCGTTTCCTTCAAGCATTATTCCCGGGGGTACAGATGTGAAATCGAGTTGTTTAACAAATGATGAAGCGAGAGTTCCTCCTTTATTGTTTCTTATTGATGATTCAACATTCAGATCCACGCTTCCGGTTAATCTGTTTGCCGGGAAGATACTGATAATATTAGAGTTAATATTAACAGTAGATTCTGTCTGGGGCTTAAAATGAATCAGCCCTACAGTCTCCTGTGATCCATCGACAGGATCGGAAAATACTAAATCTATCCTCTGGTTTTCGCCGGGAACTGTTATTATGTCAAGAATTGTAAATTCCCCTGAAGGGGGAATGTTTACTGAGGATGTACCTTTCTGTTTTACACCTGCGGATGTGCCGTCCCAGGTTAGCGTAAGTTCCTGGGTCTTGTTTGTACGATCAATCCCGGTGACTGTGAATTTATGAGTGAGGATTGCCGTGTGATCCCAGGTAACATCCATCTTTTTTCTTCCAAGTTTTGCAATGAGGTAATTTTCGGCTTCGGAAGGCTCTATGTAATCCGCAGCAACTATTTCACCATGAAGCATATACCCAGTACCTTCAGAAGATGAGCATTCAAGTGCCCCTATTGTAATGCGGAAATCTTTTTTAAGAGTCTGTATCCTGAGTGGAAAGATTTTCAGCCGTTCTTTAACATCCGCCAGTTTGGCAAGGTTGAGCCCACCTGTAAAAACTTTTCCTGGTTCGAGTAACCTGGAAGGTGTGAAGACAAGGGTTGTTGCATCTTTCCATTCGGTTTTACCCTTAATAGCAGGTTCAAAAACAAAAAGTCCTGATGCCGATTTATCCACTTTTGCTGCAAATTCAGGTGTGAAGCGGATCTCGATAGCTGCATTTGAGGGAACAATTCCTGAAGTGTATCCCGAAATATATTCACTGAATCCTTTATCGATAGGGATATTGATTGGGACAGTTTCGGAAGGTTGACCTTTTAATGGCCAGTTTCTTTTGTTATCTTTTGAACCACAAGAGGATACCAAAATCAGGACTATAAGTATTGAAACTGGTTTTAGAGCTTTCATAGACATAGAAATTGAGTTCAGGTTACTTTAGAAATCCAGATCTAAAAATACGAAATATTATCAGTTCAACTTGTACCGTGTAAAAATCGTTATTACTTTCTTTGGTTTGATTCAGGCATCATTATTTTAGCTGGTATGTTGGATGGGAGGGATGGGTTGCTTCGCTGCGCTCGCAATGACGTTTCATGTAAGGTTGTTTTGCTTTGTTTCGCTACGCTTGCAATGACGATGCATGCAAGGTTAATTCAGGATGAGAGTTATGGTTTGCTTCGCTACGCTCGCAATGACGGTGCATGAAAGGTTAATTCAGGATGGGAGTTATGGTTTGCTTCGCTACGCTTGCAATGACGGTGCATGAAGGGTTGATTCAGGATGGGAGTTATGGTTTGCTTCGCTACGCTCGCAATGACGGTGCATGCAAGGTTAATTCAGGATGGGAGTTATGATTTGCTTCGCTACGCTCGCAATGACGGTGCATGAAGGATTGATTCAGGATGGGAGTTATGGTTTGCTTCGCTACGCTCGCAATGACGGTATTTTTAAGGCAGTATGGTTTTGCGAGTTACACAGAATTAACTAAAGTCCACTGTCATTGCGAGGATCCCGATGAAATCGGGAGCCGAAGCAATCCTTCACTCACGGATGCGAACTTTCTGATTTGGTGCTGATCCTTTATGGCGTTACCATCTCCGTTCTTAACTTTTTCACGTAATCGCGGATCTTATTAAGGGTTTCGACTGTTACAGTCATCTCACTGCCAGATGACCGGAAGACCTGTTTTGTGGTATCAATTTCAAGATCACCTTTTTTGAAGTAGATATCGAAGGAGTCGAAATAGTTCTTAAGGTATTTAAGCTTCTTGGTATAATAGACAACTACCGGATCGTCATAATAATTTTTCATGAAGCTGAGAAGTGTGGTCAGAGTATATTTCTGTTCAGCAATCTTCTGTACCACTTCCGCATCGGGCTTATCGGGATTATAAACAAGTTGGGTGGCAATGAAAATAGCTTCAACCCAACCTCCCATGATCATTAGTCCAGCGGAACTCTCTCTTCCTCCTTCTCGGAGATGATTCTCCATTTTAGTGTAGGCATCATTCATCATGACCATGATTGTGTCAGGTTCAGAAATGTCTTTCTGAATTCTCTTTATTGGTTCAATGAGAAAATTATCGGGGATACCAAGTTTGTTGCTCATATCGCGGATGGTAACCATGTAGTCTATCATCTCCTGACCTATGCCGAACACCTTGAGATATCCAAAATCAACACCATATATCCCTGTATTAATGGAGGCTTTGGAACTGCTCAGATAAAGATTTCTGTTAGAAATGGGGTTTAGTGTTGCATTATTGTACGGGACACCCAGTCTGTTAAAGATTGCACACATTTCAACGGGAGTAAGAATCCCATAAAAGATCTCATTCTTCTCTTTCCGCTGATCCCTGCCTGCCGAATCAGTTTTATATGTTGAAAAGACAGGGTTAAAAGTATCCTTATCTTTTATTTCATGTTTACAGGCATATGCAGACATCAGAAAAATGATCACCAATAATGAAAGGAGGTTTTTCATTTCTTCTTTATTGACACATCAAAATTACTAATAAATACATTTCACGGGACCGTAATATGATATATTCGTTTTTTTCACCCACCATTCCTGTTTTTAATCAACTTTTTTAGCCCCCTGCCCCCTAAAGGGGGTTCTAAAACCAGCTCTTTTATTAACCATCCAAAGGGGCTATTATTTTTGTTTGATTTTTCGAAATTGGCATATTTTGATTGTTTAGCTGCAAATTAATTATCTATACAATGCGATCGAGGGTTATTAAATGGTATAAATAGAGTAATAATATTGAATTACTGAATTCCTTCTTGATTGAGAAATCTATTCCGTGCACAACTCAGTGAAACACAGTGTTACTCTGTGGTTAATGGATTGGACTTTGTCCTTTTAAAATGAATTCCAGAATATTTTATTCATTGATAATAGTGTACAAGAGGAAAAGGAAATGTTTAGGGAGTAAATATATAAATATAAATGACAGAATATCAAAGAATTACAGAAGAATCCTGTTCCCCAGCTTCCTGGATATCAATCCCAGGGCAACACTCATATTTGCATATCTTTTTTGTAATTGAAGCACTCTTTCTGTATCATTGGTTTTTACCGCCTCTTCGAGGAGCACCATTATCTCTTTCCTTTTTATCATTATCTTATCACTTTTGAACTTAAGAACAGCATCGCCAACGATCTCTTTTAGTTTCATCTCCTCTGTCTCAACATATGTTTGTTTATCCTGCCAGATCTTGCTGAGTTCATGTGAGTCGGCAAGCAGATCTGCAGACAGGCTTGATATCTCAGGATCTTCATGCTTGACAAATTGCTTGTCACCTGTGATAAGCCCATGTTCTGTGTGAAACCGGAAATCGGCAAAGATCCTGGAACAGATCCTGTCATCAAACAGAAGATCATCTGAAATAATTTCCCTGACAATATAATCGGCAACAGTAGACACCTCTTCTTTTCCGTCCTCTTTATTGATAGTCCGTTCAAATTCCACACCACCGAATTTTAAAAGTAACCTGATTATCTCTTTTTCTGAGTAGTATGATACAGCTTCGCGCTGGACAGGTTTTACGATAACCGGTGGAGGAACCGGAAGATCTTCTGGCCCCGGATATTTATTCCTGTCCTGGAAACTTTTTTGTTGCCGTAGCTTGTTTACCTCATGATAAAGGATTGGCTCGCTCACTTCAAGAACAGTACTGCATTCCTTAATATATACAGTTCGGGTTATGGCTTCAGGGATCACTGCAATTGACTTCACAACATCGCGGATAAGATCTGCTCTTTTGACAGGATCGTTACTGGCTTCCGACAGTAGCAGCTGGGTCTTGAACCGTATAAAATCTGTTTCGTTCTCTTTCAGGAATCTCATGAACTCCTCATTGCTGACCTTCTTTGAATAGGAATCAGGATCCTCGCTATCGGGCAGAAGCACGATCTTGACATTCATCCCTTCTTCGAGCACAAGGTCGATACCGCGAATAGATGCTTTTATACCTGCAGCATCACCATCATAAAGAATCGTAATATTCTGGGTGAATCTTTTTATCAGCCTGACCTGCTCCTGAGTAAGTGATGTACCTGATGAAGCAACGACATTTTCAATATTAGCTTCATGGAGAGACATCACATCAGTATAACCCTCTACGAGATAGCACCTGTCTTCCTGGGTTATCGACTTTCTAGCCTGGTAAATACCGTAAAGGATCCTGCTCTTATGGTATATTTCAGATTCGGGAGAATTGAGGTATTTTGCACTTTTAGGGTCAGTCTTCAGGATTCTTCCTCCGAAGCCCAGTACCTGACCCGAAAGAGAATGGATAGGGAACATAACCCTGCTGCTGAACCTGTCGAAAATACGATCCTCATGTTGTATCGATAGTCCTGTTTTTACCAGAAAATCCTGCTTGTATCCGTCCTCCAGGGCTTTTTTTGTAAAACCGTCACGTTTTTCAAAGCTGTAGCCTACCTCAAATTTCTTAAGTGTATCCTGCCGGAAACCTCTCTCTTTAAAGTAGGTAAGACCAATCGTTATCCCCTCATCAGTTTGAAAAAGATTTTCTGTGAATTGTCTTGCAGCATATGCAGACACTATGAGGAGACTCTCTCTTTCATTCTGTTTATCAATCTCTTCCCGGCTCAGCTCTTTTTCAACAACCTCAATGTGATATTTCCTGGCAAGATATTTAAGAGCCTCGGGGTAAGTCAGATGCTCGTGTTCCATTACAAAATTTACTGAGTTGCCAACTTTCCCGCAGCCAAAGCATTTAAATATTTCTTTCGATGGAGAGACTGTAAAAGATGGAGTCTTTTCATTATGAAAAGGACATAATCCAAGATAGTTAGCACCCCTTTTCTTCAGAGGAACGAACTCCTGCACCACATCAACTATCTGGGCAGCATCGAGAATGCGTTCTATGGTGGGGCGGTCTATCATAGTTCAAAGATATCGATTTTTACCCCCCAACCCCCCAAATGGGGGGCTAATTATGTGACTTTAATTCATGATTAGATTATAAGATTACGGCGCCTTTCTTTATCGGGCTCTCAATGACAGTACAAGTAAGAAAATTTTTTCATGAGAGTTGAGGATTGCTTCGCTGCCCTGGCAATGACAGTAAAAAAAAGACAATTTCAGTTTGAAACCCAAGCATAGGTAATTATCTGACTCGGTCATGGCGAGAATCCGTGGATTGGAGGAATCACTGCAAATTCCGATTGGAAACAGTATTAAGCCCCCCATTTGGGTGGTTGGGGGGTTGAGTGGCAGAAAATGAGATGAGAGATGAACTTTACCCCAGACTCCTCCTGAAATACTCCACAGTCTTTGCCAACCCATTCTCTGCATCAATTTTCGGAGACCAGTTTAATTCTCTTTTGGCAAGAGAGATGTCAGGTTTGCGTTGCTTCGGATCATCCTGTGGAAGAGGAAGATAAATGATTTTTGATTTTGATCCTGTCATTTTTATTATCATTTCTGCCAGGGTACTGATTGTTATCTCAACAGGATTTCCAAGGTTGACAGGCCCTATAAAGCTGTCGGGAGTATCCATAAGTTTTATAAGGCCATCTATAAGATCATCGATATACTGAAAACTCCTGGTATGGGAACCGTCGCCGAAAATGGTAATATTGTCACCTTTAAGTGCCTGTACAATAAAGTTAGAGACAACCCGGCCATCGTTTGAATTCATTTTTGGGCCATAGGTATTAAATATCCTGGCAATCTTGATCCGGACATTATTCTGGTCATGATAATTCATGAACAGGGTCTCAGCACATCTCTTTCCTTCATCATAACAAGCCCGCGGTCCAAGAGTGTTGACATTTCCCCAATAACCTTCATGCTGCGGATGAATTTCCGGATCTCCGTAGACTTCGCTTGTTGAAGCTTGAAGGATCTTTGATTTTGTCCTTTTTGCAAGGCCAAGGACATTGATGGCACCCATTACCGATGTCTTGATAGTTTTGATCCCGTTATACTGGTAATGTACCGGTGAAGCAGGACAGGCCAGGTTATAAATTTCATCAGTCTCAATAAAAACCGGCATAATGACATCATGCCTGATTAGCTCAAAATATGGGTTTCCCAG
>JGI20214J51088_10001156_pt1 | contig 17930 bp, 9 predicted proteins | sample WetSurMetagenome_FD_51088 | JGI IMG/M metagenome (IMG submission 51088) | reverse complement strand
CCGTTACGCGTAAGCTTTCAGGGTGGGCTACCCTTCATTGCCCGGTTATCAGGTGTTTGATCATAACAATAGAAGCTTGTAATTTTCTGTTATTTGTNCTTATGTGCAATCATCAGGAAAATGGGGNACTCTTTTAGTTCTCCCGTCTTTGAACTCGCCTTTGTAAGAGTTGCAACATTATCGATCTGAATGTTGATGAATCCGGCTTTTCTGAAAATACCTATCAGATTCGCCCGGAAAAATCCATTGTGCATGATCATTTCTGGTCCATGGGACTCTCCATTATCGGGATCCAGATCAGCAACAGCGATAATACCGCCGGGCTTCAGGAGGGAATAAAATACCTCTGCTGCCTGGCCGGCATCATTGATTAATTCTGGGAATTCCGGAATATATATCATGAGACCATCAACTTATCAATCGGCCTGGAAGAGGGTTGGTGCAAATCCGGTGGAAGAAAGTTTTCGTCCCTGATGGAAACACTTATGAAGGGATGATTGATATCATCACTCGATTACATTCCCCTGGAAAATGAATGATATCCGTTCTCTATGTTGATGATGAACCCTCCCTGCTCGATATCGGGAAACGTTTCTTAGAGCAGCGTGGGCTGTTTTCCGTAGATACGGTTACCTCTGCCCCGGAAGCGTTGCTCGCCATTGCAGGAAAAGGGTACGACGCAATTATCTCTGATTACCAGATGCCGGGCATGGATGGCATCGAGTTCTTAAAAAATGTCCGGGCATCTGGCAACACGGTCCCTTTTATCATTTTCACCGGCCGCGGTCGTGAGGAGGTCGTCATCCAGGCCTTAAACGAGGGTGCCGATTTCTATCTCCAGAAAGGTGGGGAGCCGGTATCGCAGTTTGCCGAACTGGCACACAAGATCCAGATGGCCGTCCTGCAGAGAAAGGCGGAGATGAGCATCCTGGACCATGAGCGCAGGGAGGCGGACATTATCAATTTCCTGCCGGATGCTACCTTTGCGATTGATAACAACGGAGTTGTTATTGCGTGGAACAGGGCAATGGAGAAGATGACCGGGGTTGGCTCTCCGGATATTCTGGGTAAGGGCAATTACGAATATGCGCTCCCGTTTTACAACGAACGCCGCCCAATCCTTATCGACCTGGTCCTTAAAGACGATCCCGTAACGGAAGCAAAGTATCCCTACATCACACGATCAGGGAAAAAACTGTTTTCAGAAATAACAATCCCCCATATGAATGATGGAAAAGGGGCAGCCCTCTGGTTTACGGCATCCCCCTTATACGACACGCAGGGGACGATCGTCGGCGCCATTGAATCAATCCGTGATATAACTGAACGCAAAGAGGCAGAAAGTGCCCTGAATGAAAGCGAGAAAAGGTTCCGCGAGTTGTCCGATCTCCTGCCACAGGCTGTCTATGAAGCGGACACAGCAGGGAATCTGATATATGCCAACCGGATGGCCTTTGCTATGTACGGTTATACCCGTGAAGATTTTGAAGGCGGGTTGAATGTCCTGGACCTGGTTATCCTTTCTGACCGGGAAAAGGTCAGGAACGCCATCCATGATCTGCTTGAAGGGAGGGAAAGAACAGGTCCACTGGAAGAATTCCAGGCTTTGAGGAAAGATGGTACCACGTTTCCCATCTCGATCTACTCGTCTCCCGTAGTTGTGAATGACAGGACTTCCGGCATCAGGGGCATTATTGTTGACATTACCGGGCGGAAAGAGGCGGAAGAAGGGCTCGCCAGGGGTGGGGCACGTCTGAAACGTGCGGAACTGGTTGCCGGACTGGGCCACTGGGAATTTAACCTGGAGACCGGGGAGGTGTATGCATCGGACGGCGCACGCTCGATATACGGGTTGGGAGATTTTCCCTGGAGTATCGGGGAAGTGCAGGAGATCCCCCTCCCTGAGTCCCGTCCGTTGCTCAATGAGGCTTTGCGGGCACTGACAGAGGATAACCTGCCATATGATATTGAATTTAAGATTAAACGCCCCAACGACGGAAAAATCATTGATATCCATTCCATCGCAGAGTATGACCCGGCGATCCGGGTAGTATTCGGGGTTGTCCAGGATATCACGGAGCGGAAGCAACAGGATATGATCCTCCGGACCCAGCTCGACCTGGGTATAGCGCTCCAGTCCGCCAGGGGGCTGGATGACACCCTTAAGACCTGCCTGGACGCAGCCATCGGGATCTCCGGCATGGACGCAGGGGGTATTTACCTGGTCAGCGAGATTGACGGTACAATCGACCTCGTTGTTTCAAAAAACCTCAAAGATGAATTTTTCCAGTACGTTACCCATTATCTTCCCTGTTCGGAAAATGCCCGGATAGTGATGGAAGGAGAACCAATCTATACGCAATACAGTCAGACCGGACTTGTCTATAGTCCGGTCCAGGCAGCAGAAGGAATGAAGGCAGTAGCAATTATACCGATCCACTATAAAAACCGGGTCATAGCCTGCTTAAACCTCACATCGTACTATGTGGAAGAAGTCCCGCCAGTTGCCCGGGTTGCCCTTGAAACGCTCGCTACCCAGATTGGGGCCACCATCGAGAGGATCCGGTCAGATGAAGCGCTCGCAGAGAGTGAGCAGCGGTACCGGAACGTTGTTGAGGACCAGACTGAGTTCATCTCCAGGTTCCTGCCTGATGGTACCCATGTATTTGTNAATGACGCCTATTGCCGGTATTTTGGTCTTGATCGCGCAGATATCCTCGGGAAGCGGTTCCGTCCCGAGATCACTGCTGAAGACCGGGAACGTGTGAAACAATTTTTTGAATCCCTGACCCCCGATAACCCGGTAGATACCATTGAACACCGGATTATGATGCCCGACGGGGACATACGGTGGCAGAGGTGGAGTGATCGTGCAATCTTTGACCCCCGGGGGACGGTTATCGAGTACCAGTCAGTAGGGCGCGATATAACCCGGAGCAAAGAGGCCGAAGAAGCGCTCCGCCTAAGTGAGGAAGGTCTGCGCACGATTATGCAGTCAGTCCAGACCGGGATTGTTATCATCGATGCAGCGACGCACATCATCCTTGATTCCAATCCAAAGGCCCTCGCCATGATCGGCGGGGAAAAACATGAGGTAATCGGGTCAGTCTGCCACCTGTTTATCTGCCCGTGTGAAAAAGGCCTGTGTCCTATATCCGACCTCCACCAGGAAATTGACTCCTCTGAACGTGTCCTCGTCACAATGAAGGGGACGTGCCTCCCGGTCCTGAAAACTGTTATTCCTGCAACAATCGGAGGAAAAAAAGTACTCTTGGAGTCAATAAATGATATATCAGAGCTGAAAAACAGGGAAGACCATATCAATGTCCTTGGCAGTCTCCTGGATCTCATGCCTGCGTCAGTTACGGTTCACGATTCTGATGGCTGGTTTTTGTATGCAAATCAAAAAACCTTCGAGTACCATGGCTATACCGAAGATGAATTCTACAAGGTCAACCTGCACGAACTGGATATACCGGACAGCGAGCAGCTCATCAGCGAACGGATCCGCCAGCTCGAAGAGTATGGTGAAGTGTCATTTGAGGTCCGGCACTTCCGGAAAGACCGATCTGTTGTTCCTCTCCTTGTTAATGCAAAAATCACAACATGGAAAGGGCGGCCGGTAATTCTGAGTATTGCATCTGATATATCAGAAAGAAAACAGATGGAAGAAGCACTTATTGCCAGGGAACAAGACTTTGCCGCACTTGCTGATAACTCCCCGGATATTATCGTCCGTTTCGATACAGAGCTCCGGCACCTCTACGGTAACCGGGCTGCCGAACAGGAGACGGGATTTACCATTGAAGGAACTATCGGAAGGAAACCAGGTGAACTGCCCCTCCCGCCACCGGTAGCAGCAGTGATGGAGCAGTCACTGGATAAAGTCCTTCGTACCGGGTCTGAAAACAAAGTTGTGCTTGAATTTCCCACCCCCCTGGGCCCCCGGATATTCGAGACGAGGATTGTGCCGGAACGAGGCCAGGATGGGTCTATTGTTTCCCTCCTCGCCATCTCCCGCGATATTACCGATCGTAAACGGGCAGAAGAGGAACTACAAACCTCACACCAGGAGTACCTGTCACTGCTTGATCAGATCCAGGAGGTCTATTACCGGAGTGACACAGAAGGGCGGCTTATCCGGATCAGCAGGTCGATGGCAGAAATGCTTGGATATGATACAATCACGGATATCCTCGGCAAAAATATTGCAGAGGAATTTTATGCCAATCCTTCGGACAGGAAGAAGTTTTTAGAAGAAGTCAACCGTAACGGGAAAGTTACGAACTACGTAGTGCAACTAAAGAAAAAAGATGGTACTCCTGTAAGTATTTCAGCATACAGCCATCTCTGGTATAATCCAGACGGGACGTTAGGTGGCGTCGAAGGGAATTTCAGGGATATTACTGAGCAGAAAAGGGTTGAAGAAGCGATCCGTGAGAGCGAGGAGAAGTACCGTCTGTTGTTCGAACAGAGCAACGATGCAATATTCGTTGCAGACCCGGAGACCCGGATGCTTATCGACTGCAATAAGCGGGCAGAGTTCCTCACCGGGTATTCGCATCAGGAGATCATATCCATGACAGCTGACAAACTNCACCCGGTCGATGTCCTGGAAAAGACGATGGAGCATTTCAAACAGTATGCTCTCGGTATGGATACCAGTGTAGAGTCGGTTATCCTGACGAAGGATAACCTCAGGGTACCTGTTTCGATCAATGCGAGCCGCATTGAAAGTACCGGAAAAACCTTGATTATCGGGATCTTTCGGGATATTACGGGTCAGAAGGAGGCAGAAGGTGCACTTCGCCAGAGAACTGATGAACTCGATTCCAGGAACCGGCTTATCAGTACGCTCCTCGAAACGGTCCCAATCGGGATCTTCATGGTCGAGGCCCCGTCAGGGAAGCCGATTATTTCAAACCGGGAGGCGACCCGGCTTCTTGGACGGGGGATCCTGCCCGATACAACGGGATCGAACATCGGGGAAGTCTATGGTGCTTACCGGCTTGTGACCTCCGAACCGTATCCCACAAAGGATATGCCGATTATCCGGGGGATAAACGGGGATGTCAGTCATGTCGATGATATGGTTGTTGTCAAGCCCGATGGATCACAGGTCCGGCTCGAGGTATTCGGTACTCCTATCCTCGACAGCCAGGGCAATGTTGTTGCAAGCCTGGTCAGTTTTATGGACATCACTGAACGTAAACGGGCAGAACAGATCATTCAGGAGACCAATAAGAAGATCAATCTTTTAAACAGCATCACCCGGCACGATGTTGCCAACCAGGTCACTATCCTCAAAGGATTTGCCCAGATCGCACTGATGAATCAGCCAGATCCGGCCGTGGCTGATTTCTTATCGAAAATCGACGAAGCAGGATCGGCTATCGCCCGGCAGATTGAGTTTACCAAAACGTACCAGGAGCTCGGCATGCATGATCCCTGCTGGTACCGTGTCAGCGATATGGTTTCCCAGCTGAAAGCCGGGGACATCACGATCTCCTGTACCTGTGACGCCGAGATCTTTGCCGACCCGATGCTTGAGAAGGTCTTCTTCAATTTAATAGACAATTCCATCCGGCACGGAGAGCGGGTAACAATGATCCGGGTCCGTTGTGAAGAAGACCCTGCTGGACTTTCTATCACGGTTGAGGATGATGGAACAGGGATACCAATCGATAAAAAAGAGAAGATCTTCGGGAAAGGCTACGGGAAGAACACAGGGTTCGGCCTCTTTTTAGCACGGGAGATCCTTGCAATCACAGGAATCAGCATCAGGGAAACTGGAAAACCGGGAAAAGGGGCAATGTTCGTGATTGCCGTACCAAAATGTTCCTACCGTATCCCCTCCCCGGTCTGAAACCGGGCCATTTCCCCGAAGCTGGGAATCATTTCAGCAGATTACCCTTATTATTTAATATAATGGTCTTCAACAATGAGAGTACCGCAGGTATCACGTCATGCACAGGATACTTTATATCGATGATGAGCCGGGCCTGTTAGAGATAGCGAAGCGTTTTCTTGAAAAGACAAATGATTTTTCCGTTGATATCGACACCTCAGCAGAGCATGCCCTCCAGTCAATCGGCACAATGTCGTTTCATGCCATCATCTCCGATTACCAGATGCCGGGGATGGATGGAATTGCCTTTTTAAAAGCCGTCCGAAGCAGGCATGGCAATATCCCGTTTATCCTTTTTACCGGGCGGGGCCGCGAGGAGGTCGTGATCGAGGCGATCAACAACGGTGTCGACTTCTACATCCAGAAAGGCGGGGACCCGAAAGCCCAGTTTGCCGAGCTGGCACATAAGATCAGGCAGGCAATTTCGCGAAGGCAGGCGGAACTGTCAGTTATTGAATCCGAGAAGCGTCTATCAGATATCATAAATTTTCTGCCTGATGCCACATTTGCCATCGATCGGTCTGGCCGGGTCATTGCATGGAACCGTGCCATAGAAGAGATGACCGGTGTTGTGGCCGGCGATATCCTGGGAAAGGGTGAGTATGAGTATGCTATTCCATTCTACGGAAAACGGCGCCCTATTCTCATTGACCTGATTTTTGAGCCTGAAGAAGAGATCAGAAAAAATTATCAGGGCATTATACGCGAAAAGGACGTCCTCATTGCAGAGACAGATCTCCCCCTGCCGAAAGGTATGCACAGGGTACTCATGGGTAAGGCAAGCCCGCTCTATAACCAGCAAAATGAAATTATCGGTGCAATAGAATCAATCCGGGATATTACCCAGAAGAAAGAGACTGAAAACGCCCTGCAGGAACAAAACCAGGTCCTTGCGGCGATGAACCAGGTCTCCCTGGAATTCACATTGCTGCCTGCAGGTGAAAACCTCGGAAAATTCGTTGTCCGGAAGCTGATGGAGTTAACCGGGGCAGTGGCCGCCTGGTACTCGGAGTATCACCCGGCTGACCGCACGCTGACTATCTCTCACCTGGAGTCCGGCCATGAAACCCTGGAAAAGGCAGTGAAAACACTGGGAAAAGATCCCCGCGAGATTAAGACGTTCGTAAACGAGGAAATGTACAAGGAAATTGCCCGCGGAGCTGTTAAAAAACTCCAGACACTTTCTGACGTCAGTTTTGGACAGATCCCCCCTGCAATGAGTTTTGCCATCCAGAAAGTCCTGGGGATTGACCATTTCTTCGGTCTTGCCTACGTTATTGAAGGTGAGCTCTATGCCACTTCAATTATTGCGATAGGAAAGGGTAAGCCGGACCCGTCTGCCGGGCTGCTCGAATCATTCTCGCACATGGTTGCGGTCTCCCTGCGCAGGCGTTATGCGGAGGAAAAACTGCTGGCAGGTGAAGAAAAATTCCGTACCGTTGCTGATTTTACCTATGGCTGGGAATACTGGGAGGCTCCGGATCACCGTATTAATTACATGAGCCCTTCCTGCGAAAGGATTTCCGGGTACAGCAGGGAAGAGTTCCTGCAGGTATCAAACCTCCAGGACTCCATTGTTGATCCCCGTGACAGGGAGATATGGGAGGACCACCGGAAGCAGGTTGATGAAACAGACCAAGCACTCAGCATTGATTTTCGGATCCTCCGGAAAGACGGGGAAGTAAGGTGGATCAACCACACGTGCCACCCGGTCTTTGATTCCGGGGGANGTCACCTGGGCAGGCGTGCAAGCAACCGTGATATTACCGATAAGAAACGAACGGACGATGAACTCAGGGCGGCATACGAACAGCTTAGTGCGTCCCAGGAAGAATTACAGGCCCAGTTTGAAGCGCTAATCCAGGGTGAAAAGCAGGTAAGGGAGAGCGAGGAGAAGTTCCGGACATTTATGGAGGCATCCATCGATGGTGTGATGCTGATCGATGCCGATGGCAAAATCCTTGCATGGAACCCGGCAGCAGAACGGATCTTTGGGATTCCGGCAGCGGAAGCCACCGCGAGCAATATCCTCGAACTTCAGATACGGTTGGTTGTGCCGGAACATCAAAACCCGGAATATATTGAAGAATTACGGTCGCGTTTTTCTACCTCGTTTCCGGCGTTGTTCTCAAGAGATACCCCGTTGTTTCTTGAAGTTGACGTTATGAATGCACAAGGACGCCGGATGATTGTCCAGCAGGCACTCTTCCCGATCGAGACCTCCCATGGGAAACATGTCGGTTGTATTGTACGGGAGGTGACTGAACAGAGAAACGCAGAGAAAAACCTCAGGGAGAGTGAAGTCAAGTTCCGTGAACTTGCCGAGCTTCTTCCCCAGATTGTCTTTGAGATGGACCTCGGTTTAAGGGTCACGTATGCGAACCGGTACGCGCTGTCTGCAATCGGTCTCGGGGAGGAAGATATCGCAAAGGGGATCTCGGGACTTTCGTATATCGATCCCGCCGACTATGACAGGGTAAGGGAGAATACAGGCAGGATTACCCGGGGGGAACCGGTTGAAAACCGTGAATATACCGCAGTCCGGAAAGATGGAACGACCTTCCCTGTCCTTATCTATACCTCCCTCCTGTATCGTGCGGGTAAAATTGAAGGGTTCCGCGGCGTGATTATCGATATTACTGACCGGAAAAAAGCTGAAAATGCATTACGCGAAAGCGAGCGCTTCTTAACTGAGACCCAGAAGATTGCCCGGCTGGGTGGCTGGAAAGCAAATCCCCATACCGACTACCTTGAATGGACAGAGGGAATTTACGATATCATTGAGGCCCCGCGCAATTACCGCCCCGGGCTCAATGAGGGGTTGAAATATTATTCCCCGGAGGATATCCCGGTTATCCGTGAAAAAGTGATTACCTGCCTTACCACCGGTGAACCCTTTACTATGGAAGCCCGGATAATCACCGAAACCGGCAAAAAGGTCTGGACGGAAGTAAGGGGGCTGGTCCCGGTAATTGAGGGGGCCCATTCCTATGTCATAGGTACTCTTCAGGATATCACGGAACAGAAAATAGCCCGGGACGAGCTTTGGGACCGGGAGGTGACCCTTGCCAGTATCTTGAGGGCTGCACCGGTGGGAATCGGGCTTGTCTCAAACAGGGTCCTGTTAAGGGTAAATGAACGGCTCTGTGAGATGACCGGGTATTTGGCAGAGGAACTGGTTGGAAAAAGTGCCAGGGTCCTGTACCCCTCGGACGAAGAATTCGAGTGGGTTGGCCGTGAAAAATACATCCAGATCCAAAAATTCGGAACCGGGACTGTTGAAACACGCTGGCAGCGAAAGGACGGGGCAATCCGTGATATCCTGCTCAGTTCAACACCACTCGACCCTGAAGACCAGGTAAAGGGGGTAACATTTACTGCACTTGATATCACTGACCGGAAACGGGTTGAACACGACCTCCGGGTTGCCTATGAGCAGGCCGCTGCAACCGAGGAAGAGCTCCGGGGACAGTTCGAGGAACTGGCAGCAACACAGGTAGAACTGCATAAACGGCAGCAGCAACTGGAGGAAATTACCGGTACTATTCCGGAGGTTGCCTACCAGTTCTTTGCAAGGCCTGATGGAAGCATGGGGCTCTATTTTGTCAGCGACCGGTCGGAGGAAGTATTAGGCATCAGCAATGATACCGCGGATTTCTTCGAGCGGTTCACAGCACGGGTAGATCCCCGCGACCGCGAAGCGTTCCTTAGTTCAGTCTATGAGGCGGTCAGGTCAGGATCCCCCTGGAATTTTGAGGGCCGGTTTATCAAACCCTCGGGTGATTCCATCTGGTTCCAGGGGATGTCCCAGCCGTTCACCCGCGGAATGGAGATAGTATTCAGCGGGACTCTCCTGGATATAACCGGCAGGAAGCTCGCTGAAGAGTCCCTCCAGAAGAGCGAGGAAAAGTACCGCACGCTGGTCGAGACCACCGGCACCGGGTTTGTGATCATCGATGATTTGGGCCGGGTCCTGGATGCGAACCCAGAATATGTCAGGCTCACCGGCCATGCAAGGCTTGACGAAATTGTCGGGAAGAATGTGACAGATTGGACTGCCCCGTATGAGAAAGATAAAAATGCGGCAGCGGTCAGGCAGTGCCTGCAGGACGGGTTTATCCGTAACCTTGAGATTGACTACGTGAATTCATCCGGTACCATCACCCCAATCGAGATCAACGCCACGCTCTTCCAGGCCGGTGAAGCTGTTCAAGTCCTTACCCTGTGCCGGGATATCAGTAAACGCCGGGGGACCCAGGTAGCGTTGCAGGAGGGTGAGGCGAAGTACCGCACGGTTGTTGAACAGAGCCATGACGGGATCTTCATCGCCCAGGACGGCCTGCTGATCTTCCATAATCCCATGTTTGCCACAATGACCGGATATCGTGACGACGAACTGGTGGGACGTCCGATTGCCGACCTGATAGCACCGGAAGACCGGGAACTGGTAATGACCCGGCACCAGGAACGGCTCCATGGAAAAGCCCTCCCAGAGGTCTACGAGTTCTCCGTGCTCCACCATGACGGGACGAGTCGGATCCGGGTCAGGATGAATATTACTTTTGCAACGGTCGGTGGAAAGCCGGCCACCATCGGTACGCTCCATAATGTGGTGGAGGAGCGGAAACGGGAGGAAGCACTGCGTGAAAGCGAGGAGCGGTTCCGGCGGCTGATATCCAGCTCCTTTGAAGCGGTTGTCATTCACCAGGGTGGCAGGATCGTACTCGCGAATGATGTGGCAGTCCGGATCATCGGGGCTGAATCGACCGGTGAGCTGATCGGCAGACCGATACTTGACCTTGTGCATCCTGAATTCCGGGCAGCAATTGAAGAGCGGGTCAGTCAGATATTGCAGTCCCCGGGAGGGGCTGTGCCCCTGATCGAAGAGAAGTTCGTCCGTTTTAACGGGACTTCTGTCGACGTGGAGGTCATGGCGACTGCCACGATGCATGAGGGGAAACCGGCAGTGATGGTGATGTTCCGTGATATTACTGGCAGGAAGCAGGCGGATGATGCATTACGGACGAGTGAAAGCCGCTTACGGCTCATTACCGAGAACATGGCAGACCTGATCACCCGGATCGATAAGGATCGCAGGGTAGTCTACACCAGTCCGTCGGTGGAGCGGCTGACTGGATATTCACCTGCTGATATTAATGGTCATCCTGTGACCGAGTTCCTTCACCCTGATGACAGGGAACGGCTTATCCAGAAGATACGGGCTGCGATTGAACAGCAGTTATCCTCTGTCCGTCTCGAGTACCGGTACCGGGAAAAAAGCGGGAAATACCTGTGGTTTGAATCTGAAACAAGGATCCTGCATGATATCAATGGAAAATATTGCGGGGCCGTCTTTTCATCCCGGGATATCACGGAGCGAAAGCGGATTGAGGGCCAACTGCTTGAAAAGACCGAAGAACTGGACCGGTATTTCACGACAAGTCTTGACCTTTTCTGTATTGCCAACACCGACGGATTTTTCCTGCGGCTGAACCCTGAATGGGAGAAAACACTCGGTTATTCACTTGAAGAACTGGAGGGACACCGGTTCCTGGACTTTGTCCATCCTGATGATATGTCCGCCACCCTGGCTGCCATCGCCGATCTTGCCAACCAGAATGAGATCATGAACTTTTCGAACCGGTACCGTCACAAGGACGGCAGCTACCGCTGGATTGAGTGGCGCTCCGTTCCAAGGGGCAACCGGATTTATGCTGCAGCAAGGGATATGACCGGGAGAAGGAACATGGAAAATGCGATCCGGGAAGCCAACCGTAAACTTAACCTCTTAAACAGCGTCACCCGTCATGACGTTGCAAACCAGCTTATGGTCCTGCAGGGATATACCGAAATTGCAGCAATGCAAAACCCTGATCCGGCTATTGCTGATTTATTATCAAGGATCGATGAATCCTCCCGGGCTATCAACCGCCTGATTGAGTTTACCCGGACGTACCAGGAGTTAGGTATTGATACCCCCGGGTGGTGCCGGTTAGATCAGATCGTTGCAAAGGCCGGGAAAGCAGAGGTCATGTTATCAGATACCTGCAAAAATATGGACGTTTTTGCAGACCCGATGCTCGAACGGGTATTTTCCAATCTTTTCGATAATGTGGTCCGTCATGGTGAGCGGGTGACCCTGGTCACGTTACGCTGCCAGCAGGACAAGGACGATCTTGTAATCCGGGTGGAGGACAACGGGGTTGGTATCCCTGCAAACGAGAAAGAAAAGATCTTTATGAGAGGGTATGGGAAAAATACCGGCTTTGGCCTCTTCCTGGCCCGGGAGATCCTTGCCATCACCGGCATCACGATCCGGGAGACCGGGGTACCTGGGGAAGGTGCACGGTTTGAGCTCAGGGTACCAAAGGGTATGTACCGGTCCACCGGGAATAACCGGGACCCGCCAGTCGTGTGAGACGGGTAATTGCTGGATCGGGAAAAACGGGAATGAAATACCGACGAACACCGTGGCTATATCCGGTTCTATAGGAATCGTGATATCCTGAAATCCCCTGACACCGGGGCTCCCCGGAGAAGCAGGATTATCCTGAATACCTTTTTTTTAATACCAGATGATACGAAAACAAAAAAAAATTACTGATAGGTGATTACGATTTGGTTCACGCCTTCTTTGCGGACCGGATCATTGCGCCCATAATGACGCTGAGGATCCCCCACACGACGAAATAGACCCCTATGAAGATTACTGCAAGGGCGACGCCGATAATAGGTCCGATAATGATTATGATACCAAGGATTAATGACAGGATCGCCTGAAGGGCGAACAGCCCGCGGTGGGTCATATTTTTCTCTGAGATTGCAAGTATCAGGCCGATAAGACCCCCGATAAACAGGGCAATTCCCACGAGGATGAAGATAACCCTTCCCATCACGTATGGTGACAGGATCGTTGCTATCCCGAAGAAAAATCCGATAATCCCAAGGACTGCGAGAAGTATCGATCCCTTAAGTCCCCCGGGTGCAACCGCGGACATCATTATTACACCAAACGAGAGGAGAATAACGAATATTCCGATAAGCTCAATCAGCACGGTGGCCGTGAGTTGTGGAAACATTGCAATAACGAGACCAAATACCATTGCGACTAAACCGAGAAGGACAAATGACCCCCACCTGAGGTCATTGACCTGACCTTCCATAACAACATCGTTTGCCATAATATTACCATCTTAATTTTCATAAACTGCGATATATAAATATTCCGCAGAATTTTGCTATATTCGCCCGGACTACTTATTGGCCGGAAAAATACTGGTTTTTAATAAGGCTATTGCAAGGGTGAAAACCCGGGCCTTGTGAAAAAAAGGTATTCAGCTCTAATACCATGCCACATCAGGAACCTGCGTTTCAACCGGGATTACGATATCATACGGACTCATCCTTCCGGGAATTTAGTTATTTTCTCACTCGCTGATCGGCAATTTTATCATAGCAAAAAAAGATCTCATTGATATATGAAGAAAATACTTGCGCTCGCTGGCGCCATGCTTATACTTACTATTCTTCTCACTGGATGTACCAGTCAGCCAGTTACCACGGTACCTGCAACGACCGCGGGACCAACTGAAGTACCTGCTGTGACACCGGCAGTGGCAGGTGCCCCAGGTTCATCATCATTTCCCACGGGAGTGAACTGGCGGTTGTTTTCATATACTGATGGAAAAGGTGGTATGTCCAATATTATTGGCGATCAGCCAATAACAGCCCTTTTCAGGGCAGACGGGACCGTGACCGGCTCTTCAGGCTGTAACCAGTACACTGCCGGTTACACAACAACCGGGTCTTCGATCAAGATCACCCCTGGTATTTCAACAATGATGGCCTGTGCCCCGGCGGTAATGGACCAGGAGTCACGGTACTTCTCATTGATGGCGAATGCGACTACATATTCCGTCAATGGGGATACCCTGCTATTCTTCGATAATACCGGCAAGGCAATTCTCGGGTATAAGAAGCCACTGGATACACCGGTTACGCTGTCTACGCAGTCACCGGTTATTGGTACATGGGACCTGTTAACGTACAATAACGGAAATAATGCCATGCAATCGGTTATGTCAGGAAGCAACATTTCGGCAGTATTTACACCAGATGGGAAAATTGCAGGTTCATCAGGGTGCAACGAATATTCAGGCCTCTATTCATTACGTGGTACAACTCTTGGAATCACCCAGGTGAAAAGTACAAAAATGGCATGTGAACCCGATATCATGACGCAGGAGAACCAGTACCTGGCATTACTGCCCAAGGTGAGTACCTACGAAATGAACGGGGACCAGATGGTGCTCTATACCATGCTCGGAGAAAAAGTCCTCCAGTATAAAAAGTCCCAGGCTGCGACAACCACGGTCACTCCAAAATCAACCCCCCTGGTTTCTCCACGGACCCTTGTAGGAACATGGGTCCTCAAATCATTCACTGACGGTAAGGGTGGGTTTGTACCGGTGCAGGCAGCTGCACCGATAGATGCAAAATTCCAGCAGGACGGGAGTCTCTCCGGGTCTTCAGGATGCAACCAGTACACAACCACCTATTCAACAAGTGGTGAAAGTATCAGCATCAGCCCGGCGGCGACAACAAGAATGGCCTGCGAACCGGCTGTAATGGCACAGGAGACTGCATACCTGGCGCTACTCCAGAAAGCCGGTAAATTTGTGATCTACGGGGATTCGATGACGTTATACGATTCGAACGGGGCAGTCCTGCTGAATTATTCGGCCCCATAATATTCCTTTTTTAAAAAAAGTTAATATCCGTAACCTGCCGCGTAATGGACAGCAATGGTAAAAAAACCGCCCTCTGGAATACAACGGCAGCAATTAATACTTGTTAATTCCAGTACGAACCACTCAAAGGAGTGATTGATTATGGAAAAAACCCGTCCTATCGGCGTTACCATACTGGCCTTCCTGGCCATTCTTGGTGCGGTCAATGCGTTAATCTACACGCTACAGATGTTGCATATCCTCCCGGTTTTCATCGGGCCGGTTGCTTTCTTCCAGTTCAGCCTTATCGGGGCCTTTTTCTGGGGCCTTTTGTTCTTCATATGGCTGTGGGTGTTCCGGATGCTATGGGAAGTCAACCCGCAGGGATGGATGTTCATGATGGTGCTTTCACTTTTAAACCTGGTATTCGGGATAATCAACGTGATCGGGGCATCATCATGGCAGGCAATGGCACCGATTATCATCATCAGCGGCCTGGTTTTCATCTACTGCATGATGCCAGCTACAAAAGAGGCATTCGGCGTCCCCCAGTAGGACTGCAGCCGGATGTGTATCCCAAATATTTTTTTTAAGATTTGTCCTTATAATCCTGATTTTTAATTGTTCCTGGCCTGCCTCACCTGGTGAACATATCCCCGGAAAAAAACCAGGGTTATCAATGGTCTTATTAACAATGAATAATGATTGCTTGTAACGGGAATATCATGAAGGTTGTTAGCTGGTTATTACTGATTTTTCTTATCGGAACTGTCGTGTGGGGTTGTGCAGGAGAGGATGTACCCGCTAATACCACGGGATATCTCCAGGTTTCATCCGTTCCCCAGGGGGCAGCGGTTTACCTGGATGCGGTCTACAAGGGGATTACCCCTGAACCATCAGGGTTTATCAATATTACCGATCTGAGCCCTCGGGAATACAGTCTTGTCGTTAAGAAACCCGATTACCTGGATTATATTTCAACGGTGAAGATCGTTTCCGGGCAGACGGTTAAAGTTACGGCAACCCTGAAGTCTGCGAATGCGAATGCCCAGGAAAACACCGGGAACCCGGCCGTAACCGCAGCGATTGTGGTAATCGTTGTGCTGGTCCTGGTGGGGGTTGTTGTCCTGTTAGTCAGGCGCCGGAACAAACCAAAGAAGCCCGAAAAGATAGAGCTGGATTAATTCCAGCCAGTGAAAACCAGCCGTATGCTGACATTTCTAAATCTGAAATACCTCATCTCATTTCGTACGCTTCAAAAACGCCTGGATTGAAGGTAGCAACTGGTCAGGGCATTCCTCCTGGGGGACATGCCCGCAGTTCTTAAGTACCACAAGCTCAGCCCCGGGGATTTCCCTTGATAATTGAATGCTCTGCACGGTGGGCACAATACGGTCGTCATCGCCGGTGACAACAAGCACCGGCATTGTCAGTTCTGCCAGGTGTTCTGAATAATTGACTGGATTGTCTGCGATGGTGAACTCGTAGAGTGCCTTATCCCAGTTTTCAGCCATGAGGGGTNTACGATAACCCTCATACACCTCCTGGTTGATCCTTGCAGGATCATGCCATGCCATCCGGATTGTTTCATTTCCCATATCACCGGCGATTGAACGCACCAGTAATGGAGCCATGTTCCGTATTTGCGGTAACTTCATGAGAGGATATGCCCATTGCGGTAACGGGCCTTTATTCCCGCTTCCCACGGCTGGATCCACGAGCACCAACTCCTGTACCCGCTCCGGATGTTCTATGGCATACGCAGTTGCGACCTCTCCACCCGCTGAATTCCCAACGAGGATGGCTTTCTCCACACCGAGTTCATCCATCAGTCCATCCAGTAGTTCCACGTTTCCCTGGACGCTGTAGGGGTTTGTCCCTGTCCAGTTTCCATCCATTGGCCGCTCAGTCAGACCAAATCCAGGACGGTCATATGCGATGACACGACCCGANTTGGAGAGCGGTTCCATCACNNCACGCCATGAATATTCACTGGCCCCGAAACCATGAAGGAGGATTATCACCGGCCCGCCCTGTCCCATTTCTTTGTAATGNACGGTCGTTCCGTTGATATCCACAAAATGGCTGTCCGGGTCGGCAAGTTCACGTTCAGGGACGGTCCCGGTCAGGGGTGGCACCGGGTACAGGAGTGGCACTATAAGCAGGGTTATGGTAACGCAAATTACGATGATGCCAAAAATTTTCCAGGAACGTTTCACGTTATTCCCCCTCCACGGCCCGTATCAGGCGCACAGTCAGGTTAGTTGCCTGTCCCTGCTGTTCTTCAGAAGAGATCGTTGCGATGCCATCTCCCGGTTGTGGACCATAATTGCCAAATTGGGCATGATTGCCCCCTTCGATTACCTGCCTTATAGTCCCTGGCGGGAGCAAAACGAGCGTCGAATTTACATTGTCCATGTTAAGGACCATATCATTCGACCCGTATGTTGAAAGGCCCTTCAGGTCTGTTCCTGACAGGTTATCGCTCTTCGGGGGGTATGATGCCCATAAAAACAATCCCTGGACTTTGTAGGGATGGTCCCTGGCATACGAAGCAGCCATTGATCCCCCCAGGGAGTGCCCCCCGATAACCCAGTACCTGATTCCCGGAAATGCGGCGATCACCTCATCCGCCTTATCCTTGCCAAAGACTGGCAGAGATAACGGCATCCTGACAATGGAGGCCAGGTAACCCCGGCTGGCAATCCGGCGTGCAACCGGGGCATATGAACGATAATCGACATGAGCCCCAGGGTAGATAATGAGGGCAGTAATGGGTTGATTTGTGACCGGGGTAAATACCACGAAATTACCGTTATCCTGAACATTGACATCTTCACCCGATACCATCGCTGCCAGGGCCTGATCGTCAGGGCCAAGGGGGGTCATCCCCCATGCGATAAAAACAATCAACCCTATGAGTAAAGCGCTCGCCAGCACCAGTATAACGGTTTTTTGGACTTTATTCATGTAACCCCCATTGGAGTTTCATTGGGGCTTATAATGGGCCTTTCAATTTCTGGTTCAAGGTTTCAGCTGTACGGTCTATCATCATCCGTTGGATATTCATCGAGAATCTTATTCAGCGCCACCTTTAATGGAGGGATATTTACCTGGATGACTGCCCAAATCTCATCAGTATTGACATCAAAATAGTGGTGGACAAGGATATTACGAAAACCAATTATCTTCCCCCAGGGGACCTGATTGAATTTCTGTTGCGATTCTCCAGAAACACCGCGTGCAGCTTCGCCAAGGATTTGAAGATAATGGACAACCCATACCTGGACCAG
>JGI20214J51088_10001152_pt1 | contig 17957 bp, 13 predicted proteins | sample WetSurMetagenome_FD_51088 | JGI IMG/M metagenome (IMG submission 51088) | reverse complement strand
AATTCTGCAGACTCAGGTTTTTTCGCTCTCAATTCAACAAGTACTTCTGCTACAGTCATATCTGCACTGAAGGAAAGAAAATCAGTAGTCATAATACTTCCGACCCTGTCATCATCATATTCAAGAAGTTCTCTGACTTCTTGTGATGATTCCGTATCCATTTCATTCAGAAGAGATTCTGCCTTTTCATCTTCAAGTTCATCAAGAATATCAGCTACCTCGTCGGCAGGCATCTTTTCGAGTACATCAGCTGCTTTATTAACCGGCAGGTTTTCAACTATATGTATCTGGGCATGAGTTTCGAGTTCCTCGAGAACATCAGCGGCTTGTTCTTCATCGAGAGAGGAGAAGACCGACATACTTGATTTTTTGCCCATATCTTCCAGAATATCCGCAAGATCTGATGGGTGAAGTGTATGAAGCTTTGCATAACTCTTTGAAAGCCTGATATTAAGATTTGAATGGTCAATTGCCTGTACATCATCCCAAAGAATGAATTTAGCCGGGATATTTATTTTAAAAAGTGACAGAATTCTTTTTATTGGCAATGATATTCCAATCCTGCGCAACAATCCCTCAATTCCGATATCCACAGCAATTGCAAATGTTCCTGCAGGAAGGGTTGCAAGGCGGACATCATTGACTCTTACAAGCTTGCGTCCATTAAGATCCACTATTTGTTTATCGAGAATATTTTCTTTAAGCAACAGTCCGTTCTCAACTTCTTCAGTGCTTAATTCAATAAGAGCTGTACAGGTAACATTAGGAATTTCCCTGGCTTTTGTGACCATGAAGCTTTTAAAGGAATAGAACTTTATCTCCTTGTCAATCTTAAGCCTCACGCCTGTAATAAGTTGCTGATTTGGGTCATTTTGTCCCGAAGGAACAGAATTAACAAGTAAATCTTTAATGATTCCAATAGCGTCGCCATCGGCTCCAAATGCTTCTTTTCCGATTATTCCGCTTAAATAAAAAGTTGTTAGTGATGTCATAGTCACCTCCTTTCAGTTTCTGATACAGGAGGAAGTGACCAGTAGAACCGGCTACTCTTCTATACCAGGATTTAGATTATATTATTCGCCGGGTCGTCGTCCATTAAATTCAAAAATTGATTTCGGACACAAAAGTAAATTTCATATCATTACTTTCCAAATAAAATCAGACTAATTTATTAATACCCGGAGCTGCTGCTTTTAACTATTTAAAGAACCTTAAAAATATCTCAGATAACTTAAAGTAATTCAGATAGGTTAAAGTTCCGGTCTTATGGTTTAATTTATTCACAAAATGCGAAAACAGTAAAACATAACCCTGAATTATAATGGGTATATGTGCGTATTTTAATAATTTATTAGCTTTAATGAGTGGCTTTGGCCCAGTTTTACTTTTTTTTTCTTTATTTTGCCGTAATTTATATCAAACTTTAGATTACATCGTGGGAATACTAAAAGACCGACTTTCAAGTTATGATGCCCCGCAAAAAGCAATGCAGGCTGGCATCTATCCCTATTTCAGGGAAATAGAATCCGACCAGGATACAGAAGTAATGATAGCTGGCAAAAAAGTTTTGATGTTCGGATCAAACAGCTACCTGGGGCTTACCAACCACCCAAAAGTTAAAGAGGCTGCAATTGCAGCAATAAAGAAATATGGTACAGGATGTGCCGGTTCAAGGTTTCTGAACGGGACTCTTGACATCCATACTGAACTGGAAGACAAATTAGCACATCTGGTGAAAAAAGATGCTGCTCTTTGCTATAGTACCGGATTCCAGGTTAACCTGGGAGTAGTTTCGATACTGGCGGGTCGCCACGACTATCTTCTTCTTGACGAGCTCGATCATGCTTCAATAATCGAAGGAAGCAGACTTTCTTTCTCGAAAGTAATGAAGTTTGCTCATAACGATATGGATGCCCTTGAATGCAAATTAAAAGTATGCTCTAAGGATCGTATCAAACTTATTGTTGTTGATGGTATTTTTTCGATGGAGGGAGATATTATCAATTTACCTGAAGTAGTCCGGCTTTCAGAAAAATACGGAGCATCAATTATGGTTGATGATGCTCATTCCCTTGGTGTCCTGGGTAATAAAGGCTCAGGAACTGCTTCTCATTTCGGACTCACTGATAAAGTAGATCTTATCATGGGTACTTTTTCAAAATCATTTGCATCTCTCGGTGGCTTTATTGCTGCTGACAAAGAGGTTATCAATTTTATTAAACATACTTCCAGGTCTCTGATCTTCAGCGCCAGTATGACACCTTCATCTGCTGCTGCGGTCCTTGCTGCTATTGAAATAATGGAGAATGAGCCGGAAAGGATTAAGCATCTCTGGGATATGACGGCACTTGCTCTTGAAGGCTTTAAAGCTGCAGGATTTGACACAGGGAAATCTGAGACACCAATCATTCCTCTTTTCATCAGGGATGATATAAAGGCATTGCAGCTGACACAGCTACTTCTCACAGATGGTGTTTTTGTTAATCCAGTTGTTTCTCCAGCTGTTCCAAAAGAGGATTGCCTTATCAGATACTCTCTTATGGCAACCCATACAAAAAAACAGGTGGAAACGTCCATTGAAAAAATAACCAGGGCATCAAAATCCCTGGGAATATTAGAATAGCTATAAATAGCTGAAATATAGATAATTATACTTCTCTGAATACCCGCTTATCCTCAAGCATTTTGCCCCACTGCCACTGCAACTTTGCAGGACATGCTCTCAAGAGGGCTTAGTCAGCATGGTGAATGACTCTCTTCAGGTGGTTCCGATAGCTCTCAGGAGGGAGGTAAAAATTAATGAGAAACAGAGATAATCATCTGTCAATAAATTAATTAAATCGATGAAAAAAATCATTCTTATCACCGGGATATCCTCCGGTTTTGGAAAACAGACAGCTAAACTTCTTGCTGATGAAGGCCACAAGGTTTATGGCACCGTCAGGAAAGATTTAATATCAGATGAATCGGTTCACTATTTAAAATTGGATCTAACTGACCACAATTCAATTAAAAAGACCGTAAAATTTATTTTGGAAAAAGAGGGCAGAATTGATGTTCTCATTAATAACGCAGGCATGCATACCGGGGGACCTATCGAAACATCTCCAATAGAAAACATTAAACTCCAGATGGATACCAATTTTCTTGGGATGGTAAATCTTACAAGAGAAGTATTACCAATAATGCGTTCGCAGAAAAGTGGTACAATAATTAATTTCAGCTCCATTGGTGGTTTGATGGGATTGCCTTTTCAGGCATTCTATTCAGCAGGTAAGTTTGCTATTGAGGGATTCAGCGAGGCATTAAGAATGGAAATCAATCAGTTTAACATCAAAGTGGTACTTATTAATCCTGGAGATTTTCATACCAATAATTCTGCCAACAGAAGAAACTTTCTTGCACCTACAGGAACCGACGATCCTTATAATGAGCAATTCCGTAAAACGCTCACAATCATAGAAAAAGATGAAGCAAGCGGATGGGCTCCTGAGGTTCTTGCTAAAAAATTAGTCAAAATAGTTAATTCCAAAAACCCCAGACAAAGATATATTATAGCCTCTTTTGAGCAAAAACTGGCTGTTCGGTTAAAGTATATTTTACCTGGAAGGTTGTTCAGGATGATCCTCGAAGACCATTACAAAATCTCCTGAAAACCTAATTAATTACTACCGCTCAATCATTTCTTACCACGGAGGACACGGATTAACACGGAGTTAAATCTGTGGTTTCTCCGTGCCCTCTGTGCTATCCGTGGTTAAACCATTTTATTCCACTCCCCTAATCATTCATTTTTTAACCTGTCGACTTCTCACGGTTTTAATCAAATGAAATGTCTGAGGAATCAATATCACAGAATTTCGTTCCCTGGATTTGTTATGTGAATCATTTCAGTTCAACTTTTAATACAAAGCCTGGAATATTGATTTGTCTTAATTGAGGCAAATTAATATTCACTTTGTCGCCTGAGATATCCCATTTAAGGGATTCTTTGGTACCCAGTTGCTTTATGATTTTTATCTGCTGCCGGCAGCTGAAAAGCGATTTGACACTGATTGCAGTACTTACAGGAGAAGCAAGTGAAATAACATAGACATAATTATTCTTTGTGGTGAACCAGTAGTCCTCAGGTGTAAAGACCGTATTAAATCCCTGCTCTTTTCTGAAGGTTGTACTCTTCATCTCCAAACCTGTCGGGCCCTCCTTCAATGTGGTCCATCTGTGTGTACCATATATAGCTTCACCGTTAACCTTCATCCATGCTCCTATTTCAGTCAAGATTTTAACACTCGCTTCCGGAATCACACCATTTCCGTCAGGGCCAACATTTAACAGATAATTTCCTCCCTTGCTTGCAATCTCGACAATCCAGAAAAGCATCTCATTAAGTGACTTCCAATCAGTATCATAGCTTTTAAACCCCCAGGTATTATTCAGAGTTCCGGGTGTCTCCCATGTTTTATATTTGCTGTTAATTTCTGTTGGTATCTGATTATCTCCTGCTGTAAGCATATCACCTAAATCATTTCCTACACGACTATTTATCAGACACAAAGGCTGATAATCATAAGCCAGTTTATAGAACTCAAAGCTCTGTTGAAGATTCATATACCTGGGAAAATCGTACCAGATCTCCAACAGACCGGGAAACTTTGTCAGTATTTCCCTCATCTGAGGTTTGGCTTTATTCTCAATATATTCCTTATATGATGCAGGTGAAGGATCCCAGTTGTTTGCGGCAAGTGTATCCGAAAGTTGAGGATTATTCTTTTTTGCCTGGGCAATACCTGCGTCACCTCCATCCATCCAGTCGATTGAATGAGAATAATAAATACCCATTCTGATACCGTATTTCTGACATGCTTTATAAATTTCTTCTATAGGGTCGCGCTTAAAAGGGGTAAGATCATATATATTATAATCTGTTACTTTTGAATGATACATGGCAAAACCATCGTGGTGTTTCGGCATGGCAACTATATACCTTATACCTGCTTTCTTAGCAAGCTTTACCCACTCTTCTGCATCAAATCCAACAGGATTAAAGGTTCTGGCAACATCCCGGTATTCATCGCGGGTTATATGAGCGCAATACATGATCCATTCACCCAGGGTAGCTTGCGATCCATGTGTTTCGGATATAATCCTTGTACCATTCCAGCTGCCTCCTAACTTAGAGTAAACTCCCCAATGAATGAACATCCCGAATTTCAGATCATTATAATCTTTGAAGATGTCAGTTTTGGAATTGTGCATTTTCTCCCATTCCATCCTCAATTGTTCATTTCCCTGAGAAAATGCCGGAATAAATAAGATAAGGCTGACTAAAAAAATTATAATTTTTCTCATTTTATAAGGAATAAGCAGTCATGCGTTAATAAATAAAAGATCATTTCCAGGTAAGATTATATCATCATAAAACACAAAAGTCTTATGAAATTATGAATTGTGGTATTTTAATCAGCTCACCTTCTTTAAGTGCCGATTGATGGGCCACAATGCCAGCAACAGTAAGATTCAGAGCCCAGGTTATATCTACAAGGGGTTTGCGATCCTGAAGAATTGCGGTAACAAATTCATTCATTAAATATCCATGCGAACCACCGTGCCCTCCGGCAGGTACACCCGGAGGCAATGCATGGCGATTCAGGTCCGGGAGAGTTTTTTCCACTCCTTCATACTTTCCATAAAATGAACCTTTCTGTCCTCTTACACGTCCACGTTCACCACTATCTCCGGGAGTATCCCAGCTTACTCCCATCCTGGAAGTTCCTCCCTCGGTTGTACGAAACAGAGCTATCTCTGTACCAAATGGATTTTTATAGCGGTTATTTGCAGGCTGCAAATGGCTTATAATGCTGGGCATCCCAAGGCAGGAGACTTCAGTAAACCTTCCTCCTGTCACACAAATATAGTATGCGTTGGAATGAGTGGGATACCACTGTGGCGGCAAACCAATCCTCCAGCCTCTGAATGAATCTATTGGTTCAGCCATATAATGATAATACTCTCCCTCGGAATACACCAGCTTACCCAGTCCTCCTGCATTATATACCTGGCGCATGGCATACAGATCTTCATGAAAGGAGGACGTTTCAAACATCATGTATTTAAGACCACTGGATTTTACCTCTTCAAACAGCCGGTCAGCATCTTCAAGTGATCCAAAGACAGCCGGAACTGCAGAAGCCACATGCTTACCATGCTTTAGCGCCATAATGGCATGTTCCGCGTGGCTGGCAGCATCAGTGGCAATAAAGACAGCTTCAATTTTATCATCTTTGACCATTTCTTCGAGCGAAGGATATGTTTTTGAACAGCAACATACTTTTGCAAGCTCGGCACAACGGTCGGGAATAAGATCAGTTACTGCTACAATTTCTACATTCGGATGATTCTGGAATCCAAAATCAGCCCCAAATTTACAGACGCCATAGCCAGCAATTCCTACGCGAATCTTACGGTCCGAAACTGGAACCCAGACTCCTGAGACTACCTGGTCAGCAGATGCCCTCTCAAATCCCTGGATCGCCGGACTAACTACCGGTTGCTGTACTGGCTTCCTGCTGACTGAACATCCTGCCTGTTGTAGTCCAAGAGCAATAGCACCTATGCCTGCAGAGTGCAAAAAATGCCGGCGTGTTATAGCATTATTTGTGCTCTTTCTGACTGGGGAACCATCAGTTGTCAGCTCTTCATTTTGGGAATCTGATTCAGTATTTTCCTTTTTCATAATGAATAAATTAACAGGTTAAATATGCTTCAACATATTAAAAATAAGAAATATCAGGGTTCAATCTCTACTAAAGCCTCACTCCATTCATGCAGGTCCCATTTGTCAAATTTAACATTGAATAATATCAGATGAATGCCCGGCATACATTGTTGTGAAACCTTTATTTTAAAAGTCAGTTCTCCTTCAGTTTGTGGATCAATAATCAGGGAGTCTAATTTTGGTTCCACGCTAAATCCTTTAAGTTCAACAGGATTTATAACAAAAGTCTTTCGCACATCCGAATAGTTGAATATTTTTAATGTGCAATCAACAATATTCCCCTTTTTTGCTCTTTGTCCATAAGGAAAAACTCTTATCCATTGTTCATCTGCTCCATAGTTGATATCGTCCCAGGGAAGCAGTTCTTTTAATAAGCTGTTTCGATCAAGAAGTACATTTGTAATATGATCCAGCTGTTGGCGGGAAAATGCAAAAAGAGGTGCTACATGCTGGTTGGCAAGCAGGGTATTGCCAGACAGGCTTTTAAGAATATCCAGACAGTAAAGATATCCTGTTCCCCTGTGTAGTAGATTACGATTCAGGAGGCAATAATCGTCAATCCCGGATGGAGTAAAGGAATCTCCGATAAAAAAGACGGATTCACCGTTTGCATTTTGAAATAAAACAGCATCATGATAAAGTGTTTGCCCCGGGAAAAAATGCAAAGTCAGGGTAAAATTCTTCCATGTCATTTGCTGACCATTCTGAACAATCGTAAGACCCCGGATCGGTTCATTCGTAAGGCATGGCATATGAAATGAAGAGGGCTTTTCAAGAATTTCTTTAAGTTCACCGGTGACATAGACAGGGCAACTGAATTCTTTTACTACATCATTTATAAAATCAGTATGGTCATCATGATAGTGGGTTATAAAAATTCCGTCCAGACTTTTTAACCGTCCTGCCTTTTTCAGTTGTACAATTTCCCTAAATGCTTCCTTTGTTCCGCAATCAATCAAAAATGCGGAACTATCAGCAGCATATACAAGATTGGAATTACTGATATGCTTGTACCATGAGGGGGGATTTTTCTGAATTACAGAAGAGAATGGCATCCAGTCAACTTGAGCATCAGAACCAAGGACATGTTTTGATAACATATCCATTCGTTCCGGGAAATACCATCGATATGCACTGATGGATAAATAGTTCTTGTAAACCATCTGTACACGCTGAATCAATTTTCTGATCGAAGAGTCCGGATTTATGATAACAGGTCCCCTTGATGGAACAACAAAATCAGGCTTTTGCTCTGAAATAAGCTCCAGACTTGATACAAGTTGTCCTAACCTGGTTGCATAACCATGATAACCTCCTACACTTTGCAGAGAATCCTGGAAGCTGTATAAATCAAATATCCGGCCATCACCATAGATCAGGTCGCCTACAAACGCGTATTTTTTCTCATCAATAAGGGCAATATATGAAACTGATCCTCTTGTATAACCAGGTGTTTTAAGCACTTTGATGTCTGTATCCTGCCATTTTAAGATATCTCCTCCCTGTACAAAACGATTAACTTTCAGAGGAATATTACAGATTTTTGAAGTCTGGCAATAATAGTCATGAAACCTGGACCTTGCGAACCCGGAAAAAATAGAATCCCCCTTTGTGAAATATGCCTTTTCTTCTGCGGGTGCAACGACAAATGATCCTTTTTGCATAAGATTTCGTCCCGCCCATACTACATCCCTGCGAAAACTTGTAAACAAGATCATATCTGCCCTTTTAATTTCATCTTTCGGATCGCCATAAATGACCAGGGTTTTACCTCCTTTTTCTATAAATACACCATTAACAGGGCCGGAACTGATCCTGACACTTTTCGTCAATTGCTGGGAAAATGAATTTTGAAAAAGGAAAACAGACAGTACAAGAAGACAAATTCCCATGTTTCTTACGGAATTATTCATAACTATCTCTTTCAGTTAAATTTATTATTGTTGTTCCAATAGCCAGTTATAAAAAAGAAAAATCAATATTTCTGATTTTAGTTACTCTGCCTGTCTGAAAATTGTTAATAAAAGAAAATGATTGATAAAGTTATGATTTTTCAGCAAGGGCTGCACCATACAGAACAAAAAACTTAACTGAAAATCAATAGCCTCATTCAACCAATCAATTATTCAGATCCATTGTTTGAAAATAATATCCGGAAAGAATTTTTTCATCTTAAAATTAATAATCCCAGCATGTATTTGAGCTAAAAAATAATGACCTTTGATAAACAAAAATATCTTACAAAAATGCTACGATCATTTCTATTCTCCCAGGTTGTTATAATACTTATGCTTTCAGGATGTTCGTCGACTGAATCAGTAATAACCATCGATAATCTCAAATGTGAAAATCTTTCCGGGCCATTAGGTATTGGAACAATTACTCCACGACTAAGCTGGAAGATCAGGTCAGGAAAAAACGGGACAATCCAGAAAGCCTGCCAGGTATTAGTCGCCAGTGATATAAAATTACTCGATGAAAAAAACGCGGATCTCTGGAATTCAGGTAAAACTCTCTCCTCAACCAGTATCCTGATTCCATATGAAGGTAAAAAACTCACTTCCAGGTCAGTCTGTTACTGGAAAGTCAAAATATGGGATGAAGATGACCATATAACAAAATGGAGTGAGCCGGCAGTTTTCGGTGTCGGATTACTGGATAAATCTGACTGGAAGGCTTCTTATATCGGGTTGCCTGACAAGTCAGAAAACTCCATCAGTCCCCAGCTGAGAAGAACATTTAATGTGAAGGATAAAGGAGATAGAATACTTCTGCATGTCAATTCGTTAGGTTACCATGAAGTTTTTCTTAACGGGGAAAAAGTAAGTGAAAGAGTGCTGACCCCTTCAGTTTCACAATTCAATAAACGGTCGCTTATAAACACTTACGATATCTCTTCACTTATAAAGCAGGGGCAAAACGATATTGTACTATGGATTGGAAGAGGCTGGTATACAAAGGGATTGCCTGGTGTTGAGAATGTTGGTCCGCTTGTAAAAGCACAGATCGATCAGCTTAAAAATGGAAGCTGGGAGACAATCCTATACACAGATTCATTGTGGAGAGGAAGGAACAGCGGATATTCCACAATAGGAATATGGAGATCAGGTCATTATGGAGGAGAAAAGATTGATGGTTCGCTTATTCTTCCTGATATGACAGGATCATCACTGGATAAAGCTGTATGGAATCCTGTAACAATAGCAAAAGACCCCGGATATGAAGTTACTCCCCAATCGACAGAATCAAACAGAATTATGGCAACAATTATTCCTGATACTATTCTGGCATCCGGGGATAGCACATGGCTGGTTGACATGGGAAACACCCTTACCGGGTGGTTTGAAATCCGGTTCCCGTCATTAAATCGAGGACAGGAGGTAATACTGAAATACTGCGATCACCTGGATAAAAGCGGAAATATTGTCGATCAGGGACAGGAAGACAGGTATATTGCAACCGGGGAAAAAGGTGAAGTATTCCGGAATAAGTTCAATTACCACGGATTCAGGTATATAAAAATCTTTAATCTGAACTCGGCACCACGAATAGATGATATAACTTCTTTTCTGATACATACTGACTACAATCTTGCATCAACTTTCGAATGTTCAGATAGTGACCTTAACAATATTCACAATATGATATTCTACACCCTTAGGTGTCTTAGCCTAGGGGGCTATCTGGTCGATTGCCCTCAGATCGAACGGCTGGGTTACGGTGGTGATGGAAATGCATCTACTGAAACTGCGCAAACGATGTTTGACCTGGATCCTCTGTATTCCAATTGGTTACAGGCATGGGCAGATTGTATCCGGGATGATGGAGGTATGCCTCATACAGCTCCGAATCCTTATCCTGCCGGTGGCGGACCATACTGGTGCGGATTCATAATCACAGCTTCATGGAAGACATATCTGAATTATGGAGATATCCGTATCCTTGAAAAAAATTATAATGCGATGCAGAAATGGCTTGGATACGTAGAAAAATATTCTCCATCAGGATTGCTTAAACCATGGCCCGAAACAGACTATAGGACCTGGTATCTTGGTGATTGGGCCTCTCCTGAAGGGACCGATCAGACTAATGAAGCTTCTGTCACCCTCGTTAATAACTGTTTTATCGCTGTATGCTATGAAACAATGGAAAGAATTGCAGGAGTCCTTGGTAAAACTGCCGATATAGGGAAATATGCAGAAAAGAAAAAACAGGTCAGGGAACTTGTTCATAATGAATTATTTAATCCTGCAGCGAAAACCTATGGAAGCGCATCGCAGATTGACCTTACTTATCCTCTTCTTTCAGGTGTGGTTCCTGATTCGTTGGTTGGCGCCGTTAAAGCAAACCTCTATAACGAGATAAAGAACAACCATACCGGTCATATCGCATGCGGTCTGGTTGGAATTCCGGTCTTTACCGAGTGGGTTGTAAAAAATCATGAAGCCGATCTTATGTATTCGATGCTGAAGAAAAGAGATTATCCGGGTTATCTTTATATGATAGATAATGGCGCTACCACTACATGGGAACACTGGAATGGTGCAAGAAGCAGGATTCATAATTGCTACAATGGAATAGGTTCATGGTTTTACCATGCTGTTGGCGGGATACAATCCGATGAAAATGTTCCTGGCTATCGCCATATACTTATTGATCCGCAGATACCGGAAGGGATTTCATGGGCAAATACCTCAAAAGAAACACCTTATGGAACTGTTTCTGTAAACTGGAAATTAGATAATAAAAATTTCAAAATAGATATAAAAATTCCGGTCGGATGTACTGCCAGAGTGAAAATACCTGTAGGTTCTGAAAGTGTTAAAATGAATGGAAAAACAGTTGACAGCAAAGAATCAAATATTGAAATTAAAAGCGGAGAATACAATTTATCCTGCACTCTTGAACCGTAACTATTTTCAAACTATGATCAAATTATTAATAATTTTGATTCTTTAAAACTTTGTAATGTCTGAGCTCGAGAAATATTTCCATTTGTATCGTCAAAACATTATCGGTATTGATACAGAAATCGAGACCCCATATGGTTTAAAGAAAATAATATATGCCGACTGGATTGCCAGCGGCAGACTTTATGCTCCTGTTGAAAAAAGGCTTTTAGAAGATATTGGCCCGATGGTAGGCAATACTCATTCAGAATCGACAGCTACGGGAAAAGCAATGACAGATGCATATCACCTTGCACAAAAGATAGTAAAGCATCATGTCAATGCCAGTGATAATGATGTTCTGATATTTACCGGAACAGGAATGACTTCGGCAATTGCTAAACTACAGAGGATAATTGGGTTAAAGGTCCCGGAACAGGCTGTCAATTATTGTGCATCTTCAAATAATAATGATAATTGCAGAAATAAGCGAAATGAAAAGCGACCTGTCGTTTTTCTGACACACACTGAACATCATTCCAACCATACGTCATGGTTCGAAACGCTCGCTGATGTAGTGGTTCTTGAGCCATCTCGTGACCTGACGGTCAATCCTGATACTTTAAGGAAAGAGATAATGAAATATAAGGACCGGCCGTTGCTGATTGGCTCTTTTTCAGCCTGCTCCAATGTAACAGGATATTTTCCTCCCTACTATGAACTTGCAAAGATAATGCATGAGCATAACGGATATTGCTTTGTCGATTTTGCCGCATCAGCACCTTATGTTGATATTGACATGCATCCTGTTGATAAGATGCACCAGCTGGATGCAATCTTTTTTTCTCCTCATAAATTCCTGGGGGGACCAGGCAGTGCCGGAGTTCTGATATTCAGTAAGGAGCTCTATAAAAATGACATACCGGATAACCCCGGAGGTGGAACAGTTAAATGGACTAACAGGTGGGGTGGCTATAGTTATATAGCCGATATTGAAGTCAAAGAAGATGGAGGAACTCCGGGCTTTCTGCAGGGTATTAAGGCTGCACTTGCGGTAACTCTCAAAGAAAATATGAACATAAATAAGATCCTTCAGCGGGAAAATGAACTTATAGAAATTGCATTCAACCAGTTACAGAAAATTAAGAATCTCCATATTCTGGCCGGCAATATCAAAGAGCGACTTGGAGTATTCTCATTTTATGTTGATAAGATCCATCATAATCTTATTACCAGTCTGCTTAATGACAGGTTCGGTATACAGCTCAGAGGTGGATGCTCCTGTGCAGGAACTTACGGGCATTTTTTGCTGAATGTCGACTTTAAACTCTCAAAAGAGATTACCGACAGGATTGATGCGGGAGATCTTTCAATGAAACCCGGATGGATAAGACTATCATTGCATCCAACAATGACCAATGATGAGTTGTTATATATCATTGATGCTTTAAGGCAGACTATTGAAAATATTGAAGAGTGGCAGAAAGAATATTATTATAATAATCATACTAACGAATTCAACCATCGAACTTACATGGAGAAAAACACCGCCGGTCACACATCATGGTTTAATTTGAATTTATAAGAATATTGAGTGAAAAACGTATGTATTAATCTTACTGTATTACAATAACAATAAATTTGCTATCCGATTAAATATTAAATAATTATGGCACAAAAAGGAAGAGAAATAGTAAAAATGGATGTTGATGAATTAATCAGACTCCTGAACAAAGCCTTATCAGATGAATGGCTTGCATACTACCAGTACTGGATCGGAGCAAAGGTGGTCAAAGGTCCGATGAAAGATGCAGTTATAGCTGAACTTACAATCCATGCAACTGAGGAGCTGAGTCATGCGGAATTGCTCTCAGCCAGAATAATACAGCTTGGCGGAACACCGGTATTGTCACCGGAAGAATGGTTCAAACTTACAAATTGCGGGTATGATATTCCAGCCGACCCATATGTTGAAGAGATCCTTAATCAGAATATTAAAGGAGAACAGTGTGCGATCAGGGTATACAGTGATCTGCTCGATACTACCAGAGTAGCTGACCCTGTTACTTATAATATTATCCTTACAATTCTATCGCAGGAGGTGGAGCATGAAGAAGATTTATCAGCTCTGAAAGAAGATTTGGAACTAATGCTTGAAAGAAGGAGATAAANTTATTATGAATGAATTCGATATTAAAGCAGCGGATTGGGANAAGAACCCGATGCACTGGGATNGATCTGTGGCTATTGTAAATGAGATCAGAAAGCTCATCCCTCTTAACAGGAAGATGATCGCTCTTGAATACGGAGCCGGTACCGGGATAGCAAGTTTTCTTCTTAAAGATGATCTGAAAGAGATCACTTTGATGGATAACTCATCCGAAATGGTGAAGATGACAGATGAAAAAATCCGTACTACTAAAGTGAAAAACCTTAAAGTTTTGAACTTTGATCTGGAACATAATGACTATGATCTGGAAAAGTTTGATCTTATCTTTACCCAAATGGTTCTTCATCATGTAGTTAATATCGATTCTATTATCAGCCGTTTTAATAAGTTGCTCAAGCCCGGAGGTTATCTAGCTATTGCAGACCTTTATGAGGAAGATGGACAATTTCACGGGGAAGGATTTAAAGGACATAATGGATTTAATATTGAGACTCTCTCGGGAATACTAATAAGAAACAAGTTTATTAAGATCTCACACAGGGTATGTTTTGTTATTGACCGAAAAATATCCGAAACAGTAATAAAAAAATTCGAGGTATTTCTCCTTATCGCGAGCAGGGAATAAAACAATTCTCAAATTCAGTTGTTCAAGTAATGTAATACATCAGGCAAATTTAATATTATGGAAATAACTTTTGACGGTGGGAAAGTAGTTACGGCCCACTCACACGGTCATATTATAAAGACCGATCAGCCTAAAGACAATGGAGGTGGAGATACCGCACCAGCTCCTTTTGAACTCTTTCTTGCTTCTATCGGAACCTGTGCAGGAATCTATGTTAAATCATTCTGTGATAACCGGAATATACCGACGGATAAGATAAAAATCATTCAAAAGACGGAGTTTAACGAGGAAACCGGTTTGCCGGTAAATATTATGCTTGACATCCAGTTACCAGTGGATTTTCCTGAAAAGTACAGAGCTTCGGTAATATCTGTTGCCGAATTATGTAAGGTTAAAAAAACAATTGCTAATCCACCGGTTTTTCAAATAATAGCATCTAAAATATAAAAAGATGCAAAACCTGCCTGACTGATATGGCGGGTGAAAAAAGAATACTATACTCTTAGTCTATGTAAATTTTTCTGCTGAAAACAGACAGAAACTATATCTTAAACAAATTAATAAATATATTATGAAAATAGCAGTTCCAGTAACAAAAGAAAACGAGATAGAAGGCCATTTTGGCCATTGTGAGTCGTATTCTGTATTTACAATAACAGATAACAAAGAGATATCCGGGCACCGAAGTGTTGACTCATCACAGGGATGCGGTTGCAAATCTGATATTGGAAGTATCCTGGCTTCCGATGGAGTTACTTTAATGCTTGCAGCCGGTATCGGTGAAGGTGCTACCCGGGTTCTTAATAATAACGGAATAGAAGTTATTCGCGGATGGTCAGGAAATGCCATGGAAGTTGTTAAACTATATCTTGCCGGAATGGTTGAAGACAGGGGAAGTAGTTGTTACAAACACAGACCACATCAAGAACATGAAGGAGAACACAAACATAAAGCTAATCATGAACATGGATGCAATCACGATGATGGGCATCAATGCAATCATAATTAATTGACAATGAAAATGAAAGGAGCCGGTTATCCCGGCTTTTTTTATTCCTTTTTCCCGGTATTCAGACCAAAAGGTAAATAGAGCGGACAAAAACCAAGAAAACTTGTAACAACAAATATACCTGCCAGTATTAACAATACAATAGCAAGAGTACCTGAAATTACATGAGTAAAATAGAGTATTACAACTACAGCAGCAACCAGAGTCCTGATTACTTTGTCGACTGTTCCCATGTTCTGTTTCATAATAAGGTCATTTTTAATTTATAAATATCCGAAAAATCAATCCATTTCCTTTGCAATAGCCATGGCAGCTATTGTACCATCGGCAACAGCAGTTGTTATCTGCCTGTATTTTTTACTTGTCACATCTCCCACGGCATAAACACCTGGAATGCTGGTACGCATGTCTTCGTCGGTTTTAATATATCCCCAATTGTCAAGGTTTAATTTGTCTTTAAATAATTCGATGTTCGGTTTCATCCCGATAAAAATAAACACTCCGTCACTAACAACTTTTTGTCGCTGATTGTTCTTCAGGTTCTCTATCTCAGTGATTATTTTGTCTCCATCTCTGGTAAATGCCCTTGGTTCATTCTCAAAAAGGATACTTATTTTCGGATTATTAAATACTTTATCCTGAGCCTGTTTATTTGCTGTGAACCTGTCAAACTGGTGCACAATAGTCAGTTTACTGGCAAATCGGGTAATATATTCCGATTCTTCAATAGCTGAATTCCCACCACCGATTACTACAACTTCTTTGTCATCGAAGTATTTTGCATCGCAGGTAGCACAGTAAGAAATACCTTTACCTTTAAGCTCTTTTTCTCCGGGTGCTCCGGTCAGATTAGGAGTTGTGCCTGTTGCAATGATAATCTTCTTTGCCCTGACAGTTTCATACTCGTCAATAACAACCTCTTTCTTTTCAAGGTCGACTTTGGTTATATCTACTGCAACCTTATAAACTGTTCCGCAAAGTTTGGTCTGTTCACTCATGTTATGTGAAAGCAGATACCCGGCCTGAGGTTCAATAAAACCAGGATAGTTGGAAACCTCATGTGTTGTGGATACATGCCCGCCGGGCAAGGCAATATCAATCAATACAGTGTTTATCTTCGACTGGCAGAGGTATAACCCTGCTGTCAGGCCACCGGGTCCCGCTCCAAGTATAATAACATCATATTCAGAAACAGTAGGTTTAATGAGTGTTTTAAGTTCCGCTACCCTCTTTTCCGGTAACATACTATCAAGATTGCGGATAATGTCGCTGCGTTTTATTCCACCGCTTAACCTTCCGGCCACTTCCCTCCCCTCATCAAAAAACAGCAAAGAGGGAGATGATTTAACACCGAGTTTTTCAGCTAATTCACGGTTTTGCTGCCGATAAATCTTTAAAAACTTAACATCTTTCCCATAAAGGGAGGCAAGGTCTTCAAATTTAGAGGCCAGGGCTTCACAGGGAGGACATTCTGTAGAATAAAAATCAAGGATTACCTTACCAGCCTGCAAAACTTCAGTATCAAATTCCAATGTATTTATCTCTTTCATTTAATTAATAGTAATAAAATTATGCCTTATTGTTTTCGAAATAGGATGAAAAACCAAATTCCAGCAATTCCTTAACAGGACGACAGTCTGAAGAACAGATGTTTCCGGTACGGTTTTTTGCAACAGAACCACATCCCCCCCCACATGCCAGCTGAACAGAGCAATCTTTACATTCAGGAATTGAAGTAATATCGCGTTCTTCCCATAAGTCTATAATATCAGCTTTGCGCGTTACTGCGGGATAGAAGCTACCCAATACTTCATCGGATTTTCCTACTGTTGCTGTACAGGAATATATATGTCCTGTGTAGTCAAATGCCCACTCAGTTTTACAAGCCGGACATGAATCAAACAATGGATCAGGAAGTTCTCCATTCTCAGAAAGGAATTTTGCAACCGAATATGCAGGTTTATAAAACTCAGAAATATAAGGATGTCTTTTTGTTAATTCAAATATGCTTCCAAACAGTGATACCCTGTCGAAGAGCTTGTCGGGAGCCGACTGACAGTGATGCAGCTCGTAATTACGACCAATCTGTGTTTTAAAAAACGGACTTTTGGTCCAGCCTTTTTCAATTGCAAAAAGAGCTAATTCAGAAAGGTTATCAATATTCTCCTTATCAACAACCATTCGGAGATTGATATTAATCTGGCTTGCAAGACAAGCATCGATACCTCTTACAATCCTGCTGAATGTCCCTTCACCTCCTTTCAGAAAACGCCGGCCATTATGGATGGACTCTGTCCCATCCAGAGTAACCTGAATTTCGCGGATATTTTGTGAACTTAAAATGGGACCATAATCTTCAAGTGAGTAGCCGTTGGTAACGAAACTAACTCCAAGATTTGCCTCAACTGATTTTTTCAAGAGGTATGATATAAGCTTTTTCTGTTTTGGATTGTTCAAAAGCGGTTCTCCTCCGAATACTGTAATGTATT
>JGI20214J51088_10001151_pt1 | contig 17972 bp, 12 predicted proteins | sample WetSurMetagenome_FD_51088 | JGI IMG/M metagenome (IMG submission 51088) | reverse complement strand
TTTGTCAATGCAATAAACTTTCCATTCATGCACAGATGAGTCATTTACAGGAGATATGTCGCCATAGATACCAGGCTTAAATCCTTCTTTGTCTCCGGTACTGACAGCAGTAGTAATAAATAATTTATTGTCCCATATTACCGGACTTGACAAACCTAAACCAGGAATTTCAACTCTCCATTTTATATTGATCATTTTAGTCAGGTCAAATGACTCTGGCAGGTTTGTATTATCAAGAACACCTGAGGACATATATCCTCTGAATCCAGGCCATTGCCTTTCTGGTTTTACCTGTCCCTCAATATTGAGTAACATAACAATCAGAAAAAATACAGTTAATATCAGGGATTTAATTTTCATAATAAGATGCATTAATGAGGAATGATTAAATATTGTATTGAATCTGATTTAAAAAAGAACATAAAAATAACTAAATTTTAATCTATTGTTGATGTTGCTAAACCAAGATTTTTTCAGATAAAACAAATTCTTTTACTCACAACCTGACTATTTAAACAAAATGGTCAGTTTGATTGTTATATTTGCATTTTTTATTGAAATGAATATTATTGACTCAGGCTCTGAGAAGAGTAATAAAGTGCAAATGATAATTGAAGCTGCTCAAAAGCGCTTCGGTTTATTTGGTATTGAGAAGACTTCTATGAGGGAGATTGGAGAAGATCTNCATCTGTCAAAAGCATCATTATATTACTATTTTCCTGACAAAGAAAGTCTTTTCACAGCGGTTATTGAAAAGGAACAAAATGAGTTTCTTGCAAGGATCTCAGAAAAAGTATTGGATATAAAGGATCCGGAACAGATTATTCGTGAATATGTTACAACTCGGCTCTCCTATTTTAGAACATTATTAAATATAAGCAGATTAAGATTTGAAACTTATTCTGATCTCAAACCTGTCTTCAGAACAACAATCAGATCATTTAAGGAGAAGGAAAAAGAGATTATTGTAAAAGTTTTTGAACAAGGTATACAGAAAGGAATTTTTTCAATCAAAGATCCTGATAAAACAGCATCACTTTTTCTTGATTTGCTTAAAGGATTACGGGTTTCAGTTGTAAATGATAAAACCATGCTGTTTATCGAGCAGGAAGAATTTGACAAGCTTCTTGAGAATACAATTGCATTTACTGAAATATTCATTAATGGACTGAGAATCAGAATATAATTTAAAAACCAAAGTTTAAATAAACCCAGAACAATTTTATGAAAGAAGAATCAAAAAATAAGAGGATCAGAGTCTACATTCCACTCGCAATCGTTATTCTTATAGTACTGGCTGGTGCATGGTATTGGTACAGAGATTATTCAATGTACATAACTTCTGATGATGCTCATGTGGATGCTGCCAATGTTAGTATCGGATCAAAGATAATCGGCAGAATATCTGCGATTTATGCTAATGAAGGTGATTTTGTGAAACAGGGTACCCTTCTGGCAGACATTGACAGCTCTGATTTTACAGCACAAAGAAATCAAACAGTTGCATTAAGGGCTCAGGCAATGGCAAATCATTCACAATCGGAGGTTAAATATAGTTCTGACCAGAAAGGTATACGGGTTCTGGAGATAAACCTTGAACGTGCCAGTGAAGATATGACAAGGGCAAAAAGTCAGTCAGATGGTGGTGTAATTACATCTGAGCAGTTTGATCATGTAAAGAAAGCATACGAAACAGCTAAAGCTCAACTTGATGCGGCAAAAGCACAACTCCTGGTTTCAAAATCAATGATTGCTACTGCAGCCGCTGCTGTTGAAACTGCTAATGCGCAGGTTAAAGTTCTAGATACCCAGCTGAAGAATACCAGACTTTATGCTCCTGCCGACGGAACCTTAGCCAAAAGATGGCTTCTCCAGGGGGATGTGGTTCAGCCAAGTCAATCTGTTTTTACTCTGACAATGAGTAAAAATCTATGGGTAGTGGCATTTCTGGAAGAGACTAAAATATCAGAAATTCATACCGGGCAGAATGTAAGATTTACCATTGATGCATTTCCAGGAGTCCGATTCAATGGTAAAGTATTCCTTGTAGGATCTACTACTGCGTCGGTTTTCTCACTGATTCCGGCTAATAACGCATCGGGTAATTTCACAAAGGTTACACAGCGTGTTCCAATAAGGATTTCTATCGAGAGTGCTGATAATTATAAAGATCTCTCAAGCTTCAATATTTTTTCCGGAATGTCGGTTGTTGTTAAGATTATCAAAAATTAGGATGGAAAGACGAAGAACACCATCTCACAGGATCAGAAGTCTGGTAAGGAACAGCAATTCATCGTTTCATCCCAAGCATCAGTCTTATAAGTGGTTCTTGCTTGCAAATATTATGCTTGGAACTTTCATGGCTGTACTTGATGCCACAATAGTAAATGTTGGATTACCTAGAATAATGGCATCTTTTGGTGTTGGCCTGGATAAAATTGAATGGGTCATAACTGCTTATATGCTGGCAATGGCTGTGGCTCTGCCTACTTCAGGATGGCTGGCCGACAAATTCGGTTACAAGCGGTTATATTTCATTGGATTATTCCTTTTTACCCTTGGTTCTATGTTGTGTGGCAGATCTTCGGATGAGAATATGCTGATAGTATCCAGAGTCATTCAGGGGCTCGGGGCCGGAACTATTCAACCACTCGGAATGGCAATAATATCAAGGGAATTTCCACCGAACCAGCGCGGTATAGCTCTGGGATTCTGGGGCATCTCTGCTGCAGCATCGGTTTCATTCGGGCCGCTGATCGGAGGATTTCTGATAGACCGTTTCAGCTGGCCGCTTATTTTTGATGTTAATATTCCCGTTGGAATAATAGCCATGTTGTTCACTATTATTATTCAGAGCGAATACATTAACAGGAAGACAAGAAAATTTGATATTGTTGGTTTCATATCTGTAACTATTTTCCTTCCATTGACACTCTATATATTATCTCAGGGGAATGCAGCAACAAACTCAGAGGGATGGCATGCTCCCTTTATACTTGCATTTGGTGCAATTTCCCTGGTTGCTCTTGCTGTTTTTATAACTGCGGAACTAACTGTTAAGGAGCCTCTCCTGGATCTCAGGCTGCTTAAAAACCACAATTTCGGCATCGCCAATATTATTCTGATTATTTTCAGCCTGGGCATGTTCGGTAGTACATTCTTATTGCCTATATACCTTCAGAATTCATTAGGTTACACCGCACTGCAGGCTGGCTCGGTATTCCTTCCTGTTGGTATAATACAGGGAATAACTGCTCCTATTTCAGGGAGGATTTCAGATAGAATTAATCCAAAGTTTCCACTTTTTGTCGGTGTTGTCCTGTTTGCTTTTAGTTTCTACCTTAACTCTAATCTTTCATGGCTTACTGAGCTAAAATTTATAATGCTTTCTCTTTATCTGAGAGGCTTTGCCATGGGTCTGATGTTCACTGCACTGACCACTGTTTCTCTTTCGGAAATACCAAGAGAAAAGATGGCTCAGGCATCAGCTATTACCAATTCTATAAGACAACTTGGAGGAAGTCTGGGTGTTGCATTGCTTGCCACATTATTGACATCAAGAGTCAGCTATCATGCTCAGGTTTTTGGCAGTGCAGTGAAACCGGGATCTGAGATTTATCAGCAGACTATGAATAAAATGAAATACCACCTTCAATATCAGGCTGGTAGTTCCCCGTCAAATACTACCAGGCAAAGCCAGGCGTTACTTATTTCAAATCTCAATAAGCAGGCTTATATACAGGGTATTGATGATGATTTCCTGCTGGCAGGTATAATCACACTTATCGGAGGTATTCCGATAATTTTTCTTCATACAAAAAAATTGAAAATTCAAAAATTTCCGAAAAAATGAATACTCAAAATAATAAAAATTCAATTTTCTCTCTATTAATGCTTCTCATCTTTATAAATGTCAGCATGGTTGGCAAAAGCTCCATTAATGCAGATGTGAAACCATCAGCTGATTCTTTATCGCTAAAGAATGTTATCGCGAGGGTTATCTCAGGTTATCCAACTGTTAAGGTCGCAGAAGAAGCAGTCAATAATGCAGATTCAAGAATAGGTTTAGCCAGAACCGGGTACAACCCGGTGGTTGATATGACAGCAAATTTTACCAACCTGGGACCAGTAACTAAACTCACTCTTCCATCTTTCGGCACCTTTCAGCTATATCCTGGCAATAATTATTCTGCTTCTGTTAATTATCAACAGATCCTTTATGACTTCGGAAGAACCCGACAGAATATAAGACTCGAAAATGAAAGCAAGGCTATCAGTGAACAGACACTGGAACAGGTTAAGCAAAAACTATCCATGCTGGCAGTAAATAATTTTTATACACTTCTTTTTCTTCAGGCTGCAATAAAAATTAAAGATGAACAGCTTGCTGCATTGACTGAGCACCTTCAGTATGTTGAAAAAATGATGGCCACCGGTTCGGCCACAGAATATCAGGTTCTTGCAACAAAAGTCAAAATATCGACAGTTGAAAGCCAGAAAGTCGATATGAATGCAGCTCTAAATGTACAGTATGCCTCAATGAATTCTCTTCTTGGCAATGATCAGTCTTCGATCCCGGTAGTCAGAAACGAACTTTCAGTTGAACTTCCAGCTGTGGCTTCAGATTCAATAATATCTTTCGCTCTTCATAACAGGGACGAAGTTCTTATAAATGAGAAAAGAGCATCTTTTGCTGAATTAAGGTATGGTATGACCCAGTTGCATAATAAACCTTTTATAAGCTTTCAGGCATCCGGTGGAGCAAAAAACGGATATATTCCACATCTTGAAAAGCTGACCCCTAATTATGTTGTCGGTCTGGGCCTGAAGATTCCGATCTTCGATGGAATGAAAAACAGATACAATCTTTCACAGGCTCAATCAGCAATAACTTCAATATCATTTGAATCGGATCTGACAAAGCGGAGTATTTCAAATGAACTTTATGAAGCAGAAGCATATATGTTCGCGGCAGAAAAAAAGATCAGCCAGTTTGAACTCCAGCTTATGCAGGCTTTAAAAGCTTATTCTCTTGCAGAAACCAGTTTTAAGTCTGGTGTAATTACAAATCTCGACCTTCTGGATGCTAATACTTCTGTTTCGGAAAGCAGATTATTACTCCTCAAGGCCAGAATTGATTACGCCGCAAGTGTTTATAAACTTAAAGCCGCAATGGGTGAAAGATTATACTGAGATTACTCTTATTTTGTATCGTTTGTCCGGCTAAATGTTGGATTCTTCCATTTAAAGGTTCCGGTCCCGTTTGGATACCTTGAATATGATAATTCCTGCGTCTGAGAGAGGTATTTAACTTCATCAATAATTACTCCACCTGGTTTTGACAGAAAAATTTTTTCACCAAGGGAAGAAAGTTTAAAGTTAGCATGAAGTCCAGCCTGAACAGTATCATTATCAGCCCAGATGATAAGATAACCTTTTGCAGGTATAGAAGTCAAAGCCGGAATTTTCCATTTTGTAATTTCATCCTTGTTATCTGTCAGATAATAGCCTGATATATCTATGATAGTAGATGATGTATTGAATAACTCGATCCAGTCATCAAACTCCCCATCCTGATCAGCAGCAACTGTGAAGTTGACCGACAACAACTCATTGATAACAATGGAGCTTAATGATGGATCATAAAACTTTTTACAGGAATACATGATGATCAGAATAAATAGGAAGAAAAGTTTAGTCTTCATTTTTAATATTTACAACCTTATTTGTGTTCCTGTAAATTGTTCTTTTATGCTGTTTCTTAAAACAAATGTAATGTTTGATTTTATAAAAACCTAATCATCCAATTCTCTTTAGCGATGATAAAGTATTGAATATCTGGATATTACAAAATATAAAATAATTTCATTCAAATTAATATGGCTTCTATGAAGAGGTTAATGAATATATCAGATATTTTATATCATTTTCAGACTATTGTCCGGAGGGCAGTAAAAGTTGTTTGATGGAGAATTGAATACTTGCATTTTTTTGAACCATTTCAAATAATTTCTGTTAGCAGTTAAAACTATTTTCATGAAACCATATGCTATAAATCTTCTTAATTCTCTCGTTTTAATAATCCTGGGAAGCTGGGCTTATTTTATGTCTGAAACTCCTTCAGTAACAGCACTTATCCCTGTTCTTGCGGGTATAATCCTTTTGATTATAACTCCGGGCTTCAAAAAAGGAAGCAAAGCACTGGCGCATACCGCGGTAATACTGACATTTATGATCATTTTAGGACTGATTAAACCACTAACAGGAGCAATAGGCAGAACTAATGTGGCCGGAATTATAAGAGTATTGATGATGATGATCACTTCACTGACTGCCTTGATTATTTTTATAAAGAGTTTCATTGATGCACGCAAAGGTTCAGTGGTAAAATAATAGTCTGTTCATTAGTATTCATCAACTTAATTTATATTATTTTTTGAGTAGCTTTGACGTTATATTTTTTCAGCAAAACAGATCCGATAATGCGTCAGCTGCTGTTAGTAATTTTTTTTCTGTTCCTTTCGGATCAGTTGTTTTCCCAGGTTTTTATAAATGAATTTTCTTCCTCGAATCATGTCGGAATTACCGATGAGGATGGTGAAAATAATGACTGGATTGAATTATTCAATCTTTCTTCATCTGAAATCAATCTAAACGGATATCATCTTTCAGACGATGCGTTCAATCTTAAGAAATGGACATTCCCAGCAATCTCTGTCGAACCGGATTCATATCTGCTCATTTTTGCATCAGGAAAAAACAGGACCAATCTTCCACTTAGTTTTCAAACAATTATTACCAGGGGCACAGAATGGAAATATCTTATACCCTCATCTGATATTGGAAGTTTATGGAAAAATATTGTGTTCGATGCCTCCGGCTGGAGTTCCGGATTCAGTGGTTTTGGTTATGGAGACAATGACGACGCAACAGTTTTGAATAATATAGCAAGCGTTTTCATTAGAAAAGAATTTATAATAACTAATCTGCAGGATATTGAAGAACTTGTTTTAAGTATTGATTATGATGATGGTTTTGTCGCTTACATCAATGGACATGAGATTGCCCGGAGGAATTTGGGTACTGCCGGCTCAGTTGTATCATATAACCAGTTTACAGGAAGCTCCGCAAGGGAAGCCACGATGTATCAGGGTGGTTCTCCCGAAAATATCCTCATAACTGATCCAGGCAGTATCCTCGTTAATGGAGTTAATGTGCTTGCAATAGAGGGTCATAATAGTGATCCCGGTTCTTCCGATTTCAGTCTGATACCGATACTGACAATCGGACTCAGTGGAGCAGGTTATATTGAAAATACTCCTGATTATATTCATCTCATCGGCAGGAGATTACATACTAATTTTAAAATCAGTGATGAAGGCGAAACAATTATACTGTCGAGACCTGATTCATCAGTTTATGATTCTGTTCCTCCAATTCTGCTTCCTGCAGATATTTCGTTTGGGAGAAAACCTGATGGTGAAAACTCATGGTTATATTTTGCCTCTCCAACACCTGGAACGTCAAATGTTTCTGACGGTTACAGCACAATAGCAAACGATACGATTAAATTCTCAATTAAAGGAGGCTATTTTCCCGGAGGATTTGAATTGTCACTTTCATCCGACTATCCTTCCGACTCGATATTTTATACTTTAGATGGTTCTGAACCATCCTCTGACGACTCTCTTTTTACAAATCCTATTCATATTTCAAAAAACACCATTGTAAGAGCACGATTGGTGAATTATAATAAATTTCCCGGTGTGATTTCCTCAAACACATACATCACCACACATCATGCTCTTCCTGTTGTGTGCCTGAGTACCAATCCTGATAATCTATGGGATTTCAGTACAGGTATTTATGTAAAAGGTCCGAATGCATCAACTGATTTTCCATATTTTGGAGCTAATTTCTGGAAAGACTGGGAAAGAAAAGCTCATATGGAACTATATGATATTAATGGGATTAAACAAATTGATCAGGATATTGGCATTAAAATTTATGGCGCCTATTCCCGTGGCAATAATCAGAAATCGCTGGCATTATTTGCCCGAAAAGAATATGGGAAGGGATTATTTGAATACCAGTTTTTTAAGGATAAATCAATTAATAAATTTGAATCTGTAGTTCTGAGAAATGCAGGAAATGACTGGGGTCAATCTCACATGAGAGATGGTTTGACATCTACTCTGATAAAGGACATGGACATTGACAGATTAGCTTTTCAACCATCAGTCGTATACATCAATGGGGAATACTGGGGAATCCTGAATATCCGGGAAAAAATTAACAGTAACTTTTTGGCTGAAAACCATTTTGTAAACCCGGAGAATGTGAATCTTCTTGAATTTTCGGGAAGTGTTGTTGAAGGATCTAATTCATCTTATCTTCAGATGGTTAGTTTCATGAATTCACATACTCTCGAAACAGAACAGAACTATCTTCAGATCGGCAGTAAAATTGATATTAATAACTACATTCAATATCAGCTTACAGAGATATATATTAACAACAAAGACTGGCCCGGCAACAATATCAAATTCTGGAACACTAACGATGAGGGTAGTCTTTGGCGATGGATAGTTTTTGACACCGACTTCGGGTTTTCCATATGGGAAAATTCTGCATACAACTTTAATACTGTTTCATTTGCCCTGAATCCTGCAGGTCCGGATTGGCCCAATCCTCCCTGGTCAACATTGCTTTTCAGAAGGATGATGTCTAACCCCGGCTTCAGAAATGAATTTGTGAATCAATTTGCCGACAGGTTAAATACCAATTTTACCTCAGCTAGAGTTAATGCAACAATTGATTCCATTAAGCAGCTATTCCTTCCGGAAATTAACGGTCATCTGGTCCGATGGGACCTGGACTATAAAAACTGGGAATACAATTACACAAATATTAAAAATTTTGCCGGGCTACGACCCAACTATGTGCGTGACTATTTAAGATCAGTACTGAGCCTGGGTGATAAGCTCAATATTAAGGTGGAAATAGATGCTCCTGGCACAGGAAGAGTTAAAGTAAACTCGGTCATACCTGTCAGCTATCCCTTTACAGGTGTGTATTTTAAAGGCTTGCCAATAAAGCTTACTGCAATTCCTGCACAGGGTTATAAGTTCTTAAGGTGGGAAGTTGGCAAGCTAAAGTCAGGTTCAGTTACAATCGATTATAACATGTCAGCAGCAAGTACATTCAAAGCTGTTTTTGGACTGGCTGAGGATGAGGATATTAAAATAGTTATCAATGAGATCAATTATAATTCCTCCCCTGAAAAAGATACAAAAGACTGGATTGAACTTTATAATGCCGGAAATACTTCTGTAAATCTGAAAAACTGGATAATCAGTGATAAAGAATATAGTTCAGGGTTTACTATTTCTTCGGATATTATTCTTTCTCCCGGGACATATATAATTGTTTGCCGCGACACGGTAGCATTCAGGCTGTATAATCAAAGGATTGTAAATATTGCAGGCAACTTTAAATTTGGCCTGAGCAGTACAGGGGATGATATTAATCTTTTCGATCCTGAAGGAAAACTGATTGATTTTGTGCATTATTCAATAAATCCACCATGGCCAACCGACGCTAATGGAACCGGATCCTCAATTGAACTGCTAAATCCTCTGACAGACAATAATAAAGGTAAAAACTGGAAGTCCAGTCCCCTGGGAGGAACTCCGGGTACATTGAATCTTAACACTCTACCGACTGAGAGTGCGAATGAAAATCCTCTGTCGGGATGCAGCCTGAGTTGTTTTCCTAATCCTTTTCATGATTATACTACTGTGAGAATAAATGCTGCAGTTACAGGGAAGTACAAACTTGAAGTATATGACCTCACCGGAAAACTTATAAATGTACTGGCAGATCAAAGAATTGACCCTGGTGCTTATTATATTGAATGGAATGGCAGAGACAATAAAAATGCAATGTTGCCGGGAGGAATCTATATTATCAGGATGTCAGGAGAAAACCAGCAATGCTATGTAAAAGTAATTATTCTAAAGTGATATATTTACTCTCATTATTTATCGCTTACATTCGTTTAGTCCAAGGTTAAGAGAAGGTGTTGAACCAGAGATCACAAGTGCTGCTCCGAGAGCAGACCCATTAGCAATTTCAGAAGTATAAATCAGTTTCGCCGGAAATGCATCGGTAATGTTATTCAGGAAAAGATCATTCTTTGAGAATCCTCCGGTAATGTAAATATTTGCTGTTTCATCAACAGCTGGAAGAACCAGGGAGACTGCTTCAATAGTGAGGTCGCATAATTCATTCATTAATTGATGATAAGCCTCTTCAAGTGAGCTAAATTCATACATGTCGATATAATCTTTAAGATCTCTTGATTCAGCTCCATCTTTAAAGAATATTTTTTTCGCTTTGAATTTATTCTTTAAATAAATTGATAATTGTTTGTCAGCTTTGACTTTTTTATAATAATCCTCAGGTTTCTTAAAATGCGCAGTTATTTGTTTCAAAGCTGTTTCATGAAGATGACCAAGAAATAATCTTGATGATTTTACCGGTTGCCTTGCTATGCTCATATAGCACAGACAGTCCTGGTCAAGTTGTTCAGCTGTTAGCTTCTCTGAATTGAATGGATTCATATTAATACACCATGTTCCTGTTGACAATAGAAGAAATTTTCCATTACTGCTTGAGAAATATGGAGCCAGTGATGCTGAACTATCATGAATACCTATCCCTATCTGAAGTTTTTTCCCTTCAACCACAACTTCATTGAGGGTGTCAACCGGAACCGGCTCAGGAAAATTCAATCCCTGAACTTCTACCCATGGATGATATCTCATATTGTCGAAATCCCACAAAGCAGTATGGCATCCGATAGAAGTATGCTCTGAATAGATCTTACCTGTTATTGTATATGAAAGATATTGAGGAAAATGAAGTATATGTTTTATTTTTGCAAACACATCAGGTTTAACTGCCTTAAGCCAAAGTGGTTGAATACCTGAATTTAGCATCCCTAAGGCAGGGGAAGCAGTCCTTCTGCAAAATTCGTCCCTTCCTCCATTTCGTTTGTACAGGCTTTCAGGAATTTTCTCATCAATAGGTTTAAGATAATTATAAACAGGTGTAAGCCTTTTACCATTACCATCAAGATATACAAGAGTGGCTCCGTAGGTGGTAAAATTAACCGCTTTCAGATCGTACTTTTCTGAATGTATTAATTTGATAATAGATTCTTTGATCCATCGCTCAATCAGCTCAATATCATCACAATCGAACCCATCTTCATCTTTGATTTCCGGAAATTTCTGTTCCGTTTCTGAAACTATCTTCAGATCATCATTAAACAGAATAAGTTTTTTATTGGTTTTACCTATATCAAATATGGCTATAACAATCTCTTTCATAATTTTTTTATGTTCTTTTCATTCTGCAGTTCTTCTTAAATATATAAAGACGTCGCATGCAACGTCTCTACCAAATAATCTGAAGATTTTCTATCTCTTCAACAGAACTTCTTTTTCATATTTTAAAATATCTTCAATATAATCAAGTCCCACAGGCACATTATTTTTCAGGCAATAATAGTCGTAGACAGCTCCGAAGGGTTTTGTTTTAAGTAACTCAAGGAAAGCAAGTCTTTCAAAGTTTTTACCCTGTTCTTCAAATTTAACAAGAGTTTTGTGTGGTTCAAGTAGTGCATACAAGAAAGCCATCTGAGCGGAGCGTGTGCCAATTACATAGGCACCTATACGATTTAGGCTTGCATCAAAGAAATCGAGGCCTACATTAACCCTGTTCAGAGCTTTGCAGCGTACTATTTCCTGGGTAATCAGCAGCAATTCGTCATTGAATGTAACCACATGATCACTGTCCCAGCGGACACCACGAGTAAGATGCAGTAAGATTTCGTCAACAAAATTAAGAATGGATGAAATTTTATCACCCACTTGTTCAGTTGGATGGAAATGGCCATTATCAAGGGTTATCATTGTATTGTTTTGAATTGCATAACCCACATAGAAATCATGAGAACCTACGACCATTGATTCTGATCCGATGCCGAATAACTTACTTTCAACAGAGTCTTTAATATATTTTTTTGGATACTTCACGGAAAATATCTCATCGAGCGATTTTTTAAGTTGTTTGCGAAGAGTATTCCTGTCTACAGGAGTATCTTTCATACCATCTGGTATCCATATATTATGTACAGTCGGAGTGCCTAATTGTTTTCCCATTTCAGCACTGATAGCCCTGCATCTTTTTGTATGCTCTACCCAGAATTTCCTTATTTTCTCATTTTTACTTGACAGTGTAAAACCATCATCTGCAAATGGATGAGAAAAGCATGTGCAATTAAAGTCAAGACCTATACCTCTTTTCTTGGCCCAGTTAATCCATCCCTGAAAGTGTTTTACCTCAATTTGATCGCGGTCAATGAGTTTACCGCCAAATTCGCCATATATTGCATGCAGGTTTAATCTTTGTTTTCCAGGAAGCAGTGACATAACTTTATCAAGATCATCTCTCATTTGTTCGATTGTTTTGGCTTTACCGGGAAAATTGCCTGTTGCCTGTATGCCTCCGCCACCTAAGACTGCTCCGGCTTTTTCAAAGCCACCAACATCGTCAGTTTGCCAGCAGTGTAAACTAATATTTATATTATCCAGTTCGGCAAGTACCTTGTCAGTATCAACTCCTAGTTCTGCATATTGTTCTTTTGCAAGCTCATATGACTTTTCAATAAATTTCTTTTTCATGATATATATATTATTGTTTTCTATAATAATTCATTCGAAACAGCATCTTTATTCCATAAAAAAAACCTGTTCAAGCGGAATAGTAACCGGTGAGTTATCAGGATTTGACTCCATAATATCGGCCATATATTTCCACCATTTTTTAACAATTTCAGTGTTCCCCAGATCCTGTGACGAACTATCTCCATATTGTTCCTGGTAAGCAAACAAAATGTCCGTCTCTTCATCCAGAAATATGGAATAATTACCAATACCTTCATTTTTAAGCAATCTGACCAGTTCAGGCCAAATTTCGTCATGACGTTTTCTGTATTCCTCTTTAAAACCCGGGAACAGTTTCATCTTAAAAGCAAATCGTTTTGTTTTCATATTTTTAGCCTAGTTTAACTACAAAAGTCGAAAGGATAAGTATCAGAATCCCTATAATAAGCACAATAATAGTCTTTCTCTTCACCCCTTTCCATTCATTCAGGAAGATTCCCCAGATATTGCTAATTGCTATGTTCAGAGCCATCAGAATACTCCATCCAAATACAGCCATTCCTTCCGGGAGTTTACTTGAGCCCATTCCAAAGAAATGAAACTGAAGAAACCATAAGAATCCGGCCAGAAAAGTAAAAAACAGGTTATTCATCAGAACTCCGCCTGAAACAGATATATAGTCTTTATATGTTTTATTCTTAATGTTAAGATAACCACAATAGACAAGGTTTGTGACAAATCCTCCCAAAAGAATAAAGATCAGAGAGGGATTCTTCTGGAAAAGAGGATTGGTGCCGTGAGCGAGAGCAACATTTTCAATTGGTTTGGCTGATTCAAATCCAAAATTAAAGCAAGCGCTCATTACTCCTGCAAAAATTGCAATAAAAATGCCTTTTTTAAGTGCAAATTCTTTCACTGCAGCTTTCTTCTCCTCTTCAGTCATTTCTCTACTCTTAAGAGATCCTGCATAACCGATTATTGCAATTCCTGCTACAGTAATAGATACTCCTGCCATTGTCAAAATTCCAGCAGTGGTGGCAAATAAACTTTCTCCGGCAATTATTGGGGGAATTAATGTTCCAAATGCTGCACAGAGTCCAAGAGCAATACTCTGTCCCAATGCAACGCCAAGATAGCGGATACTTAATCCAAATGTCAATCCGCCAAAACCCCACAATGCTCCAAAAAACATAGCCATCAGTTTTGCGGACATTGGCGCTTCATTAATTATAGTAAAAAGCTCTCCCTTTGGGACAAATATATATGCAAATAATATTGGTGCGATGAGCCAGGCAGCAACACCCTGGCTTAACCAATATGATTCCCAGGCCCATGACTTGACTTTTTTGAATGGAACATAAAAGCTGGCTGCCCCAATACTTCCCAATGCTATTAATAAGATACCTGCTAGTGGATTCATTTATTTATTATTAAATTGACTGAACCGCAATTTATAAACTTTAAGGGATGAAATTGACATTTATTATGTTTTTTTATTCAGACTATTTTTTATAATCTTGATGTTTATATTCAAATATCCTAAAATTATGAAATCAATTAAACTCTTACTTTTTTTAGTTTGTTTATCTGCTGGTGTTTATGCTCAGGATCTTTCTGTGACAAATTTGACATGTGAGCATAAGATTAATCCTGTTGGTATTGATATAATTCAACCAAGATTCTCCTGGAAGATTGTTGGGACCGGAAATAATATCCTGCAGAATGCATATTCTGTAAGGGTTGCAACTGATAGTAAATTTGCATCGAATAAAATTATATGGTTATCAGGTAAGGTTGAATCAGACGAATCTGTCCTGTTGGATTATAAAGGGCCCGAATTAAAAACAGGAGTGAGATATTTCTGGCAGGTAAAAATTTGGGATAATAAAGGAAGAGAATCAAAATGGAGTGATGCTGCTTTCTGGGAAATGGGTTTGCTTTCACAATCTGATTGGAAAGCAAAATGGATTGAGATGCCGGGAGATACTCTCCGATATTCCCCCTCACCACATTTCAGAAAGGAATTTCAGATTGGCAAGAGTATCTCAAAGGCAAGAGTCTATGTTACATCGCATGGATTCTATGAGTTGCATCTGAATGGGAAAAAAGTTGGAGACCAGGTACTTACACCAGGCTGGACATCATACGGAAAAAGACTTCAATATCAGGTATATGATGTAACAGGAATGTTGAAAGAGGGGAATAATGCAATTGGAGCTGCTCTGGGTGATGGTTGGTACCGCGGAACCCTTGCCTGGGGAAATAATTGGGCGGTTTATGGAAAAAGTCTTGGCCTTTTCTTACAGTTAAAAATCACATTCACTGATGGATCAGAAACATTGATTGTAAGCGATGAGACCTGGAAAGCTTCAAATAATGGTGCCATCAGAATGAATGACATATATAATGGTGAAACATATGATGCTACGAAAAAACTTACAGGTTGGGATTTGTCAGCATACAATGACAAAAACTGGTTAAATGTTAAGACAAGTATTTATAATAATAGTAATCTTATTGCTTCAGAAGGGGCTCCTGTCAGAAAAATTCAGGAAATAAAACCTGTCAAAATATTCCGGACTCCTACAGGCAAACTTATTGTTGATATGGGTCAGAATATGGTTGGCTGGTTACGTTTAAAAGTTACGGGTAATAAAGGAACTGTAATCACTTTGCGACATGCAGAGGTAATGGATAAATTTGGTGAGTTCTATACTACAAATTACCGCGTTGCAAAATGTGAGTTAAATTATACGCTGGCAGGTACTGGTGAAGAGATCTACGAGCCTCGGTTCACATTTATGGGATTCAGATATGTTGAGGTCACTGGTTTTCCTGGTGAACTGACAACTGACAACCTTATGGGTATTGTTGTACATTCAGATATGGCTGTTACAGGCAGTTATGAATGCTCTAATCCTTTATTAAACCAATTGCAGCATAATATTCAATGGGGACAGAAAGGGAATTTTGTTGATGTCCCAACTGACTGTCCACAAAGAGACGAACGTCTCGGATGGACAGGTGATGCCCAGGCTTTTTGCAGGACAGCTGCTTACAATATGGACGTCTCTTCCTTTTTTACTAAGTGGTTAAAAGATGTTGCCACAGATCAGAAACCAGGTGGTGAGGTTCCGGATGTTATTCCTTATGTCCTAGACAAACAGGGAGCTCCTACAGCTCAACCTTCAGCAGGCTGGGGTGATGTCGCCGTAATAGCTCCCTGGACCATGTACCAGGTATACGGAGATAAAAGACTGCTTAGAGCCCAATATCCCAGCATGTTAGCTTGGGTTGAATACATTAAGAAGAAAGCAGGTGACGACTATATTTGGAATGGCGGAAGCAAATATGGTGACTGGTTATTTTATCATCCACCTGTAAATAATCATACAGAGCCTGATGGATATACTGATCACGATTTTATCGCTACAGCATTTTATGCATATTCAACAAAAATATTTACTGATGCCGCCAAAGTTTTTGGTAATACAGAAGATGCAGGAGTATATTCTGCAATTAATAAGAAGATAAAAGAAGTATTTGTCAATGAGTATGTTACAAATGCCGGAAGAGTAGGCACCAATTCTCAGACTTCATATGTCCTTGCTTTAATGTTCGATTTACTTCCAAAGAATCTTCGTGAAAAATCAGCCAGATTCCTGGTTGAAGATATTAAGAGCAGAGGAAACAGACTCTCCACAGGGTTTCTTGGTACACCTTATCTCTGCCATGTTTTATCGGACAATGGTTACGCTGATGTAGCTTATGATCTGCTTCTTCAGGAAGCTTACCCTTCATGGCTCTATCCTGTAAAAATGGGTGCGACAACAATATGGGAACGCTGGGATGGGGAGAAACCTGACAGTACTTTTCAGGATCCGGGAATGAATTCATTTAACCATTACGCATATGGTGCCATTGGTGACTGGATGTACAGAGTTTCCGCAGGGATAGAAATAGTTAGTCCCGGATATAAACATATTGCTATTCAGCCACATCCTACTCAGAAAATGACATTCTCAAAAGCTTCATTTGAGAGTTCATACGGAACAATTGCATCAGGATGGGAAAGAAAGGGAACAAAAGTGGTAGTAAGTGTGAAAATACCGGCTAATACTGTAGCCACTATTACTCTCCCGGTCAATTCAATATCCAAAATAACTGAAAATGGTAAAAGCATTTCCGTGAACAAAAACTTTTCAGATATAAGATTGACAGATAATAAAGTATTGTTCGAAGCCGGATCAGGAGCATATGTTTTTGAATATACTGAAGAGTAATTATTAATACAGACCAATGTTCTGATTCTTATAGAAATAAGACATAATCTCTATAGATTTTAGCTATTTTAATTACTTTTGCTGGCCTGAAAATAAATTCAGGCCAGTTTTACAGTTAGCTATATATTATTATGAATTTTTTCAATAATCATCTGGGGGAATTTGCCGCATTGCTGACAGCCTTTTTCTGGACAATCACATCCCTGTCATTTGAATCTGCAAGTCATAAAATTGGATCTGTTGCTGTAAATATTCTCAGACTTGTTATCGGATTTGCATTCCTTAGTGTTTTCAATCTTATCCGGAGAGGTCTTATATTTCCAGTTGATGCAAGTTATGAAAACTGGTTATGGCTTTCTTTGTCAGGATTGGTGGGTTTTGTTTTTGGTGATCTTTTCCTGTTTAAATCATATACAATTATAGGTTCAAGGTTCTCTATGCTCATAATGACGCTGGTCCCTCCTATTACTGCTCTCTTCAGTTTTATCATTATCGGAGAACGACTTACTTTGTTCCATTATCTTGGAATGACATTAACCTTTTCCGGTATTGCTATGGCAATATTCAGCAGGAAAGGGAAAGGTGAAAAATTGTCATTAAAACTTTCACCAAAAGGAATTATTTATGCATTCGGAGGTGCTGTTGGACAAGCTTTAGGCCTTGTCCTGAGCAAATTCGGATTAAAAAATTACGACCCGTTTGCCGCTACCCAGATCAGGATAATTGCCGGAATAATTGGCTATACTCTCCTTATTACCATATTAGTACGTTGGCGAAATGTTTATTCAGCCATAAGTAATAAAGAAGGTATGATGCTGACCAGTCTTGGTGCATTTTTCGGCCCGTTTTTAGGTGTTTCATTTTCATTAATAGCGGTTAAATATACAGAGGCGGGTATAGCTTCTACAATTATGGCCCTGGTTCCTGTATTCATAATCCTTCCTGCTGTAATACT
>JGI20214J51088_10001150_pt1 | contig 17977 bp, 14 predicted proteins | sample WetSurMetagenome_FD_51088 | JGI IMG/M metagenome (IMG submission 51088) | reverse complement strand
AAATTCGAATGCGGCATTTCTTATGTTCATATCAACTGGAACCATCAGAGGAAAAATTGGAGTAAGTGAGTTTGCTGGAAATCCAAGCTGATTCAAGCAAGCTGCTGTGTAATTAATATTATCTCTCAGTTTCTGCTGCAGCTCTGGTTCCTTCTCCATAACATCGAGTGCAGCAAGAACTGTTGCAACTACTGAAGGTGGAAGAGAAGCAGAGAACATATAAGATCGTGCAAAGAATCGCAGATAGTTAATTATAGATTTTGAAGCCGCAACAAATCCGCCGGTNACTGCNAATGTTTTACTNAANGTTCCCATTGTAATGTCAACTTCACCCTCAAGTCCAAAATGTTCTGCTGTNCCGGAACCTTTTATTCCCATCACACCTGTTCCGTGAGCATCATCAACAATCAGGATTGAATTATTTTTTTTACAGATTGGAATAATTTTATCTAACGGTGCAACATCTCCATCCATTGAATAAACACCTTCAACTCCTACAAAACGATCCTTGAAATTCATTGATTCAGTTCGTTCCAATGTTTGTTCAAGCAGTTCGACATCATTATGTGAAAAGTGAACTGCCTGCACACCGGACATTTTTATACCGTCGTGAAATGAAGCATGGCTGTATGAATCATACACAACAAGATCTTCACTGTTCATCAGAGCAGAAACTAATCCAACGTTCGCACCGTAGCCGCTGGAGAATAACAAAACATCTTCTGCACCTTTTAAGTGAGCAAGTCTTTCTTCTAGTTCATGATGAAGTACAGTGTATCCATTGAGCAATGGCGGTCCGCCAATTCCTGCACCATATTTTTCAATCATCCTGCAAACAAATTCTTTGATGTAAGGATGGTTTGCTAAGCCAAGATAATTATTTGAGCCGAACATCAGCATTGTTCTGGTTTCACCTGTGTAGGAATCGATTACTTTAACAATTCTGTCAGCAGCACTTGAAATACATCTGAGGTGAATCATTTGTTTGTTGTTTAATAAGCTATCGAGAAAAGAATCAAAGAATTCAGTTTTCTTTTGAAGATTCATTTTTCTTCCCCTGATGAGAATGTCTCTAAGATCGAAATTCTCGCCGCCCATATATTCGTTTGTGTTTGCCATTTTGAACTCCTTTTAGAAATTAAACATTCATTCTTTCCACTGGTAATCTAAAATGAAAAGGAGGCGAAGTTGTCAGTGAATTGTCAGTGAGTTGTAAAATTCAGAGAAGGGGTATTTTTTAACCCTGAATCATATTCTAAAAGTAATTTCAGGTAGTGATTGATATCACCTTTAGTTTCTGCTGGCAGATTTCTTATGAAGGCTGTGTCGATTGGAATCATTTTGCCATAAAGGTAGATTTTTACTTTACTATCCGGAATGACTATTCCAAGCACAATTGGTTCAAATCCAGTGAGTAAGGCTTCTTCAAGAAATGAATCTTTTAAGTCCTGTGGAATTGTAAATATCAATTCAAACTCACCATGCTGACCCGCAAATAATAACCAGGGTGGAATGTGATTGTTTTCGGCATACTGCAGTGAGTTTCCATCTATTATTTTTTCCCAATCTTCTACCAATTCAAATCCAACATTATTTAAACGCATAAGTTGATCTAGTGTTGAAATCAATCCATCGCTTGTATCCATGCAACAAGAAGCATAATTGCTAATTATTTTACAATTTTTTATTTGGGCAGATGGTTTATATCCTGAAAAAGAATTTGTTTGTGAAATTAATTTTGAAATGGCATAAGCATTTCCACTTCCGAGTTTACCGGATGAATAAATAATATCGCCAGGTTTGCATCCAAGACGTGTGAGAGGCTTTTCATTTTTTATGATTCCAATTGCTGTTCCTGTTAAAATTAAAATTCCCCCTTCGTTTGTATCTCCGCCTAAAACAAAAGTATCATAAGCTTTACAAGCATCAGAAATTCCTTTTTGAAGTTCCTTTATTTTTTCTTCGCTGAAAGTTTTGGGAATAATTTCTGAAATAAGTATTCCGATGGGAGTTGCACCGACTGCAGCCAGGTCGCTCATATTTACCATTACAATCATCCAACCAATTAAATATGGATCATCATAAAGTCCGGTTGAGATTTCTTCGGATATGCTATCTGTGGTTATAGCAAGTTTTATATTATCATTTAATTGTATGATTTCTGCATCACTCTCGTGAGGTTTGTTTAACTGATCCGGTGATCGTTCAAAACCTAAAATCAGTTTGTTGATGACTTTGTTTTCTAATATTTCGTTTAATTGATACATACTTTTATTAACCCCTGTATTACTGAAAACTCGGCAGATTTTGTTGTGATTACTTCGCCGTCAAACTCAACCGCAAACTCTTGCTCTGAAGAAATTTTTATTCTGTCCGTTCTCCAGAATTTTTTATTCAAAGTTGAGTCAGACTTTCCTTTGCTCAAATTATAAAATAGCTTCAATAGCTTCATCTTTGAAAGCGATTTATAGAGATGAACATCAAACAAACCATTATCAGGCAAAGGATCAGACAGATATCGAAGCTTGCCTGTAAAAAACGCTGACTTAAGTATTCCCATGTTTGAGATATTTGCTGTAAATGATTCATCGTAGCCTCCAATTGTTGCTTTGAAATTTTTGTAAGTAAAAATGTTTTTAATTACGGTATAAGTAATGGCACTTTGAGTGCTCATCTTTTTGAGAGATCTTAAAATGAAATCAGGACTGTTAAAAAGATTATTTCCTTCCGCGGTTATTCCAAGACTTGCATTGATTAGAAAATATTTCTTTAAAAATTTTCCATCATTTTCGTATTGAATGCAGCCAACATCACGCTCGACTGCATCTTTGAAGTTTATTCTATAAGGAACGTTTCCTATTGTGTTATTTGGATGAAATGGTTTATGAAAATCATTGCTTGAACCAATTCCAACAGCACCTAATTTTATTTGTTTCAGAATATCCGGTTCAACAGAATTCAAAACACAATTCAGAAAGTAGTTGATAGAACCATCTCCACCTGCAATGACAAAATCTGTTTTACCTTTTTTAATTGAGTCTAGCAAGAAATTGTCCATTGATCCATTTACACCAACAATAAAAGTCTCGGTTGATCTATTGAGTTTCAAATCTTTGTAAATGCTGTTCCATTTTCTAAATGCCGTTCCACCGCCTGAATTTTTATTTAGTAAGATTATCATCTTGTCACCTATATCTGACTCCTTGCCGGTCTTAGCTTCAAAGTAATAATGTAGAGAATGTAGAACATCAATAAGTAAATAAACCAATCAGGTTTGTTCAGAATCGCAATGCCTGAAAGAAGAAGAATATAACTATGAACGCAAGGTGCAATTGCTTTGTGAGCTTCAGCATCGGACTTAACAGAGTGCAAATTCATTTGAGTAAAAATTGAAACACCTATTCCGGTATATATATATACAAGGGCTTTGATGATGGTTTGAAAAGGGAATGAATCAAAAGCGAGTATAATTGCTAAAGCAAAAACAGAAGTTGATACTATAAAACCAAACGCATCACTAACAAGCGATGAAATTTTTCTACCAAATACTACGGGCAGAGTGTTATACGCTGTAGTTCTGTCGGCCGCAATATCTTTAAAGTAACCTGTCAATACAAAATTTGCATATCCAAAGAATACAGTGATTATTGCTGTAATAAATATTGGTTCTGAAAAATCTAAATGCGTTGATCCTAATCCAGCAAGATAAGCCATCATAAAAAGTACAAGCACAATCCAGGAATTGTAAAAGGGACCAGCCCACCATTTTCTTTTGAAATAAGTATAGGTTACAAGTCCGATTCCAGATAAAGCACCTAGAATTATGTTTAATGAATTGAAATAAGTTAAAATTGAAATACTGAATAGCAACCCCAGAGAACTGATGATCAGGAAATAGTTTCTATTTACGATACCTTGAGTTAGTGGTCTGTATGGTGATGAAATGCTGTCAGTGTCAATTTGAAAACAATCGGTTAATGCCTGTCCAAATCCATATGATAAAAAGCTAGCAAGGAATATTAACATTGCTTTTACTGCATCAATATCTGTCGCGAATGACATACCTGCAATTCCAGTTACTCCTGAAACGAACATCAAATATGGCCTCATTGTAATTATGTATGCTTTCAGAAACCTGAAGGATAAAACAGGATATTGTTCAATTGCTAACGTATTCATCTCACAACTCCTTTCATCAATGTAAAATTGCAATAACGGTTTAGATATTTTCTTTTTTCGGAAATTCCAATCTTTTGTAAAAGCGAGTATAATCTTGAGAAAAGAATTGGTGAAAAAGCCAGCAGCTTTGATCCAAGTGATTGACTGCGCGGAATTATTATTTCAAGTTTAGGCTTATGAATTACTTTTAGTACAGCATCAGCAACTTTTAACGGACTAATGAGTTTACTTACAAATGACATTGCAGAATTATTACTATGTGCCTCGTGGTCAAGCATTTTAGTTACAACAGAACCTGGAGTTATTAAACTTAAATTGACTCCGGTTGCTTTCAATTCCTCTGCAAGTGAAAATGAAAATCCTCTCAACGCAAATTTTGTCGCACTGTAAACAGCTGAATAAGGCATCGGCACAATTCCACCGAGTGAACCGATATTAATAATGTGTCCGCTTCTCTGGTTTTTCATTATTGAAATAGCTTTTTGAGTAAGAATGATGGTGGATGTTAAATTTAGTTCAATCATTTTGCTGATTTGATTTATGTCAAGTGAAGAGAATTCTCCCGGCTCCAGATAACCAGCGCAGTTTATAAGCACATCTATTCTTCCATATTTTTGTAATGTGAAGGTTAAAAGTTTATCTATTTCTTCGGTCTTTGTGATATCAACCTGAAACCAGCAGATATTTTTATCGTAGTAATTTGCTTTGATATTCTGGTGATAGACTGCACAAACTTTTGCTTCATACTTAGCCAGTTTGTTTACAATTGCGCTTCCAATTCCACCGGAGCCGCCGGTTACAATAACGACTTTATCTTTTAATAATTGATTTTTCATTATAATTCTTCCATAAATCTTTTGTTCTCTATTGGAAGAATAGAATTTTAAGGTGTGGAAATTGTCAGAGAATTGTAAAAGGGTTGTAAGAGTTTATTCGAATTGTCATGCCGGTCGATCCCGATTTAAATGTTGAAGAACCACAACTGGGTGTTAGTTGGACATGGCGATTCAGCGACCAAAATATACAATTTTAATTTACTTTCTTCTTGATAAGAAAGTAACAAAGAATCAAGACTGCAAATAAATTCCTAAAATTTTTCTGCATTCCATTATGAAGAATGATTGGCCACGTTTTCTATGCAATAAAAAATAATATTTTGACTCGTAACCTTTTAACATTCTTCATTGCCATTTCATTTCGAAAAATTTCTTTACTGAATTTATTTGATGTCAATTATAATGTCAGAGAAATTAAACGCCTAAAAAGAATTGCGTTAAGAAATTTCAAGAAGAGGAACGTATAAAAACAAAATCTGTTTGAGTTCCGCCTTGCGGGACGAGTTATTTTGTTTTAGTGGAGCGAAGTGAAATTTCAGCAATTATTTTTCAGCGATGTTTCTTTTGGTTCTTTTCTTACGTTAAGAAAAGAATAAGCAGGAATGTGATGATAAAATTTAATACAATGATGAAATTATAAAAATATAATTTTAATTTTTAATTTTGTTATTTCTCCTCCCCAAACCATTCTAAAGAAATAACTTGTCCGGTGATATATCTTGATTCGTCAGACGCAAGAAATACACAGGCATCGACCTGGTCTTCGGGAGTGAGCATTCTGGATTTATCTTCTTTTATTTTAGAACGGATTGCAGTGTCAGCTTTGCCCGGCGCAATCGCATTCACACGGATATTATCCTTTTTTCCTTCTTCTGCACAAGCTTTGGTAAAACCGATTTGTCCCCACTTGCTTGCACAATACGCAGCAAGAAGGGGATAGCCAACTAATCCTCCCAAAGAGGAAACATTCACAATTGAACCTCCACCGGAATTTTTCATTGGCTGCCAGACGTGTTTCGTACAAAGGAAAGTTCCTGTGAGGTTTACTTTTAATACTTTCTCAAAAGATTCCAGAGAAGTAGCATAAACGGGTCGCATCGATCCGATACCTGCATTATTAATAAGCACATCAACTCTATTAAATTTTTTGATAGTTGCATCAACAAGACTTTTTACCTGGTTTTCATCGGAAATATCGCAAACGACTCCCAGACTTTCTCTGCCCATCTCTCGAATTTTATCTGATACTAAAATCACTTCTGATTCTGTGCGTGCAGCAACAACGATATGCGCTCCCTGATATGCAAAACCCAATGCTAATGCTTTCCCAATTCCACGTCCACCACCGGTTATTATAGCAACTTTGTCTTTTAGTCTCATAAGAATTTTAATACTCTATAAGTTTTACGATACCGCAACATTCACCATATGTCTTTTAACTTTTTGAGTTGTTGTTTTTTCGAGCTCGTTTTCGTGCAGGTAGAATTTTTTAATTTGTTTGAACCCGACTAATTGACGGTTAGCCTCTTTCATAGCTTCAGAAATTAGCTGATCGATTAACTCCGGATTTATCTCCACATTATTTTTAGCAGAATATTCAATGAAAGCTGCAGTATCCGGAACAATTAAAGCTGCAATCCTCTCGTCGTGCTTTTCATCCTCTTCACCATAAACCATACACTCAAGCACATATTGACTTCTATTCAAAATATCTTCTATCTCTTCGGGATAAACATTTTCACCATTGTTAGCTATGATGACATTTTTCTTCCTTCCATTTATAAAAAGAAATCCGTCTTCATCAAAGAAACCGAGGTCGCCGGTTTTGAACCAACCATTTTCAAAAGTTTCTTTTGTTGCTGATGGATTCTTATAATAACCGGGCATTATGCTCGGGCCCTTAGTTATAATCTCTCCTACACCTCTTTGATCCGGATTATCAATTTTGATTTCAACATTTGGCAAAGGCAAGCCAGCAGCTGCATCTTTGAAATCTTCTAATCTGTTCAAAGCAAGAATTGGCGCTGTTTCTGTTAGACCATATCCTTGTATAATTGTAAATCCAACTTCTCTAAAAAATTTTGAAACTTTAGGATCAGGTGCAGCTCCACCAGCAATTAATAATCTCATCGATCCGCCAAGAGTTTTGTGAAGTTTGCCAAATAAAAGCCTTTTAGAATTTTTCCACCCAATACTTTGGGTAATGTCAGTAAGATTAATAAGAACATTAACCAGAAGCGAAGATGTTTTTTTCGATTGTATTGTTTTCATAATCTTGTTATACATCTTGTTGTATAGCAGCGGTGCACCAAGAAGCACTGTCGGTTTGGTATTGACCAAATCTTCCGGAATAGTTTTTAATGATCTGGCAAAATGAACCGAAGCACCGGAATACAGAGGACATAATAATCCGCAAGTGCATTGATAAGTGTGATGAATAGGAAGTACTCCAAGAAATCTATCTTCAGAATTAATTGTGACCATTTGCCTCATTGCCATCAGGTTAGCTGCTATGTTTTTTTGAGTAAGCATTACACCTTTTGCTCTGCCAAGTGAACCGGAAGTGTATATTATCTCAGCAACATCGTCAGGATTAATTTTTGGTAATTGAGTTTTTGCATGAGATTCTGTTCTGATCAATTCAGTCATTGAATAAATATCGTTTTCTTTCGTTTCCGTATCCATACATATATAATGTTTCAATTTAACAAGGACTTCTTTTTTGTCTTTGAACAACTCCTTCAGTGAACCGGAGAAGATCAACGCTGTTGAGTCTGATTCGTGAATTATATTTAAAATATCTCCGTGAGGAAGTCCTTTATCAACAGGCACCACTACCAGGTCAAACATCATTGCAGTAAGGTATGATATTGCCCACTGGATACGGTTTTCACCAATTACAGCAATATGATCTCTGGGTTTAATTCCAATTTTTTGCAATGCACTGCCAAATTTCAAAATGTAATTATATAATTCTGAATAAGTAGCTTTATTGATTGCATAATTTGTGAGATCCTCAAGACAGATTTTATTTTTATATCGCTCTGCGGATTTTATCAGCATATCCTGAATGGAATCAATTTGAAGGACTTCAAATAGTTGAAGTTTATTTGGGTTTGTGCTCATCTCATACTCCTTGCATAATCATTTAAATTACGATATAAGAATAGTAAAGAAGAATTGACCAATTGTCAAAGAGATATAAACTGAATGTAAAAGTTTTATTCAATCTGTATTCACTTTTTAAGTGAAATATTAATATCAAATTAAAAAGTAAAATCCACTTGCATCATAGGCATAACAAACGATTTAGGTTCACCACTATCAATTAGTGTCTCTATGTAAAAACGACATCCTACTAATACCCGGCTTACTTCTGAAAAATTAAAATAAATACCTGGAGTTAAACTAATAAAACCTGCTGTGCTCGAACCTCGCGCATCTGTTTGGGTATACATTGGAAAATAATAATAAGAAGTTTTAGGTGTGAAGGAGAACAATGTTTGCACCACATAACCTCCATTTATAAAAATATTAACAGGCCAGGATTTAAACGCTGTATTGAATGTTAGAGTCATATAAGGATCAAAGTGTGTAGACTCCCCAATGTCGTGATAAAATGAAATGTGTTCTTCTCTATCACCCCACCAGTATTCAACAACAACTCTGCTGACAGTGTATGCATCATACCTCATGGAATGAAACTGAAGTCCGCCATCAAGACGAAGACACAAACCTTTGTTATAGCTGAAAAGACCAAGACCGAAATGTCCACCCCAGGCATTAAAATTTTCCTGGGATGAATAGTTGGCTCCGAATGACAAAGCAAATCCTTTCATAACTACAAAGTCAAAATTAATTCCTGCATTCACGGCTGCAACATTCCAGGTTAAACTTTGCTCAGAGGGAACAAAAGAAGTGTCGAGCCAATACAAGCTTGTATATTCGGTAATTTCTCCTGTGAATAATTTATTTGCATTGTAAGAAAACGTGGGTGATATTGTGAACGATGGAATATCTGTACTGTCAGTCAGATGTATTGGAACTGGAGTTATTGGGCCTGTTACCTCAGCTTCGCGGAGATAAAGAGTTTCGTTAACCGTTGCACAGCCAAATAATGTTAGCATTAAAATGCAAAAGAAAATAATATTGAAATATTTGATATAATGTTTCATTGTTTTTTCCTTTCTTTAATTTGGATTAATCGCATCTGAAAATGCTGCAGCATACACTATCACGCCAACAAGAAGCACGACTGCAATAACTCCGGCAAATAAGCCGATTGTTGCGCCGGTATCCGTTTTGTTTTGCTCAAAATTTATTATATCATTAAAAGCAACAGCACCTTGGAACGGGGTTATTACAGATGAATTCTCTATTGCACCACTTCCATAAAGAGTATCATTGGTAATTTGATAAGTGTAAGGTAAAAAGTGATACCTGGTGTAATCTTTAGTGGTCAAGTAAAGCTCGTCACTTAAAGTTATTTCAGCTCGTCCCTCACTGACATCTTTGTTACTTATCACTTCTAAATAAGTGCAACCCGCAAAATTTATAATTGACAAAATCAAAAAACAGACTATATATTTTTTTAGCATTTTATTACTTCTCCATATAAATAAAAATATTTATTGAATAATGCCCAAAATTTTCCTTTCTTAATTCTAATCCATTCCTTCTTCAAAGGTTACTACGAACACTAAGCTTAGGACAATCACCCCAATTGCTATAAGCCCGGTAATTAAACCAATGGTTGCTAAAGTATCTGGTGTCCTTTGCTCAAAACTTACTACATCAATAAGAGCAACCGAGCCCTGGAATGGGATTATTGATGATAAGTCCTCAATTGTTCCTTTGCCATAGAGAGTATCACTGGCTATCCGAAAATTAGCAGGTAAAAAGTGATACCTGGTGGAATCTTTAGTTGTTAAAAAAAGCTCTTCGCTTAAATTTATTTGAGCCCGTTCTTCATTTACATCTTCTTTATTTATCACTTCCAAAGAATAACAACCTGTAAAATTGAGGACGGCTAAAGTCAGTAATCCTATTAAATATTTTTTAAGAATTTTACTTTCCAGTTTCATTTGAGTCACTTATTAATTAAAAACCAAAACCAAAACTGATTAAACCGTACGGTATAAATTCAGGATCGAATTCCGGGCTGTACATCGGAGAGAATGCAATTCTGAAAATAAATCCTCCTTGAGGACGACCACCTCTGTATCCTATGATGCCATCGAATGCAACTAATGAAGCTGAGCCAGCAGGTAAGCCAAATATTTCAATATCTGTAGTAGTTAAATAAGTTGCACCTAATCCCAGTTCTAGTTTTGAGGATCCTTCGCCAATTAGATAACTACCTGTAATAGGTATTGTGAATATCGTTCCATCGAAAAAAATCCATCCAGGAGTAACACCAATACCACTTCTAAGTGCAAAGTTCTCGGATAAAAGTCTTTCGTAGTTTAATGTATAAGTTAAACCACACCCTCCAAGTTCCAGGTAAACCTGGTTCTGCTTGAAATTGGTAGTCGGAGTTTGCCCGGCAGCATAACATTGAAAAAGAATAAGCCAGCCGAGTAATGTTTTCGATAAAAGTATTATTTTTTTCATATCAATTTCCATCTAAATCTCCGCTAGTATGCTAATTATATTCCTCTCAGTAATTGTCACTAAAATGTAAGAAAAAAGTAAAATGTTATTCTAATAATTAATAAATGTGCCCAAAATTCAAGTAGAAGCCAATATCACTCTGGTAAAAACCAACATCTGCACGCACAATAAAATTATCCATAAAGAACCGAAGACCGATAACAGGATCAACTATCCAATTGATTGTACCTTCGGGATAGAGTTCTTCATTTGAGCCATATCCAATATCAAGGCCAACTATACCACCAAAGCGCCACCAAATTGGAAATCTTAATTCAGTATTCAACAGAAACTCTGAGAAAAATCTGAATTTATCCTGCGGAACACCACGCAAAGTATTACTACCTCCGACGGGAATTGCCAGAAATTGCGATGACTTATAGCTGGTAACTAAAACCTGTTCCATTGCTCTTGAAGCAAGAATCAAATTTTTTAAAAGTATTTCTTTATAGTAACGAACTATAAATGCTTGTCTGAAAAAAGAACTGTTGCCTTCAATAACGCCCGGAGCATATTCAAGTTCGATTTCAAGAACTTGTCCCGTTGAAGGATTGATGAAGCTGTTCCGCGTATCCCATTTGCCACTGAGATTTACAGATACATACTTCACTGAAGGGTCTTCCATATATTTATCTTCAACCTCTTCCGGAGAAGTTAATGTGCTATCCCTTCTGTAATCATAGGAGTTTATCGACTTGAACTTTAAACCGAATGAAGCTGTAAGATCTTTTCTGAAAGCACGGCTAAGAAAAATTTTTGCTTCAGCTAATTCATAAACGCATTGGTCTATGAATTCAGTTGGTTGACTTGTTGAATTTGTTGATTCATCTTCCCAACCATAATAGTACAAATTATAATTTTTCCATTTATCGTATTCGAAAGTGACATCTAATGCGAGAGGGAATTCTGTACCTTGTCTGCTTTCAAAGTCAGGTGCGGAGAAGACAAACTTATACCATTGCTCACCTTTTGTGCTGTTAAAGAGAATAATGTCAAAACTTTCCCGGGTATTCAGTTGATCGTAAAAGAATGCTTTTGCTCCATATCCAAAGCCTGCATCGGTATCGTAACTGAGTATCGGGAATAGTTCAATACCAGCTCGTTCAGTGGAATCAGTTTGTGCGGATAAATTGAAACATAAAATGCTAAGCAACGCCGAAGTAAATAATGATATCTTAAACTTGCTAAACATTTTAGTTATTATTTAAAACGAAGCTATCATCAAACAAATAATTTTCTTTTTCATAACTCCTCCTTAAATATTTAATTAAAGAAATAAAAGCCTTCCTTATTAAGCGGCTTTGTTATTTTTTTATTTCAGTAAAACCATTTTCTTGGTCTCGATATAATTTTCAGTTTTCAGTTGATAGAAATAAATTCCGCTTGGCAGGTTAGCCTCGTACCAGGTTCTTTCATAAGTGCCTGCAGGTTTATATTCATCAACCAGAGTTGATACTTCATTGCCAAGCACATCGTAAATTTTTAAGGTTTGCCAACAGCCTACTGGTGATTGCCAACTGATTTTTGTACTTGGGTTGAATGGGTTGGGGTAGTTTTGTGATAAACTAAATTTAGATGGTAAAGTTCTATCGTCATCAACAGAAACTAGTGGGGGATATGCTGCGTCATAAAATTCCTGAGCAATCTGGCAGTAATATTTTACTAAGCTTATTGCATTTAGGTGACTAATTCCAGTAACAGCACCACCTGCTATCTCCGCAATAACTACAACTTGTGTATCGCCCGGAGCCATCTGTATTGGTCCTGTTGAAAGTCCGAGACGACGATCGCCAGCTGATTGCTGCATACCATCAATCCATCCTGTGCCCGTTAATGGGTCTCCGGAAAGTGCAAAGGTTGTCGGTAAGTTAGTTACTGGATTCACGAAAAATTCGCCAGTGAGACCGATCTTTCCCTGCATAAAATTGTAAAACTGAGTCGCACCTTCCGATGAGCCTTGTATTGGATCAGTTATTAATGGATCTTGATTTGTGAAATAATAAAAAGCGGTCATCGGAAGATTAATAAATCCATTTCGCATTTTGTTATCTTCGGTTAAACCATAGTCATAAGAATCATCAATACCATTTCTGTTTTTATCTTCCTTTGGATTACCTGGGACTAAGGGTCCTCTTATTAAATCAAATCCAACTGCAGGTGGTGGAAGGGGGTCATAAACCAAATCAGTAGCAAACGCGTTATATCCAAATCCTAGATTTAAAGTTGTATCGCATCCAACGAAATCATCAGCCGAGTTTCCAACATCCGGATCAGACCACATCGATATATACATACTATCAAACGTTGTTGGATTACCCAGTTCATCTGTCTTATTTATTAATTTGTATTTTCTGAAGAAGAGATTATCAAAGCCGACACTGTCTTTATATTCCCAAATAGTTGCTTGATATTCGATACCGAGAGGATCAGTTCCGTACATAAATTGTGTTAAACTTTGATCTTGGTCATTTGCAACAAACCATATCGTTTGAGTAGCTCCTTCTATTCCCGGGATATCACCTGAACTGGCATCGGAGTCATAAATACCGTTATTATTTCCATCAAGGAACGGCGCACCAAGATCGGCCGGCCATTCAGTCCAATCGATTTCATACTGGGATCTAATATCCGCAGGTGGTTTCACCTCATCCATAACTTCACGAGTTAAATCGACGTTTGGACCTCCAGGATAAACATCAGGACGAATTCTATAAATTCTTGATCTCGGATCATCAGGAGGAATTATATTTCCGAAATTATCAATCCATCCACATTGTAATCCGGTTCTGTATGCAGATCCTCCAACTCTAACTTGTGGATCCCCCGGAATTTTAACTCCCCAAAGTAATCCTGATTCATAGACAGCAGTTTTACCAGTCCCGAAGGGGTATACAAATCCTGAAGCATCCTGCCCAATATTAATATCAGAAATCCCATCATTTTTAAATACTGTTGTAATGTTGTTATGGTTAAGATAAGCACGGATTGGAGTTCCCAGAGTTGATGTTGAAATTTCTTCATCCACAATTTTTTGTGGATAAACTATTGAGCAAATCAACATCATAATCAGCATTAGAAAGAAAACTATATATTTCATTTTGTACCTCGTTAAAAATATTTTGTAAAAAATTACTTAATCAGAATCATTTTTTTTGTTTCCAAATAACTTTCTGTTTTCAGTTGGTAGAAATACACTCCACTCGGAAAATCATCTGCATTCCATTCAACTTCATAATTGCCGGCAGGTTTGTATTCATCAACGAGAGTTGATACTTCATTACCAAGCACATCATAAATTTTTAAAGTTTGCCAACCACCGACCGGCGATTGCCAACTGATTTTTGTGCTTGGGTTAAAAGGATTGGGATAATTCTGCGAGAGATGATATTCTTCAGGAATATTGCCCGAATGAATTTCATCAACTGATATCACAGATGTTGTATCAAAGTTTGAATTGTGTAACACACCAGCAATCCCCGAAATGTTTTTTGATTCTGTTACTGATGTAAGGTAATCTGTGCCTTGACCAACATTATAAGCGACAAATATTTCATATTCTTTCCCTTTCTCCAAAGTAAATGGACCCACATTCTGTACCTTTCGTTGATCACCGGGATGAGTATTTATCCAACCATAATTTGTTACTGGGTCTCCTGAATACCAGAAAAAAGGATTTACCTGCGAGCAATCTACTCCTCCTCTTACCTGACCATAAGCCCAAGTGCAGGGATCGATCAAGCTCCCTAGTTTGGTTAATCCAAGCATATAATTTCTAGCTTCTTCTTTTGTGCTAGGGTCATTTAAATTTGGATCACCGTTTATATAATGAACTGCAGATGATAACTCCGAATTTTTTGCTCCTGGGTATTCTTCTATTCCTAACAACTGACCGCGATGCACGTAAGCAGTATCAAGTGGGGTATCAATTCCTTCGTCGTAAGTTCCGTTTCCATTATTATCAATGAAGGTGACTCCGGGAATGTATGTAACTGGTCCGGCTAAAGTTTTTGCAAAGAAACTTGGTGGGTTATTTCCATACTCACTATCCGGTCCGTCATTATAAGCGTAACCACCGGTAAGCAAAGTATCACAGCCAACAAGATCATCTCCGCCACTACCTATGTCAGGGTCATCCCAAACACCGAAATAAACATCTGTCAATTCGTCGGGATCATTCGGTGTAATTCCAACATATTTAATTCGATACCTGATGAAAATAATATTCTGTAATTCGGAAACAGTAGAATAAGCAAAAACAGTCTGGCGTACTTCAACTCCAACCTCTATTGTTGTATTCCATCTTCTTTGAGCTACTGGTAACCCATCGTGGAAAACACACCAGAGAGTCTCATCACCTAAAATATCCGGGCGATCTTCGTTTGTATCCCATTGATTATTGCCATTTAAATCAATTGGATCAAAGTAACCATTACCATCCCCGTCATAATAATCAGCACCAAGTACTACGGCATCTGACCAATCTTCCCAGGAATAACCAAATGGTTCATCATCAGATCTTATCTTATATAATTTAGCATTCGGATTGTTAGGGTCACCAACTTCACCTTGAATGTAATCTTCAACCAAGGAAGCTGAAGCAACAGCATTTGCCCATAACTCACCATTGCTGTAACCACTTAATAAGAATCCTCCTGAAAAAAGAAATGTATGTCCTCCAAACTGCCCACCAGTACCTAGCGGAGGTACATTCACATCTGCCAGTACACCTTTTCTGTTTAATGGCAAATAGATGTTATTAATATTTAGTGCATATGCATCTTGGGGAAATAAATCTGCTGTGCAGTAAAGAACAAGAGCGATTGATAAAATTTTTTGTTTCATTTTAACCTCCAATAAATATTTATAATTAAACATAAAAGCCTCCCTATGCGAGAGGCTTTATTAATTTTTTTTATTTCATTAAAATCATTTTTTTCGTCTCGATATAATTTTCAGTTTTCAGTTGATAGAAATAAATTCCACTCGGAAAATCACCAGCATTCCATTCAACTTCATAAGTGCCTGCTGGTTTGTATTCATCAACGAGAGTTGCAACTTCATTACCAAGCACATCATAAATTTTTAAAGTTTGCCAACTGCCTGTTGGTGACTGCCAACTTATTTTTGTGCTTGGGTTGAATGGGTTAGGGTAGTTCTGCGATAATTTATAGTTGCCTGGAGAATGTAATTCACTTTTCTCATTTATGTCAGTTATGATTAAATTAAAAACATTTCTTGCCGTAATCATATTCTGGTAAATGTCATTATAATCATCTCCTCCAATTATTGCAGTATAAAAAATTAAACTTTGGTCAATATCAAGATTGTAAGAACCCGAGCTAATGTTTGCAACTATATCTAAACCGGATTGCGGTACTGTTGAAGTATCATCAAAATGTATATCGCCAGTATTTCCAGGATGAAAATATTTGTAACCAACATTTGAGTTATAAAGTCCTTCACTACTAGATATGATCCCAAACTGAATGGTATCAATATCTACATCATCATCATATATATTGTAGTGAAAGTCTGTAATACCGGATTGTAATCTTGTTGTCAGTGGTGTTTCGAGAAATACAATTCCAAAATAACCTGTTGTTGAATCAGACCATTCCGGAGTATAGCCATCATCAAAGAAGTAAAGAAAATGATTTTCTTTATCAAAGCCAATCCTGTCATCAGCATACTCTGGTACGCCCCCACTGACATCGCCAACATCGATATCACAGTATAAAGAAAAGTAAAGGCTGTCATATTCAGTTTGACTATTATTTATAACTTGAAATTTGAAAAAAATTATATCCTCTGTTGAATCATTAGCAAAGACATAACCAGTTTGATGTATAAATAAATCCAATTGTGATACCGGGTTATTGCTATCAGAATAAACACAATAGCTGTCCTGATCTGAAATAAATATTGAATTACCGCTTGAATCCTTAACGGGCCAGCCATTTACAGGATGCCAGGTTGAAGAATCATCACTGAAGGCAATTTTATAAAGGGAAGGATTATGGTAACCCCCAACTGCTTCCCATTCTTCATTAATTGTATATCTGCATTGAATAAGATTTCCTGGTATACCAACCATTGAATTTATTCTGTAGATATAATTCTTGCCGCTTCCAATAGGAAACTCACCTGATGGACCCTGAGTTATCATATTTGGATAAAGCCTTCCTCTATTCTCAAACCATAAACCAATGTTACCTGCATTATGAATACCTCCAGCTCGATCCTCTATGCCAAATGATTTAAAGGCAGATTCGATTTCTTGTTTCTCTACTTTTTCTTGAGAATAAAGAATGTTGACATATAATAAGGTCAATAATAAAATCACTGATTTCATAACTCCTCCTTTAATTTTTTATTAAAGAATTAAAAGCCGCTTCATTTTAAATGCTCTATTTTATTCAAGCAAAATCATTTTACTGATACTAATTTTTTTTGATATAAGTTTAGAGAGTACTCCACTACTTTCCCCGGTTTGTTTATAAATTCGTAAATCAATTCAGCTTGCATTGGACTCTGTTTAGGTAAATGAATTTTATAATATCCGGTGGTTTTCAGAAATATTGTTGTCTTTGTGTTTTGCGGTAGCGATGGCGCTTCAAATTCAGCAAAAGCAAAATCTCCATCATTGGCCATAATGTAATAATCTTCATCTGCTTGAGATAATAAAGAGGTTATATTATTTCCATCATGGTCAGTGGCATTATTGAAAACCAATTCCTTTGTAATTGGTTCGGGATTATTTTCATAATCAACCGCGAGGTAATCTATATTCCAGAAACCCAATGCAGGATTCAATTGAATAAATAAAGTATCCCCGATTGTATTACTGATATCTAAATTGTAAATGTGGGTTTCGTTGACAAACGGACCGCCCGAAAAAATCAATCCTCTTTTTTCCCAGCCGTTCTGTTCCTTAACGTTGATGTTCATATAGTATAATTCTTCATCAACTATCATCTTCATTGTCTCCTCATTCCTGATTTCGGATTTATCCATATTGTCAATTTTATTGTACCAGTTGTCAACTTGATCACCGAAGAGACTCAACAATTCTTTGATCATATATGAACCCCATATCGAAGATCCTTCGTTGATAAGCAAATGTGCAGTNTTAGCATCTCGTGGTTTTGGAAAAGCAAACGTTAAATGATTTCTATAATCACTTTTTGATATTTCATTAGTGACAGGAAATTTTGTCTGCCACATTACGTTGTCTTGCTTTTTAATAAAAGGACTGATGTCCGTCATATTTTCATCTCTTGCTGAAATACATTGCTGAGGATTTTTTATGA
>JGI20214J51088_10001149_pt1 | contig 17983 bp, 13 predicted proteins | sample WetSurMetagenome_FD_51088 | JGI IMG/M metagenome (IMG submission 51088) | reverse complement strand
TGAACCTTACCTCTGACAAGAAGATAATACCCTGTCTGGAAAAAGTTACTCATGGCGACATACTCCTTATCGAAGACCATGAATCTGAACGAGTCAGAGTAGTCCTGAAGGGTGAAACCGCCATAAGGTTTGCCAGTCTTGCTCACCCCGTTACGTGTCTCAGTGACCATGCCTGCAACGCAGACATCACGGTTGACGAACTCATTAAGGTCTTGTATCTCTGCCAGTGTGGCTGTAGTGAAAGTGTTTATCTCCAGTTTGAAGTCATCGAGGGGGTGTGAGGAGAGATAAATGCCAATAACTTCCTTTTCCTTGTTTAACTTCTCAAGCTTTGGCCAGTCGGTACATTGTGAAGCAACAGGCTTTACCACGTCAAATCCGCCTGTATCGCCAAACAGTGATATCTGGTTGTTTCCCCTGATGTTTTTAACATTGTTACCGTACCGGATAAGGTTTTCAAGGAAGTTTGATCCCTTGCCGTCAGAAGCAAAGTAGCGGGCTCTTGTAAAGTCGGTAAAGCAATCNAGTGCNCCGGCATGCACCATTGCCTCGAGATTCTTTTTGTTTATTGTATTGAGGTTGACCCTCTCGGCAAGATCNTAAATATCTTTATAGGGTCCGTTNTTCTCACGTTCTTCTATAAGGTGCAGCACGGCATTTTCACCAACACCCTTTATNGCGCCCAGTCCGAACCTAATGTTACCGGCCTTGTTNACNGTGAATTTAAGATAGCTTTCATTTACATCCGGGCCCAGAACCTGCATCCCCATACGACGGGTCTCCTCCATCATGGTGGTTATCTTCTTTATATCACTGATGTTACGGCTTAGCACTGCTGCCATAAATTCAGCCGGGTAGTGGGCTTTAAGATAACCTGTATTATATGCTACAAGGGCATAACAGGTAGAGTGTGATTTGTTGAAGGCATACTCTGCAAAGGCCTCCCAGTCTGACCATATTTTGTTTACTGTGTCAGGATTATATCCGTTAGCCTTGCATCCTTCAATAAACTTTACCTTAAGGGCATCCATGATGTCCTTTTTCTTTTTCCCCATTGCTTTGCGCAGGGAGTCAGCCTGTCCCTTGGTGAATCCTGCCAGCTCCTGCGAAAGAAGCATCACCTGCTCCTGGTAGACCGTGATACCGTAGGTCTCATCGAGGAACTTCTCCATGGCAGGTATCTCGTATTTTATCTCCTCTCTGCCATGCTTTCGATTGATAAACTGAGGGATGTATTCCATCGGTCCCGGCCTGTAGAGGGCATTCATGGCAACAAGGTCACCAAGCTGGTTAGGTTTAAGTTCCCTGAGGTATCTTTTCATCCCCGTTGATTCAAACTGGAATACTCCGGTTGTCTCCCCGTTGCTGAAAAGTTCATATGTTTTCTGATCTGTAAGTGGTATTTTTTCAAGATCGATCTCTTCATTTTTCGAGATCTTAATATTCTCGAGGGCATCCTTCATTATTGACAGGGTCTTCAGCCCCAGGAAGTCCATTTTAAGAAGGCCTACCGACTCAACATGGCTGCCTTCATATTGNGTGACGTANAGGTCTGTNTCTTTGGCAGTGCAGAGGGGAATATATTCGTCGAGGTTATCCTTACTTATTATTATTCCGCAGGCATGCACACCTGTCTGTCTGACGTTTCCTTCCAGTACCTCGGCAAATTTCAATGTAGTTGAAATAAGAGGCTCTTTTGATTCTCTTTCCCTGACGAGTTCAGGTACCTCTTCATAGGCGTCTGACAGTGTTATGCCCGGTCTGTCAGGGATAAGCTTTGCCAGTCGGTTTGCTTCAGACAGCGGCAGCTTCTGAACACGGGCCACATCCCTGATGGCCATCTTGGCTGCCATGGTACCAAAAGTGATAATATGAGCAACCCTTTCATGACCATATTTTTGTACAACGTATTGAAGAACCCGTTCACGGCCGTCTTCGTCAAAGTCGATATCAATATCGGGCATTGATATACGGTCGGGATTAAGGAATCTCTCAAACAGAAGGTTATACTTAATAGGATCCACGTCCGTTATGCGGAGGCAGAAAGCCACTGCACTGCCGGCGGCTGAACCACGCCCGGGTCCAACCCATACGCCCATGTTACGGGCAGCATCAAGAAAATCCTGTACAATGAGGAAGTATCCGGGGAAGCCCATCCCCTTTATGACAGAGAGCTCAAAATCAACCCGGGTCTTTTGTACTTCATCCATCTCGCCCCACCTCATCTTTGCTCCTTCATAGGTCTTGAATCTGAGGTATTCATTAAGATCACTGAACTCAGGAGGCATGGCAAAGTCAGGCATAATAGGAGGACTCTCAAGCGAATAGCTCTCTACTTTCTCAGCTATCTCTGCGGTGTTGTAAACAGCTTCAGGGATATCACTGAAAATAGCAAGCATCTCTTCTTCGCTCTTGAGATATTCCTCTTTGGTATATCGAAGTCTTTTCTGATCGTCAACGTCTGTTCCGGTGTTAATACAGATCAGCCTGTCGTGTGCATCTGCCTCTTCTTTCTTTACAAAATGGACGTCATTTGTTGCAATGATTTTAACATCAAATTTTCGGGCCAGTTCCCTGTAGGCTGCAATGACACGCTGTTGTAAAGGAAATGCAGAGTTGTCGGCTGTAGGATCATTTGTCTCATGTCTTTGTATCTCGAGATAAAAATCATCTCCGAACATCTCCTTGTAGGAGAGGAGAGCCTCCTCTGCACCCTGCATATTACCTGCAAGAACCTCCTGGGCTATCTCTCCCGCAATACATGCCGATGATGCAATAATACCTTTACTGTATTTCTTTAGCAGCTCTTTGTCAATCCTGGGCTTATAATAAAACCCTCTTAACCAGGCCTGGGAGATAAGCTTGATAAGGTTATGATAACCTTCAGTGTTCTTTGCAAGCAGAATAAGATGATCGCCTGACCTGTCTTCAGGAGAAAGACGATTATCCATTGATCCCCTGGCCACGTATGTCTCACATCCAATGATGGCTTTTATCCCTGCCTTTTTTGCATTATCATGAAACTCTTTTACACCAAACATGTTACCATGATCGGTTATAGCCAATGCCTTCATCCCCAGCTCGCCGGCTCTCTTCATCAATGCCTTGGTGCCGGAAGCACCGTCAAGAATTGAGTACTGGGTATGGACGTGCAGGTGGGTGAAAGATGACATGGTTTATGGTTTGATGATGTGACAAAAGTAAAAAAAGAGTTCCAACATGTTCAGATAAACCGACAGAATAAATCCGAATTTTACTAACACTATAACATATTAGTAAGCAGGTATATGACAAACAGGAGGATGGGCCGGTACCGGCAAAAACCCTTATAATGAAACTGCAGTTTATCCTGCTCCGGGTTGGTTAATGAGGCTTTTGATTTTAATTATACCGATAAACATGAAACAATAACTAAATATCTTCGTATAATGGTTAAAATAGAGGTTAAAATCTCTGTTACAAATGTCTGTAGTAAGGTTTTAGTACAACCTAAAGGGTAATTATAAAAGTATTTATAAACAAAAAACTGAGTTATGAAAAGATCATTGATTAAGCTGGTTTCATTGGCAACAGTTGTTCTGATGGCTGTCTCATGTAAGGATAAAAAGGACGGGCCGGATTATAAATTACTCGATCCCTGGAAAGGAACATATACAGTTACTGCGCTTAGCTATTATGGGGCTTCGCAGGTTCCGCCCACAACAAGTGATGATATGACCTGGACTGTTGTTGTTGCGCAGGTAGACACCAGCGAGACAATGCTGTCATTTACAGGCATAGGAGGAAATAATGCCAATACTGTTTATGCCACTCTTGATCCGGTTGCGCTGACTATTTCATTTAAGTCCGGGCAGAATCTTGGGGACCTGTTCTCTTATGGTGATGTCTCACTTTATTATGCATCCAGCGACATTGTTGCTCATATAAACTCTGATATTGAAGCAACTTATATCGATGCTGCTGCAACAGTAAACATCACGGGAACACTTCAGACCAGCGGAGCAATAGCTATTGATAAAATGGCTGAGGTTGTTCAGGGTCCTTTTGTCTGGGATGTTTTCAACACCACCTGGGTTAAAAACACTAAATAACATATTGAGTTAATTCAAAAAAAATGAAAGTGAGGGTGAATTTAGCAGTCTAAAAAGGTTGACTGTAAAAAATTTACTTTTATCTTTGCACCCACATTTTTAAGAAAAGTATAATTTAAAAAGAGAAGATTTAATGTCAGTTAAAATTAGACTAGCTAGGAAAGGTCGCAAAAAAGCGGCTTACTATCACATTGTGGTAGCAGATAGCAGATCGCCACGTGATGGCAGGTTTATTGAACGGATCGGAATTTATAACCCGATCACTGACCCGGCAACAATCGATATTGATTTCGAAAAAGCTTTGGGTTGGCTGCAGAATGGTGCGCAACCTACAGATACTTGCAGGGCTATCCTCTCTTATAAGGGAGTTCTCCTTAAAAAACACCTCCTTGAAGGGGTTAAAAAGGGTGCATTTGATGCTGCTGAAGCTGATAAACGCTTCAATGCATGGATGTTGAAGAAAGAGGAAGAGATTGAATCAAAGAAATCATCCCTCGAGAAGAAGAGCGAAGACAATCGCAAGAGCCGTCTTGAAGCTGAGAAAGCTGTTAAAGAAGCAAGGGCAGAAGAATTAGCAAAGAAACAGGCAGCCATGGCTGCTGAAGCTGAGGCAGCAGCAAAGGCAGCTGCAGCACCGGCAGAAGAGCCTGCCGCAACAGAAGAAGCGGCTCCTGAAGCTACTGAACCTGCACAGGAATAATTTCCTGTATATCTCCTATGAAAAACAGGGAACTGAAAACCATAGGGACTATTACAAAAACACATGGTTTCGAAGGCGCTGTAGTTGTAAAAACAATTAACAGCTCTGTGAGAGAACCAAAAATAAATGAACCGGTATTTATCGTAATTGATGGGATACCGGTTCCTTTTTTTGTCAGTTATGTACATTTTGCCGGAGGCGATACAATGGTACTGGCGTTTGACGATTATAACACTACGGCCTCCGTTCAGATGCTTAAAGGATGCAAAGTTGAACACATGTCAGAGGAAGTTGTGGATAGTACCCGNGATNTAATGTCTGGTTATACTATCTGCGATACTAACTCCTCTTTTAAAGCAGTGATCCTTTCTATTGATGAACAACCNGGCCANCTGCTCGCAACTGTTGACGTGAANGGTGAAGAGATCTATATACCGCTGCACCCTGATCTTATAATTTCAGTAAACCACAGGAAGAAATTAATAAATATGTCTCTCCCCGAAGGCCTTACTGATTTAAACAGCTAGTACAGGTTGGCTGTTCCTTGCTATTTTGTTTTTAATTGATTCTTCATGCAGCATTCCATAATATGCTACGTCTTTTATCTGAAATTGAAAATAAAAGGCAGTCATGAAAAAAACACTATTATTGGCTTTAGCTATCATTGCATCAGCCGTAACCACAGTTTCCTCAGCACAGGGAACTTATTCCGAAACAAGAAATGTGACAGGTTTTGACGAAGTGGCTTTTGCCGTTGCAGGAGAAGTATATATCTCTTTCGGGCAGGAGTACAAGGTCGTACTGGAAGGAGATAAGGACTATCTGGCTAAAATAGAGACTAAATTATCCGGTGGTACGCTGGAGATAAAAAATGAAAAATGGTTTAACACATCTAATGAGAAAGTCATTGCCCACATTACTATGCCTCTGTTAAAGGGTCTTGAATTGTCGGGATCAGGTAAGGTCTTTATTAATGACCTGTTAAAGACGCAATCTTTGGAAGTGGGAATAAGCGGCAGCGGGAAGATATATGCAAAAGAGGTTGAAATAAATAAGCTGGAGTGCGATATATCGGGATCAGGCAGTATTGAGATCTCAGGATCAGGAACAATTACTGATGGCGAATTGTCAGTAAGCGGTTCAGGCAATCTGGCTGCACCGGCAACCAAAATAGCCCATTTCGAGGTAAATATCTCAGGTAGTGGCAAGTGCGATTGTTATGTCACGGAAAAGCTGGAAGGCTCTATCTCAGGCAGCGGGAATATTACTTATTCAGGAAATCCTAAAATAGATGCCTCCATCTCCGGTTCAGGCCATATCAGAGCAAAATAGATAAATGCTCATCTTTGAATCAGAAAGCACAGTAGAATAAAAAAAAAGATAAAATGAAAAAGAGAGTTCTGTTTTCCCTTGTCATTTTAATATCGGCATTTACAACCTCCTCTTTTGCGCAATCGGCATATAAGGAGACCAGGGATGCAAAAGATTTTGACGAGGTTAGTTTTTCCCTTAGCGGTGAAATATATATCACAATAGGGAATGAGTACAAAGTTGTTCTTGAAGGCGACAAAGAGGATATTAATGAAGTTGAGACCAAGGTGATGGGGCATAACCTCGAGATAAAAAGAAAAGACAGCTGGGGCCACTTTGTTGAAACGAAGGTAAACGCATATATTACTCTTCCTGCTATCAAAGCTTTTTCAATTGCCGGTTCAGCAAAAGGATTCTTTAATGATCCATTGAAGGCCGATAAGTTTGATCTTTCAATTGCAGGTAGTGGCAAAGTATATTTCAAGGATGTTGAAATGAATTATTTTAACAGCTCCATTGCTGGTTCCGGCAGGGTAGAGATATCCGGCAAAGGTGGCATTAAGGAGGCTGATCTGTCAATAAGCGGCTCAGGGACATACATTGCAACTGACGCAGTCATTGAGACAATGAAGATAAGTATTGCAGGCAGCGGCAAGTGTGAATGTAATGTAACAGGATTTATTAAAGGTTCTATTGCAGGCAGTGGTAATATACTTTACACAGGTAATCCGAAAATAGATGCTTCAGTATTTGGTTCAGGCCGTATAATGAAGAAATAATTTATCTATTCACGGAGTATTTTAACCGCACCATTTGATGATATTTTAATGACCGAAGAGGGTTTCGACCTTGTCCGGTCATTTTGTCTGTATTGGCATATATAGTCAACAGCATCTTTTATTTCATCGCTTATCTCGTCAAAGATGGCAGGTGCAGGCTGACCGCTTATATTTGCAGATGTTGATACCAGCGGTTTACGGAAAGATGTTATCAGGTCATCGCAGAAAGGATCGAGGCAGAGCCTGACGCCAACAGATCCATCCTCAGCAGTTATACCCGGGGCAAGGCTTTTCCCTTTATCATAAACTACAGTAAGCGGTGTATCGGTAAGTTCAACCATATCGAGTGCAACCTCAGGAATATCTGAAACGTAACGCTGAAGCATATCGGTTGAGTTGACAAGCACTATCATGCTCTTGCTGTCGGCCCTCTGTTTAATGCGGAATATCTTCCCTACAGCTTCAGCATTTGTAGGATCACATCCAAGACCCCAGACGGTGTCGGTAGGGTAAAGTATAACCTTTCCTGCCTTCAATGCTGTCAACGCATTCCTGATATCTTCATCATATTCGTTTTTCATACCATCACATCATTATCCCTTAAAGCACTGTTAAGCGAGGTCTTTTTATCTGTTGATTCTTTTCTCTGGCCAATTATTAAGGCGCATGGGACATTATAAACGCCCGACGGGTACGGTCTTGGATATGAGCCTGGAATAACCACGCTTCGTGGCGGGACATATCCTTTATATTCAACAGGTGTTATTCCTGTTACGTCAATAACCTTTGTGCTGCCTGTTATCACAGTATTGGCTCCAATAACAGCTTCGGTGCAAACCCTTGCTCCCTCAACAATTATCGCTCTTGAGCCAATAAAACAGTTGTCTTCAATAACCACGGGTGCGGCCTGTACCGGTTCCAGAACACCGCCAAGACCTACTCCGCCACTGAGATGAACAAACTTCCCTACCTGTGCGCATGAGCCTACTGTTGCCCAGGTGTCAACCATAGTACCTTCGCCAATATAAGCACCTATATTTACAAATGAAGGCATAAGTATTACCCCTTTTGACAGGTAAGCACCATATCTTGCCACAGCATGAGGAACAACCCTGACACCAAGCTCCTGGTAATTATGTTTAAGATCAATCTTATCATGAAACTCCAGTGGTCCTGCTGACGTAACCTTCATTCCCATTATCTGGAAATACATTATCACTGCTTTTTTTATCCACTGGTTGACAACCCACTCGTCACCATTTGGTTCGGCTACTCTGATAAAACCCTTGTCGAGGCCTTCAATAACATCTTCAATGGCTTTTTTTGTTTCGGCACCGGAGAGCCTTTCTCTCTCATCCCATGCCAGTTCTATGATTTCCCTGTTGAAATTCACTTTCTTTTATTTTTTTCAAAATTAGCAAATGTTAAAGTATCTCAGGCAGGGCATTGGCAATAATAGTTCCTGAATATTTCATACTTATTAACAACAATTATTTGAAACGGTTAATTAATTGGATTTTATGTTTGAATGATCTTTCATAAAACCGATTAGATTTGTATATTACCGTACCTATTTAATTAACATTTTAAAACTAACGATCATGATCAGTAGCTTATTTTGGATTGCACCTGTTTCAGCAGCGCTGGCACTCCTGTTTGCATGGATTTTCTACCATCAGATGGTAAAGGCTCCGGCAGGCAATGAGCGTATGCAGGAGATTGCGGGATATGTGAGAGAGGGTGCTATGGCTTATCTTAAGCGGCAATACACTGTTGTCACTAAGATTTTTTTAATTCTTGTTGTTCTATTAACCATTCTTGCATACATGGGTGTGCAGAACCCCTTTGTGCCGGTGGCATTTCTTACCGGTGGGTTTTTCTCGGGGTTATGCGGTTACCTTGGGATGAAGACTGCGACGAACGCATCATCGCGTACGGCGCAGGGAGCATCTGTCTCGCTGAACAATGGTCTTAGGATAGCATTTCGCAGCGGAGCAGTAATGGGTCTTGTTGTGGTAGGTTTTGGCCTTCTTGACATTTGCCTTTGGTTCCTTATTTTAAATAACCTGGTGTTTACGGATGCACACATGGTTAGTGGACTCAAATGGCTTGGTCTTACCTTTGTTCAGGCCGGTACTGATGAACATCAGAAGCTTGTTGAGATCACAGCCACCATGCTTACCTTTGGTATGGGTGCATCAACACAGGCTCTCTTTGCCCGTGTTGGCGGTGGTATTTTCACAAAGGCTGCCGACGTAGGCGCCGACCTCGTTGGTAAAGTAGAAGCAGGTATACCTGAAGATGACCCGCGTAACCCGGCTACAATAGCAGACAACGTTGGTGACAATGTTGGAGACGTTGCAGGAATGGGAGCAGACCTTTATGAATCGTATGCTGGATCTATCCTTTCTACTGCTGCCCTTGGTGCTGCAGTCCCTGTTCTTGCTCAGGGAGACCAGATGAGAGCTATTATATCTCCAATGATTGTAGCAGGATTGGGTATTCTGCTATCAATTGCAGGTGTTTACATGGTAAGAACAAAAGAGAAGGCAACGCAGAAAAACCTTCTTAACGCACTTCTCCTTGGAACAGGAGGCAGCTCGGCACTGATACTTGTTGCCGTGGCCGGAATGGCTTACTTCGGATGGATATCATGGGGCGTGTTCGGCGCCGTTGTTTCAGGTCTTGTGGCCGGAGTAATAATAGGTCAGTCTACTGAATATTTTACTTCTGATGAATACGGACCTACAAAAGGCATTGCAAAACAGACCCAGCAGGGCCCTGCAACAACCATCATTGAAGGTATGGCTGTCGGTATGCTGTCGTCATGGGTACCTGTTGTTGTTATTTCAGCAGCTATTATTGCCGCATTCGGTTTTGCCGGCGGCTACCATAGCTTCTCACTTGGTGTTTATGGTATTGGCTTTGCCGCCGTCGGTATGCTTTCCACATTGGGTATCACCCTTGCTACCGATGCATTTGGCCCTATTGCCGACAACGCCGGCGGTAATGCTGAAATGTCAGGACTGCCAAAAGAGGTACGTATAAGAACAGATGCCCTCGACTCTCTGGGTAACACCACAGCAGCTACCGGAAAAGGTTTTGCCATCGGTTCTGCTGCTCTGACAGCCCTTGCACTTGTTGCCGCTTATGTTGAAGAGGTAAAACTTTGGCTCGGAAGGGTGGCTGACCAGTCAGTTGATGGCTTTAAACAGATAGGTGATGTACTCTTTTATAAGAGCCATATGCCAGCATCGGTACCTGAAGGCCTTACAGCTGTCAGTGTATCACATGCCAGTATAAAGGATTTTGTTAACGCTTATGACCTTTCAGTATTGAACCCGACTCTTCTTGCAGGTATATTCATTGGAGCAATGATGGCATTCCTCTTCAGTGCTCTCTCAATGAAAGCCGTTGGACGTGCTGCAGGCAAAATGGTTGATGAGGTAAGACGTCAGTTCCGTGAAATAGCCGGTATTATGGAGGGCACTGCCACTCCGGAATATGCAAAATGTGTTGCTATTTCAACTGCAGGCGCTCAGAGCGAAATGATTCTTCCTTCACTTCTTGCAATTGCCGTTCCTTTTGTAACAGGTATTGTACTTGGTGTCCCTGGCGTCGTTGGCCTTCTTGTTGGAGGTATGACAGCAGGCTTTACTCTTGCAAGCATGCTCAATAATGCAGGAGGGGCATGGGACAACGCCAAGAAGTATATTGAAAAAGGTAACTATGGAGGCAAAGGAAGCGACTGCCATCATGCAGGAGTTGTTGGCGATACCGTAGGTGACCCGTTCAAGGATACCTCAGGCCCGGCTCTGAATATCCTTATCAAACTAATGTCAATGGTATCTGTAGTACTTGCAGGTCTGACAGTTATGTGGAGTATAATGTAATATTATTCTGACAAATATTTAAGAGGGGGTTCCAAAACGGAACCCTCTTTTTATTTCCTGCTGCTGATTTATTGCTATTTTTAGTTGCAAAATCTTATCATTCTTTTACAATGAAAATAACTCATCCCTTTTCAGCTTTGAATCGTAAAATCATCTCAACGGTTACTTTCTACATACTGGCTGGCATTATTGCAGCCAGTGCACGGCAACCTCAGATCCATTACACTGTCTCAATGGATAAACCTGCTTCACACGTTTTTAACGTGACGATGACATATGATGGCGTTAAAGATACGTTTACAGAGTTAAAGATGGCAGTGTGGACTCCGGGATATTACTGGCTTGTAGACTACTCACAAAATGTAAGCAATTTTAACGTCAAAGATGAAAAAGGAAAGCCCCTGACATGGGAGAAAACAAGCAAAAACATATGGCGCATAAACACTGAAGGGCAAAAATCGCTGACAATGACATACGACGTATATGCATCTAATCATTCGGTTGCCGAACCATACATTGATGATACTCATGCTTTTATTGCTCCGGCAGGCCTTTTCATCTATCCGGCAGGAGAGCTGAAAAACGCTTCTGATATATCTTTTAAAATATCTGANGGATGGAAAACAATCTCAACAGGGTTGAAGCCTGTCAACGGCAAACTTCNAACCTACAGGGCCGATAACTATGATCAGCTGTTTGACTGCCCGGTGTTGATAGGNAACCAGGAGGTCATCTCCTTTGATGTTGATGGCGTACCTCATCACATCGCCCGGCTTATACCTGAGGCAATTGACAGCGAGAAACTGATAAACACATACAAAAAAATAATTGAAACTGCAGTAAACATTTTTGGAGAGATGCCTTATGAGGATTATACGTTTATAATTATGGGCCCAGGTGGTGGCGGACTTGAGCACACCAGTTCAATGGCTGTCTTTACCGGTTTCAGAGGCAGTAGTATTCTTCCCCCTGAGAGGGACAAACTGCAGGAGTGGATGAGTTTTATTGCTCATGAGTATTTTCACCTTTACAATGTCAAAACTATACGGCCTGTTGCTCTCGGCCCGTTTGATTATGACAGGGAAAACTATACCAATATGTTATGGGTCTCGGAGGGTTTCACAGTTTATTATGAGAATATAATTCTGAACAGAGCCGGATTAATGAACAGGGAGGAGATGCTGAACTCCCTGAAGAACACCATACTGGCATATGAGTCTGTCCCGGCTCATAAAGTGATGTCAGCCACGCAGTCGAGCTTTGACCAATGGATACATTCATACATGCGCGGACCTGATGCCATTAACACAGAGATAAGTTATTACGACAAAGGTTGCACACTTGGCTTGCTGCTTGACCTGAAAATAAGGAACGAGACAGGTAATACAAAATCTCTTGATGATGTTATGCGCTATCTTTATTATAAATTTTACAAAGATCTTGGCAGAGGGTTTACTGATGATGAATTCAGGGAGGTGTGTGAAAAATTTGCCGGATGTGACCTCACGGAGATATTTAATTATGCGTCAACAACCGTTGATGTTGACTACAGCAAATATTTTTCATATGCAGGCCTGACTATTAATGACAGGTATAAAGAATTTCCAGGATCATATACCGGTATTCGCTGCCATGATTCGGACAAGGGTATTGTTATAGATGTTATTGAGACAGGTTCTCCCGCCTGGGAGACAGGATTGGCTTCGTCAGATATAATTATCTCTGTTGGTGATCAGAAAATTACATCAGCAGAGCTTGATGCCCTTATGTCGGCAACGGCACCGGGAAGCAGTATTGAGTATAAGATATTACGCCGAGGGGAAGAAAAGAGTTTCCCGGTTGTTACGAAACCGAACATGAAAAGAAGTTTTGATATCGGGTACATAAGCAACCCGACGCAGTTGCAGGCTGACATTCTTAATTCTCTTTTCAGGCTTGTTGATAACAGTAATGTTTAGTTTAACTTTGCAAAAAAGCAATAATGAAATTCATACCCGGTTTTAATGATGTTGCTGCGGCTTCCAGGCTGATAACTCCTTTCCTGAATCACACTCCTGTTATCACATCACGTCAGCTCAATGGTATGGCAGGAGGTGAGCTTTATTTCAAGTGCGAGAATTTTCAAAAGGTAGGTGCATTTAAGTTCAGGGGAGCCACCAATGCAATAATGAACCTGAGTGAGGTTGAACGGTCTAAGGGTGTCGTAACGCATTCTTCAGGTAATCATGCGGCAGCGCTGGCTCATGCAGCTGTTTCACGAGGTGTAAGGGCATATATTGTGATGCCGGAGACCTCACCCGAGGTTAAAAAGAGAGCCGTGTCTGGTTATGGGGCAGAAATTACGTATTGCAAACCTACTCTGGAAGCAAGGGAATCAACCTGTGCGGCAATAATGGATCGCACCGGCGCAACGCTGGTACATCCGTATGATAACTTCTTTGTCATTGCCGGACAGGGGACGGCAGCACTTGAATTACTAACCCGGTGGCCCGACCTGGATGTAATAATAGCTCCCGTTGGTGGTGGCGGACTCCTGAGCGGGACAGCACTCGCAGCCAGGGGTGTGAACAAAAAAATCATGGTTTATGGTGCGGAACCTGAGATGGCCAACGATGCCTGCCATTCTCTTAAAGCGGGCAGAATTATACCTTCAGATAACCCAAAGACTATAGCAGACGGACTCAAGACATCGCTCTGCGAAAGAACATTCGGGATAATATCACAGAATGTAACAGATATCCTTACAGTTAGCGAAAGATCAATAATTGAAGCAATGCTCCTTATATGGGAAAGGATGAAAATTGTCATCGAGCCATCGTCGGCAACCGTTCTGGCGGCTGTGCTTGCCAATAAGGAACTGTTTAGAGGTAAGAAGACAGGCCTGATAATATCAGGCGGGAACGTTGACCTGAGAAAACTACCTTTTAATGAGATTCCCTGAAATAAGCAACCACAGGATAGTGATCAGAGTATTTGACTTTTATTATGTCAAAGTCGGTGCATTCGAGATGATCATCGTAAAAGACATAGTCAATTCTGTTGGGAGGGTATTTTCCCCTGTAAGTGAATCCCGCTCCATAACCTGCTTTTACAAATCCATCGTTAAGTCCATGGTGAATTTTCCGATATGTATATGAAATAGGGGTGTCGTTAAAATCTCCCGCGACAATCACTGGGTATGGTGATGAGATGACACTCTTTTTCAGCCTGGCTGTCTGCACAGACCTGTTTTTAAACCCGTTGGCAAGCCTTTTATAAAAATAACCCAGGTCTTTCAGCTTGCCGTTTTGTTCGGCAGAAATATCACCTATCAGAGAACTCTCAAGATTTCTCAGATGGAACGACTGGAGATGACTGTTATATACTCTTATAGTGTCCTTTCCAGCAACAATGTCAGTAAAGATAGTCAGGCTTGAAGAGTTAGGATGAATTATTTCGCCTCTGTTTATTACCGGATACCGGCTAAGTGTTATAATACCATACGATCTGTGGTTCTTATTTCTGATGAGCTTTGTATGAGAGTGCCATGTGCCTCCCAGGGCAGCCTTAAGGTTCTCCTCACTTGTAGACCTGTCTTCAGGGATGTAATACTCCTGCAGACATATTATTCCGGGGTTTTCGGTTTTAAGCATCTGTAGTATCTTCTTCTCAGAGTGTCGTGCCGAGTTGCCCTCATAATAGTTAAACAGCCTCAGGTTATAACTTATAAGCTTGATGTCAGGCTTGACTTCTTCTCCATGGTTGGTTAATCGTATGAAATTATGCATGTATCCGATACCAAGCAGTATGGCAGCCACGGAGATAAGAGCCTCTTTTTTGAGCAATGTCACCCAGAAAATAACAAAGAGTATATTGACGAGAAGGAGGTAGGGATATGCCAGACCAAAAAGTGCCGGAAAGGCTAATGCAGAAGGATTTATGTAAACCGACAGGTAAGACAATAACAGTGCAGCTACAAACACAATATTTGTAATAAGCACTATTCTGTGGACCAGGTTTTTAATCCCTTCAGTTTTTTTTCTGACTTTCTCTGAAAAGGAGTTCTTTTTCTTCTTTTGTAAGGCTTTCATATCCGCCTTTTGAAATTTTATCGAGTATATGATCAATGGCGCTCTGATGTTCACGCTTCATTGTGTTATACTCAATGTCAGTTTTAGGTTTCTTATATGTAACCTTTAGCTTTGATCTTGGCCTGAAGAGGGTTACAAAAAAGTCAATTGTTTTGTTTAGCCATGCTCCGATATCCCTGCCGTTTTTTATTCCATAGCCATATGCAAGGCCCATAAGTGCTCCGCCTATATGAGATATTTTTCCACCTGTATTTACAGAGAAGTCGAATATTGAGACTACGAAGAAGGTGATCAGGGCAAGATATTTCAGCTTCACTCTTCCGAAAAATAAAAGGTAAAGCTCCAGGTCAGGCATGTATACAGCAACAGCTACTATTATCGCCATTATTGCGGCCGAGGCGCCCAGGCAAATTGACCCGTTGACTAAGCCAGCAAAGACTGGGAAAATATTATAGACAGCAACATAAAGCAATCCGCCTGCAACACCGCCCATAAGATAGAGTGATAAAAGTTTCCGCTGGTCGAGGAAATCTAAAAAGATCTTTCCGAACCAGTAGAGCCATAGCATGTTAAATAAAATATGGATGAAGCCCTGGTGGAGGAACATATATGTAATAATGGTCCATGGCCGGGAGCGAAGAAGATCAAATGAAGCAGGTATGGCAAGATAGCTTATGACATCTGTTGCCAGGGTGGTTTGCCCCGATAAAACAGCTATCATTTCAAGAATCTTGATAACCAGAAAAACGCCCGTATTCACGTAAATAAGGCGGGTTAAAACCGATCCGGTTTTAAAAGATGTTTTTAATTCGTCAATGACACTCATCAATAAAGTGTTTTTGTTGTCTTACGCCAGTACTTTATGAGTATGTATCCAAAAATCATGCCTCCGAGGTGGGCCACATGGGCAACGTTGTCCATCATTCTGGCCTGACCGAGTGTATTGCTATACTGCATTACTGCAAGATAAAGCTCGACCAAACCATAGCCAATTACAAAATATTTTGCTTTGATAGGTATCGGGACAAACATTATCATAAGGGGGGTATTGGGGAAGAGGACACCGAAAGCAAGCAGTAGTCCGAAAATTGCACCAGAAGCACCTACTGTGGCATCATGAAGTATTCCTTTCATTTTTATAAGGTCAGAAAGATCTTTTTGGCTTCCCACAGTTAACGAGTCATAATTTCCGTCAAGGAGATACTGCATATTCTGGGGGCTGATAATCTCATGAAGGTGGTGATACTGAATGCCCTGTATGAACTGCATAGTGAAGGCTGCTCCCAGACCGCATACTGTATAATAGATCAGAAATCTTTTTGGACCCCATACTGATTCAAGTACCTGTCCGAACAGAACCAGCGCCCACATATTCATAAAGATATGCCAGAAATTGGCATGCATGAACATATGAGTTAAAATCTGCCATGATCTGAAATTTTCAGATTTGACATAGTAAAGTCCGAGATAACCATTCAGGTCAATATGCCCTGAAACCCTTCCAAGCCAATAAAGAATGAACATTATAATGTTCAGGACAAGAAGATTCTTGACCACCGGTTTTAACTGTAAAAATCCTCCGAACATACCTTTCTTTGTTTTAAGCTATTTTCCTTCTTCTTTTCAGGAGGCAAAATTAATGATTTAGATGAAACATCAACTGAAACGTTTATCGAGTTCGTCAAGTGTCAGGATATTCATAACGGGTCTGCCCGTGGGGGAGAAGTTAGGCATGCTGCAGGCAAAGAGCTGGTCAAACATCTCTTCCATCTCTGTCTGTGTCAATGCCATACCGTAAGCAACTGCCGAGGCTTTAGCCATTGACATTGCCACTCTTTCACGTGCGCCTACCGAAGGGTCATTCAATGTCATTTTGTACTCTGCAATAAGTGTATAGAGCATCTCAAGTGGATTGGGGTTGCGGCTGTCGGCCGGGTGACCCTTAATTATTGCCCGGTTACCCTTCTCATGTTCAACGTCGAAACCCATTCTGAGAATGTCTTCATTTATCTCGCGGAGTATTATCATATCGCCAGGGGTAAGCTCGGCAACAATAGGAAACATTGAAACCTGAACGGGTTTGGGGCCGTCGCCCAGTGAGTTCAGGAATTTCTCATAAAGTATTCTTTCATGCGCACGGCGTTGGTCTATCATCATTATCCCTGATATGACAGGGCACATAATATACCTGTTTTTTACCTGGAAGAACCTGCGCCGGTTTTCAAAAGCCATATTTTCTGTTCTCTCCTGCTGCTGGTTCTCTCCGCTGCGGGCTGTAACCGAGTAAAGCGATTCCCAGTTTCCGGTGTTCTCATAGTTTCCCGGAATATCCCATCTTGTGTTTGGTCTTGAGTATTCGCCCTGTTCAAACGGGTTAAAGGTTGGATCAATCTCTGGTTCAGGAACAGAAGGGCGCTCTATCCCTGATGGCAGAACCGGTATATCCATTGCGCTTTCAGGTCCGAAATCAAGAGAAGGAACAACATTAAACCGTCCCAGTGATTCGCGGACGGCAGCAAGGATTATCTGCCATACTGATCTTTCATCCTCAAACTTGACCTCTGTCTTGGTGGGATGGATATTTACATCAATAGTAGCCGGATCGGCAGTGAGAAAAAGGAAATATGAAGGCACGGCATCGGCAGAGAGAATGCCCTGGAATGCTTCCATTACTGCGCGGTGGAGGTAAGGATGTCTTATGTACCTGTTATTTATGAAGAAAAACTGTTCTCCGGGGGTACGTCGGGCACTCTCAGGTTTTCCAATATAGCCGGTTATGTCAACAATAGTTGTATTTGTGTTTACTTCAACAAGTGTCTGGTTATATTGTTTGCCAAAAATGCCGGCTATTCTCTGGCGGCTGTTAGCTGCCGGGAGTTTGTAGATCTCCTCGTTGTTGTGAGAAAGAGAGAACTTAATTGAAGGATGTGCAAGGGCAATGCGTTGAAACTCCGTAATGATGTGGCGCAGCTCTGTGTTATCAGATTTGAGAAACTTTCTTCTTGCCGGGATATTATAAAAGAGGTTTTTAATGCTGAAGAGAGTACCTGTATGCATCTGGCACGGCTCCTGTCTTTCAATATGAGATCCGTTTATTTCAATCAGTGTACCCGCCTCATCCTCCTCGCGCTTTGTCCTC
>JGI20214J51088_10001148_pt1 | contig 17987 bp, 10 predicted proteins | sample WetSurMetagenome_FD_51088 | JGI IMG/M metagenome (IMG submission 51088) | reverse complement strand
GGGGAGTACTATGGAAATTGTCCCAGGCATCCATATGATTGAAGGCATTATCGCACACTGCTATCTTGTGGATGATGCAGAGCTGGTCCTCATCGATACCGGCATGCCACACAAGACAAAGAAAATAATTCGTTATATNACGGATGAGCTGCAGAGGTCGCCTTCAGATTTGAAGACCATTATTCTTACTCATTGCGATATTGATCACATCGGAAACGCATTAGAGCTACGCAGCCTTACTGGTGCGAAAATAGCTGCCCATCCTTATGATGCAGAGATCATCGCAGGGAAAAAAATGCGGAAGACCCCGAAAGGCGGAATGAAGATCCTCTTCAAATTGTTAGGATCATTTCTGCAAGTAAAACCATTTCCGGTTGATCGTCTTATAAACGAAGGAGACACTCTCTCTGGTCTTGCAGTCCTCCATATGCCCGGTCATACATCAGGTAGTATCGCATTGTATGATTCGAAACGAAATGTGCTGTTCATTGGCGATACGCTTGGGTTCCGCGATGGAGTCGTGCAAGGACCATCTAAAAATGTCACTCTAGACATGGAGCAGGCCAATCAATCCGTTGAAAAACTTAAAGATCTTAATTTTACTGTTATGCTCAGCGGTCATGGGGCGCCAGTAAGATCAGATGCCTCAGCTAAGGTGCAAGAGTATATTGCCCAAATAAAGAATAGAAAAGCCACAAGGTGATAGTGAGTTCCATGTACATCATAGAAACAAAAAATCTGACAAAGAAATTTGAAAAGATGACCGCTGTTGACAATCTTAATCTGCAAATCGAAGAAGGTGAAATCTTCGGGTTGCTTGGGCCCAATGGCGCAGGAAAAACAACGACGCTTCTGATGCTGGTGACGTTAAAGCCCCCGACATCAGGGACTGCAACCATCAACGGATTTGATGTCGTCAAACAACCGGATAAGGTCAGGAAATCCATAGGTATCGTGTTTCAGGACCCAAGCTCCGATGAGATATTGACCGGCTATGAGAATCTGAAGTTGCACGGCTGGCTCTATGACATGCCGGACGAGTTGAGAGAAGAACGCATTACGGAGGTTCTTCAGCTTGTTGATTTGACTGATCGAAAAAACGATCGGGTGAAGAAATACTCTGGTGGGATGCGACGAAGGCTGGAGCTTGCGCGAGGGCTGATGCATCATCCGAAGGTGTTATTCTTAGATGAACCAACATTGGGACTTGACCCGCAATCACGAGAACATATCTGGAAATATATCGAAAATCTAGCAAAAGAAAAAAACATGACCATTATCATCACGACNCATTACATGGATGANGCAGATAAGCTCTGTGACCGACTTGCGATCATTGACAAGGGGAAAATCGTTGTTCTGGGTTCTCCGAAGAAACTGAAAAAAGATTTAGGTGGTGATATCATTCGTTTGAAGGCAGAGGCGTTAAACCTAGATGTTTTAAAGACGTTACCGTACATAAAAAACATCGGTCAATGTGATGGGGATGTGTGTTTGACCTTGGAGAACGCCAATACTCATTTGCAGGAGATCCTCAAGCTGGTCGGAAAGGTAGATTCTGTCGAGATTCGATCACCGACCCTTGATGACGTGTTCCTGCATTTCACCGGCAGAGCGATGCGGGAAGGCTCACCAGAGGGCGGCTGGGCTGAGAAAATGATGAATGCGAGTGAGAAAAAATGAGCGAATTAAAAGGCATTTATGCATTGTGGTACAGAGAAACAAAGGTGTTCCTCCGTGAGCGCTCCAGGGTTATTTCATCGATCATCAATCCCCTACTCTGGTTACTGATCATCGGTGGAGGTCTTGGGTCTGTTGTCTCCTTTGGTGACATCAATTATCAGACGTTTATTTACCCAGGTGTCCTTATTCAGACCGTTTTGTTTTCATCGGTGTTCTTCGGTGTGTATATTGTCTGGGACAAAAAAATTGATTTCATGAAAGAAGTGTTGGTTTCACCGATGCGACGGACCTCACTTTTCGTTGGAAAAATATTAGGCGGGTCGACCGACACGCTGATGCAGGTGTTAATCCTCTTTGTCATCGGATTTGTTTTTACGGCCGTAGGGATCCTGCCTGGGCTGCATCTGACTCTTTTTTCTGTGGTTGTTTCGCTTGCATTTCTGCTGGTGGCAACAGTAGGTTTGGTTAGCATTGGTCTCATCCTTGGTTCTCAGATGGAAAGCCCGGAAGGCTTTCAGCTGATCATCAGTTTTCTTATCTTTCCGCTGTTCTTTTTATCTGGCGCACTGTTCCCTATCACCAATCCGCCTTCGTGGTTAGCACCCTTTATTTTTGTCAATCCGGTGACCTATGCAGTGGACGGCATCCGCGGTGTCATGCTGGGGATCTCCCGGTTTCCCCTCCTGTTTGATTTTGCTCTCGTGAGTCTGTTTGCTGTCGTGATGATCCTTCTTGGAACCTATGCGTTTAAGAAAATGAAGATATAATAAAAAAGTTTACTGAGGTGCATTCGAATGGAACATTGGAAATCGGTCCTTTGCGCTGACCCCGCGGAGTGGCTATTGGAAAAGAACAATCCTTCGGTGCGGTATTTTACTTTGCGTGATCTTTTAGAAACACCTGAGACTGCACAAGAGGTAAAGGAAGCAAAAGAAGCAATAATGAACACCGGTGTGGTGCCTGCTGTTTTAAAAAAACAAAAAAAGGAAGGATATTGGGATGAACCAGAACGATTTTATACTACGAAATACAAAGGGACCGTCTGGCAGTTGATGATCCTTGCTGAGCTTGGAGCAGATGGGAACGATGAGCGTGTCAGAAAAGGATGTGAGTTTATCCTTTCCCATTCGCAGGATTTGGAAAGCGGTGGTTTTGCTCATTCCGCTAGTGTCAAAAAAGGTGGAGGACGACACAGTGAAGTGATCCCCTGTTTGACAGGGAACATGGTTAGCAGTTTGATTCGCCTTGGGTATCTAGATGATCCTCGACTTACGCAGGGTATTGAATGGATCACCAGCTATCAGCGGTTTGACGATGGAATATCAGATGCACCGAAAGGCTGGCCGTATGACCGACTAAAAGCAGCGTGCCTCGGGAAACATACCTGCCATATGGGTGCGGCAAAAGCATTGAAAGCGTTAGCTGAGATCCCGGAAAACAAGCGATCAGCTGCAGTGAAAAAAACGATTGAGAAAGGCGCGGAATACTTTCTGCTGCATCATGTGTTCAAATCCAGTCATAATCTTTCCTACGTACCAAAGCATAGTTGGTTGCGATTCAATTTTCCTCTCATGTATCAGACGGATGTCTTGGAAATCCTCGGAGTTTTGACGAAACTTGGCTACAAAGATGCCCGTATGCAGGAAGCTATCGACGTCGTGGTCTCAAAACAGGACAAGACTGGGACTTGGCTTTTAGAAAACTCCTTCAACGGACGCTACCATATCAATATTGAACAAAAAGGCAAACCGAGCAAATGGATAACACTGCAGGCTCTTATCGTCTTGAAGCGATTTTACGGCTGAAGCAGACGGCCTACCCAGATACTATCGTATAAAAAAGTAGGGGATGAACAACATTTTTCATAGATCATTCAGAAGCAAGATATAAATATTCAGAATTGATTCTTCGCCTTGGATGCATAGTGTGGATGGGATGTTAGCGGATGGCATATACAGAAAAGTAGTCATCATTCTAGTCTTAATGCCGTTTCTCCTAGTTGGTTTTAACTACATTGAAGCATTTCCAGATAAAAATATTGCATCACCATCACATGTGTCTTTAAGCGATTCAGTCCTTGTAGCTGGTACGTTTCATTATGTCGATGTAACCATACCAGATGATGCTGAAAGAATCTGCATCATCGCATTCAGCGGAACCACTGAACCCAAGCCAGATGATAGGTCTATTCAAAATTTTTACACATGGGAATATGACAGTGGGGTCTGGAAGGATGCAAGCGGGTATGATTCTTCATATATTGATCCCTCCAAAAGTTATACGGAGAACAATACCTATTCGTTTTATATCGGGATATCAAGCAAAGTAAAACCCGGGAGCTGGACGATAAAAATAATCGTGGACAACCAAGAGACGTCCTCGAATTCTGTAAATGTGATCATGGGTGATTTTTGTCTTTTCTTTTCAGCAATCATCGGAGTCTTTGAGTCTAAAATAAAGCAGAAGGAACTGGTATTGAAAGACGAAATACGATGTTGCTATGAGGAGCGGAAGCTCGAGGCAGCCGAAGGAAGTATCGAGCGGAAAATCGATGCTGTTCTCAAGGAAAAAGCATTGCTGTCGAACGAAGAAAAACCGCTATACAAAAACGTCGATTTAACTTGCGCAGGAAACAACGCACCAAACAAACAAGAGCCAATACGGTCAGCGATCTCTCTGTATCCTCGCAGTAAACTTAAGGATGTAACAAACAATGGAACCAAATCTATGTTTTTTAATGAAAAACGGGGTGGAGGCACTGGTTTTTGTTCAATGAAATTTGACATATTCAAAAGATTTTTTTTAATACTTGTGATAGGTGTAATTGTCACAGCTGCAGTATTACCACTGGTAGTCTCAATAGGTAAAAATGAGGACCCTGGTGTTATCACGATTATCAATGTTCAAAGCTACCCTCTGGTCGGTGGGACCTGGACTGTGCTCTTTACTACCGTTGGCCAAGCGAATTTGACCATATCTGCAGTCAATGGTACCACCTGGAGTAACAATGATCGGGATCATGATCTGAAATTTTTACAATGTAGACGGGGAAATGAAACAGTAGAATGTCATTGGGGAAATGGTTCTGTTTTTATCCCCAATTTTTCTTCCAATGGAACCTGTTATGAAATTTCTGAGGTCTTCACATCGGGTCATCATACGCTCATGTTTCAGTTTGGGGACGACGTTGCCTTTGCCAATAATCTTGCTTCAGAGAACTGGCGGCAGACCAGCACGAGTGATTTTAACAATGGAACGAAAACGAGCATTAACGTCAGCAGCGGCTCCTTTCATTTGATGGAGAGGTACTATCGTCGTAACTTCACCTGGATTAATAATGAGGGATTCGAGGGAAGCTGGCCACCTTCAGGATGGTCTGAAGATCCATCAACGAGTAATTGGAACAGAGAAACCGATCAAGTCTATCAAGGTACCTACTCAGCAGATTTCGATGGAACTACTGGTGGTGGATCCTCAGGAAATCTTCTTTCACCGTCCCTGAATTGCGCTGGTTCTAATGTCACTGCAATTTATGTAAAATTTTGGGTGTATTCTGATAATGCGCATAATGGAAATTTTTATTTGGATTACTATGACGGTAGTAATTGGGATCAAATCACGAGATTAGACAATTTTGGAGCGGGTGCTTGGGCCCAATATTCGCAGAAGATTGTAGATTCTCAGTATTTTAAATCAAATTTTCAGATCAGATGGAGCGTAATTTCACTCCATAACAATGAGCATGTCTATGTTGATTTGGTCAATGTCACTGTAGAGAGAAACGAAAGTGGATATTACTCCAACGGAAGTCTGATATCAAAAGCGCATGATACTACAAGGAATCTACCTGATTACAACAATATTATTGTTGACAAAACCACTCCATCTGGAACAACGGTGTCCACCTGGGTCAAAGCCGCTGATACACAGGCAAACCTCTCTACCGCCACATGGTACACCACAGCGTCACAAGTCCCTGATAAGCGATGGATTCAATGGAAAATCAACCTTTCAGGAAATGCCTATCTTACTCCTACGATCAACGAAGTCAATCTTACTTGGATATACGATAATGAGAAGCCAATCTCGATGGTTACCTCATTATCATCCTACTGGCAGAAGACGACGCCATTCCAGATTTCTACAGTTGCATCAGATAATGGCACCGGAATCAAGGAAATAGCTTTGTTCTACAACTACAGTGCTACTAATACTTCAGGTTGGAGTGGATGGACGTTATACGGAACTAATGATACAACAAGTCCTTACACCTGGTCGTTCGCTCCTCCCCGCGCTGATGGATACTATCGATTCTACAGCAGGGCGATAGACAGAGAGCTGAATGTCGAAAATCCTCCAAGTTCTCCTGGTTATGATGCGTTTTGTGGTGTTGACACGCTGAAGCCTTCCTCAAGATTGGATAATATTACTCCGTATTGGTACATAGAGCCTGCTAGAAATGTTGTGATAAATTGTTCCATGGCAACTGATTCAGTGAGCGGTTTGAAAAACATTGTGTTGTATTATCGTTATAGAATGGACAATGGATCTACATGGGGATCTTGGCTGACCTTTGGTTCAGATGGAGCTGCTCCCTGGTCCTGGATTTTTAACTTCCCCAAAGCAAAGGGTTGTTACCAGTTCTATAGCATAGCAATTGATAATGCGGGTAACTCTGAGGATCCTCCGTCTACTCCAAATAATGATACCGAATGCGCCTATAATTGTTTAAGACCATATTCGGAGGTAAATGCTATTAGTCCGTACTGGCAGGGCAGCGTAACTCTGACTATCACCGGCCAAGGTACAGATTTCAATGGGAGCGGTCTGCATAATGTCACCCTGTACTATTACTATAGCTCAGATAACAGCAGTTGGTCAAACGGGTCTCCTTTCGCAGTGGATAACGATCCATGGAGAACTATTTCATGGGTTTTTACTTTTCCAAATGGGAGCGGTTACTATCGTTTCTACAGCATCGCCTCCGATAACAACAGTAATATCGAATATTTTACGGGCAATGACACCTTATGCGGTTATGATGCAGAAAAACCTTCTTCGCAGGTTGATACAATTTCTCCCTATTGGCATAATGCTACAGGGAACCCGATACTGATTACTGTTACGAATACGAACGATGCACTGACCGGGATTAAAAATGTCACACTTTATTATCGTTATAGACGAGACAACACATCAAGTTGGAATGCAGGAGTTCCTTTTAGTCGAGACGAAAATGCACCCTGGAGTTGGAATTTCAATTTTCCATCTGGAGAGGGCCATTATCGGTTCTATAGCATAGCATATGATCAAGTTGGGAATCGAGAAGATCCGCCATCATCACCTGATTATGATACACAAAGTGGATTTGATACATCAAAACCATCCTCTCAGGTCAATTTCATTTCACCGTATAACGTCACGTTGTCGCCTTTATCGGTTACAGCAACCGCGAGTGATGATGGGAAAAATGTGACCATCTGGTATTATTATTCTTCTCAAAATTCATCATGGTGGAACCCCTGCTGGCAATATAGGAAACAGTTGAACATATCTGCAAAGAATGGGGGGTATCAAATGAAAATCGTCATTGCAAACATAACCGGTGGAAACGTGAACTGCAACGGCCATGCACGAAACAATTTCGGTGATATCCGGTTCATTAGCTATTCAGATAATACGACCCAGCTTCCCTGTTGGCTTAAGAACTATACGACCGGTGCTCAGGCGACGTTCTGGGTAAATAATTCACGCAATGATTCATCCATTTGGATGTACTATGGGAATAGCAATGCCGTTACAACAAGCAGCGGAGACAGTACGTTTTATTTCTTCGATGATTTCTCAAATGGATTAGGTAAATGGACAATCGACCCAGAAAACACAGATAAAGTTTATATTAATTCAAGTCAGGGAAATTCAGCTCCAGCGTTGAGACATGATCCTGATTCGTCTCAAACGAAAAATAGTTATTTTGATACAAGACTAAGAACGACAAATTACAAGATTCTTGATGGGGTTATCGAATATGATGTGTATTTAGCTGGTGTAGCAAGAATTATTCATCAACTTGGTTGGAGGGTAAATAGTAATTCTTGGACTAATGGTTATACCTGGCGTTTGCAGACTGGCGGTGGGGACGGGGGTTTTTTAGAATTGTTCGCTCCGGCGACCTGGACCCATTTTGGATCAAACTATGCTGATGTCTCTGCGAGTACCTGGTATCATGTTAAAGTTAATGTTTCGGGATCTAGTTACACCGCAGCAGTCACTCCAGGCAGCACTCTTTCTGCATCAGATTCTACGAAACTAACCGCTGATTATCTGGTTTCCCACGTACATGGGGTGACACTGACTGCATCAAGCTATGCCCTGGTGGATAATGTGTTCGTGAGAAAATATCGGGCCATACCACCGACCTGGGGCAGTTTTGGCAGTGAGCAATCAGGTTATATAAAATGGAACAATGCAAGCAATCCAGACACCAGCATTCCCTGGAGCTGGAACTTCAACTTTCCTGGTGGACTGGGGTACTATTGGTTCTATTCTATAGCTGTCGACTTAAACAGCAATGCGGAGGATGCACCAAACACGGCAGATGCTCGCTGTCATCACGTATTGCCTTTTGCCCCAGTGATTAATAGTTATGATTTACGAAATAACACTGGATCAAAACTGAACAATGCTACCGGTCTGCTTGATGTTAATAGTGAATATTATTTTACAATCAATGTCACAGCAAAATACGGCTGGGTTTATGTTGATTATATCGACATAAAAACATGGTATGACCAGGGGCAAGAGACTAGCTCTTACAATCAGACGGTGGGTGGAAACCTGAATATGTATCTGCGATACGAAAATGTCACGGGGAGTGCCAGGTTTTCACTTCTCTGGCCGAATGATGAAGTCCAAATCATTAGTAGAAATTGCACCCAAACTGTTGTGAATGGTACCACCAGGGTTATCAAAATAAGTTTCAAACCTTTGAGTCAAACGAGATGGGCTTGTAGCAACAACACTTGGGATACTACCAGAAACACCACCAACGATCTCTATTCGTGGAACTTCAACATAACCGTTATAGACACGTCCGGCTTAAAATCATGGAGGAGAGATGAATATGGGGTCTACAAATTCGCCTCTATTCTACCTGAAAAAAACTGGGTGGATGTTCGGGCTCCACCTGGATATAATGCGACGACGAATGTGGTCAATATCACCTATTCCTCGAACTACGACTATAACATCAGTATCTATTTTGAGGAGAATCTGACGAATACTTCATCGGGTGACATCCTCCCTATTGCAAATAATGTCTACATATGTGCTAACGCAGATCTTAATGATGATATCACGACCGATATGATGTTTAGTGGCATCCGTGAAGTAAACGCCGTTAACATAATCACCACATCAGGTATCTTTCATAAAAATAACAGCAGCCAATTTGTTCACGTTCAATTCAATGTGTACATTCCTTTCGGAACTATCCATGGAGAATATACTACTCACGTCGCAACGAAGATCAAACAGAAATCGCGGTAGATGAAAAAAAGCGGAAAATTCATCACCCAAAGTTTTATATGATGGACAATGAATTAGTGACCTGCACGCTAACATATAAATTCATTACTCAATAGTAGAAAAATAATTGGTGAGGGCTAGAGGATGGGAAAGCAGAACGCATATTCGGTTCTAGTTGTAATAGGGTTAATAGTATCTCTGTTTACTGGTATGTTCTGTCTTGAACCCTATATTGTAAAAAATGCTAGAGCCAACCCTGGAAATGTTAGTGAGCAGTGGAATAACGCAACAACCTTAAATGTAACTGTGCTGTACAGAGAACCTCGTTTTAATTGGTATGATTTTCAGTACAATCAATCTGGGACCTGGGTGTCTCGACTGAATGCACAGAGTGATGTGAACGATAGTGCAGAATATCGATTTATTGTAAATATCAGCAGTGATAGTGGATGGGAAAACATCACGTATATCAATATCACAGCTTGGTATGATCAGGGAAATGATAATTCCGTCTATAATCAGACGTTGGGCGGGAATATGAATTTGTTCCTCCAGTATGAAAATCTCACTGGAACTGCTGTGTGGAAAATGTTGTGGCCTAATGGTGGTGAGGTCACTAGTGATCGTTATTCAGAGAGAGTTGTGCGTGATCCCGTCGGCAGTCCAAGGTTCACCGAGTGTCATAATCTCACGTTTTCGTTTGTGCCTGGTTATCAATTCCGGTATGCCCCTGGGGACGGGGGCTGGGATACCACTCATAATGCGACAAATGATCCTCAATCCTGGAATTTTAAGATATATGCCTCGAACGAACAAGGGTACGTCTCCTGGATTCAGGATGAATTTGGGATTTACTCATATACCGAAATAGTCAGTGCAGGATGGCCTTCCATCTATGCCTATCCAGGTGAAAATGCGACAGCAGAGAACAATATCACCCTGGTCACACGTTCCAACGGGAATTATTCTCTTTCTGTGGATGTAGGGAACCTGACCCATAGGACGCATCCCACTGCAAATATATCTCGTAAAAGAATTTGGTTGCGCGGTGGTGATCTAGATATTTCAAGTAATTATACCACCTTTACTGACTTACTGTACTTGTATGGAGCGGTCGCAACCTATCATCGTAATCAGGCGAACGGGACAAGCCTTACAACAAGTGATGTTGAATACAAATGTAATATCCCTCTTGGGCAGATCGCAGGGGAATATACTGCTCCTATAAGATATCACCTTAAGACGACGTGAGAATAGATCGGTCTGTCGAGTTCCGGTATTGTGGAATCAGGGTCGCTCTCACCTGAGAAATCCTTTTTTTATGTGGTGAACGTTCTTTGAATGAGTCATTTTTTTTAAATCTTGTTTTTCTCCTTATTTGACTTGATTACGAAGTGACATTTTGACGAATAATCTTTATATATTGTGTCTGCGAAAGAACATACCTGACATCTATTAACATGTCATGAAGTAACTTGAGGATGGATGAAGGTGAAAAAAATGGAACTGGAACAAAAGAAAAAATTTTTTTCTGCGATAGTAGGAATGGCAATCATTACCTCTTTGGTAGTAAATATCTTTGTTGTTGGGCCAATCGTCATGATTGGAAAGGCTGATCCAGGAGATATCCCTCACTACTGGCATAATACAACAACGCTTAATGTGACCGTCCTGCATTTCGCTCCAAGAATCCTCTGGTATGATTTTCAGTACAATCAGGGCGGAACTTGGGTCTCCAAACTCAATGCACAGATTGATGTCAACAACAGCGCGGAATATCGATTCATTGTCAATATCAGCAGTGACCAGGGTTGGGATGATATTCAATTCGTAAATATAACAGCGTGGTATGATCAAGGGACTGATAGTAGTACCTACAACCAGACCGTTGGTGGGAACTGGAATTTGAATCTTCAGTATGAAAACACCACCGGGACCGCTGCCTGGAGGATGCTGTGGCCTCATGGAGGAGAGTTTACTGAAGGAACCTATGCGGATATAGTCGGATTCGATCCCTACGGGAGTATCGGTTACACCGAATGTCATAATCTTTCGTTTTCGTTCGTTCCAAGCTATCAGGTCAGGTACGCCCCCGGTGACGGGATTTGGAACAACACTTACAATACAACTGATGATGCTGAGTCCTGGAACTTCATCATGGAAGTCACTGATAGCGGTGAAGACGCCCCAGCGTCCAGTACTATATGGATAACCGACGAGTTTGGAGTGTACTCCTATAGTGAGATCGTCAGTGCCGGATGGCCAACCATCATCGGTCACCCCGGAGAAAATGCAACCGCGAACAGTAACATAACGCTCCTGACACGTTCGAACGGGAATTATTCCCTCTCCACTGATGTCGAGGATTTAGTTCACAGAACGTTCCCAGCAGCAACGATTTCTCGGGAATTGATCTGGGTGCGCGGTGGTGATTTGGATCTTTTCGATAACTTCACGGCGAGCAGCGGCGGGATTTATTTCTATGGATCTCTTGGGGCGTATCATCTTTCAAGAGCCAATGGAACCGATCTAACCACAAATGATGTTGAGTATAAATGTAACATCCCCCTCGGTCAAATGGCCGGTGACTACGCCGCTGCGATTCGATACCATCTGACGACAACTTAGTAAAATAGCACAAAGCCCCCCCTTTTTTTTTAGTTAGTGAGCAGTCATTTTATCATATTCTCCCTCCCTTAATTGCAAAAAATAAAAATCTTTTCAAAGAAAAACTTTAATAGACGAATACCGATAAGAAATACGGATGGGTGACTCAATAATTTAGCTTATACTAGGAGAGAGGGCGTGTGGGAAAACAAAAAATAAAATATGGTTTAGTTTTTTTCATGCTTGTTTTATGTTTCAGTGCCATGGTATCAACGATTTCAGCGGCAGATGATGCTACTCTTTCTATAAGTATGTTGCAAGGCGAACAACAAACTCGTTTTAACAGACCTGTATTTGTCGCAGGTGTCTGGTATTATGTTAACATTACCATGGATCAGAGCATCAATGAATTATCAGTGAGATTCTATAAAGGAATTTCGCTTCCGACAGGAAATAAAAATGATACGAATTATTATGAATGGAGATATGAGCAAAATAATGCAACGGTCTGGAACGATGTCAGCGGATATGACATTGATTATATAAAACAAGATTTTTGTATGAGGAATAATGCTTTGTTTAGTTTTTGTGTAGGCATGAAAGACTTCATGCCGAACATGGTCGATTATTATGAAAACTGGACCCTGGACGTGTCCCATGCTGGAACGATAGTACATTCTGAGAGAATCGTCGTAGAAAAACCAAAAACCGGTATCTCCTTAAGTAAACCAACCTCCATCATATTTCATGTTGATCCGTTCACCGTGATGGATGCTCAGGGTGATAATTTCTTCAAGATCGGAAATATTGGCAATGTCCCACTCTACGTTAATTTCGATAGCGAAAAATACAACGATGTTGAAATCACCGATATCAACAAGAAATTTTCACCGGATGACATCATCACTCATTATGTTATCGTGCATTCAAAGAGTTGGCCACCAGGGATTAAGAGAATTGACATACAATTAAATGGCTCATACCCACAATCCTATTTCGTGGATACGAATGCAACGGTCACCCTGTATACCTCGTTTATTATCGATGTGCCTCAGCTAGTCATCTATGTGGGGCACAGTAACTATAGGATCGAGGAAATCCCCGGTGCAAAAATAACATTCCAGTATCTAGAAAAATTAAACATGTACGAAGGCGAGATTAAAGATATCAATGCGTATGTTTCTGGTGATGGGGCAGTCACGGTAGATGTCTGGGCCGATGAAAAAAACATCAGTGCGCTCAAACTATATGACGGTAGTACCGAAACGCAGTCTCCTCTTTCTTTTACGTCCACGAATACCTCTGAACGGACCATCGTAGTCAAAGTAAAAGCGTTAGGCGAGGGAAAAACAGGTGTCCTGAGCTATAGTGTGAGTGGCAATGGTGCAACGAAAATCTACACGACTCAGATAACCATTGGACCGCCAAGATCACAAGACAAAGAAACAGAAGGGAGCCCTGCTACAATCATGCAAATAATTGTCATCATTGCTGTTCTTCTTGTTGTCGTCTATATCGTCGTATCCTACGTTAAAAATAAAATGAGGTAACAGAGAGAAAATGAGAAAAATCATTTTACCTTTTCTGCTATTATTCGCAACTTTAATCCTTGGCTTAGTAATTATTCCGCAACACGCTGGCGCCGGTCAAGCAGGTGTAGGAGTCATAAACGTTCCACCAAAATACGGCTATATCCGTATTGAGGAGCAGGATAATTTCATCAGAGTATACCTCAATATCTCAGATTATAACTCCTGGGCCGATATCAGCAATGTCAGTGTGACCCTTGACAATTATGGCACGAAGATCTCTGCGTTTCTTTTCCAGCAGTACAAGAGTATGGATTCCTACGTTGAGGTCAATAATTTCAGTGAGACACCTGCAGCGAATCATTTATTGGTTGTCGAAAAGTGTTTTTTCGAAAAATCCANCAACAAAGAGACCATCGATGAACGCTGCGATATTGCACTGAGATTCGTCTTTAAAAAAACATTTTTTACCGGTCTCAACATTGTGATAATTGACAGAGCAGGATCCGCCCCTGCAGAAGCATACATCTATTACAACACCGAAGAATCAATGAGAACCGGCAATACCATTGTGCTGCCTTGGATAGGAGTACGAATTACCATCGATATTCCCCCGTATCTTCTCGATATAATCGCCATAACACTCGGATTAGTCGGTGTGATGTACTATCTTAAAAAAACTGGGATGATTGAAAAAAGAAGAGGGCGTTATGAAAAAACTTCATAGTCAATCCTGGCTTTTTCCCAGTTGCCTGTTTATATTTTTATCAATATATCTCTTGGTGAAGTTCGTGTTCATTTTCTTTTTCCAAGCCGCTTTTGAGCCAAGATTCATCTTTGAACTCACCCCTGTTTATCTTTTATCGGGAGTCAGCAATGTACAACTGGCATTTCTGTCCCTCGTGGTGATGCTCTCTGATATGTATCTGCATCTACGGTCCGGTAAACGAAATCTACTACTCTCCTTTCTCCCAACTGCTGTGATGGTATCAAGCATAGGGTTCACTATCATGTTTAGCCAAATGGACCTTTCCTATGTCTATCATTACGGTCTTTTTGTATGCCTACTCCTTGTTGTCCTCATCGATTATCAATATGTTTTAAAAGGTATGGAAACCCAGAGGATACCACGAAAAAAAGAACCAGTCACGATAAGGGTTATGGAAAAAGAACCTTCTACTATCCGAGTCAGATCTCTTTTTGCAAAAAATACTCACCACTCTCAACAGACTCCTATGACTCTCCTTACTGACAACTCAGGTGACCTAAAAAAAGTATCAGATGCCGTTCTTCAGAAAATGCAGGGCATGTTAGACGACCTTGAGCGAAAAACAGTAAGAATTGAAAAACTGGAAAACGAACTCGAGGAGCGAAGAAAAAATCATGTCCCTGTTGAGAAAACATCTCCTGGTCCGATTACGTCTTATCAGGGCTCGATGGAGAACGTTTCGCTCAATGAAAAAAACCTCATACGATATATACCAACCGAAGAAAAAGCATATTTGAAAGAGAAAATACAAAATCATCTCATTATCGATGATGTGAAAGATGTCGTCGCGGTGGTACAACGAGGGATTTTTAAGGAAATCAGTAACTCCTTTGCTGATTTTCTCGGTTATAGCAGAACTGAGTTGCTGCAGAAGAACTTTTTTGTTTTTATAGCTCCACCTGGGTTTGAGGACGCGAGAAAATACTATCTCAATAGATTAAAAGGGGTCACTTCTAACTCGTTTCGGACGGTATTGCTCACCAAAGTACACACGGAGCTGCTTGTAGAAATTACCGTGACACCAACAATTTACAAGGGGGATCAGGCTGAATTTCTCAGTGTGAAAGAAGTGAAGAACAACACATAAGTGTGATATCAATAACAAAAGAGTAAGATTATCCTCTTCTGCCTGGCTCATAGATAATAAAATTAGATGCCCAAGAACGTATACTACCTGTTAAAGGAAAAAATAATCTATATTCTACCCTGAGCAAGGAAGACCAAAATATTTAATTACTACTGAACTATAATATAAAATAGTATAATAGGGGGTTATAAATAATATGAAGAAAATAGTAATTCTGTTTATTGTGGGTCTTCTCACAAGCACCGCAATTGGAGCAGCTGGAACACAGAGTAACCAGACAACACCTCAGTCCCTTACTGACCATATCGGCACGCCGTCTCTTAAGACTCGTTCAGTGGATAACGACAGATATCTGTTGGTTGAACTCACCGGAACGTCGACGTTCCAGACAACAGCAGGTCAGCCACAACTTCCAAAAATTGTTCGCACCGTTGAACTACCATTCGGGGCGACCGATATCCGCGTTTCTCTCAGCCCACTCGATATAACGACACAGCACATTGACCAGGAAATCAGACCTGCTCCCCAAATGCTTCCTCTCACCCCAGAGTATCAAGCGATTGCTGCTCAAACCACGCTGAAAGATGAACAAGTCTACGCGATGACAACACCGTACCCTGAGACTTGGTTCACCACATCGATCGGGGTTGGTTTGAATAAAGACAATCAACATGTTACCTTCGTCAGCATTCATTATTATCCGGTTCGATATACACCAACGACAGGAACCCTTCAAATTGCAAACAATGCAGACATCTCTATTATCTATACTGCGCCGACACATACCCCATTTCCAACCAATGCCGCATATAATATGGTGATCATCGCCCCAAAATCCTTTGAAAAAGCAATCCAACCACTCATCGATCATAAAAACAGCCATGGCGTAGCAACGGTATTGAAAACAACCGAAGATATCTATAAAGAATTTACCGGGGCTGACAAACCAGAGCAGATAAAATATTTCATAAAATACGCAATTGAAACCTGGGGCATCCAATACGTTTTATTAGTTGGTGGGTTAAAAAACATGGTTTTTGCCAAGCCACGGGATAACACAAACGAAGGCAGCAGCGGTTGGCATGTACCGGTCCGTTACACCAATCTTTATGACGACCCGAAATTCCCACTAGCCTCTGGAGGTACACTATTTGACCCTGGTGTTATCAGTGATTTATACTACGCTGATATCTATGAAAACGGAGGAAATTTCTCCAGCTGGGATCCCAATGGAGATGGGGTTTTTTCTGCATGGGGAAAGCCCGGAGTTCAAAATGACACCGGAATTGATCTCTACCCGGATGTCGCCCTCGGCAGACTGGCTTGCGTTAGTGTTGCTGAGGTAAGAACCGTTGTACGAAAAATCATCACGTATGAAACAACAACCTATGGATCAGAATGGTTCAAGAAAATGACGGTTATTAGCGGTGACGGGTTCCTTGACCAAGAGGATTTAAACATGCAGTGGGACACCACTGGCATTCCAACCGGAGCATACACGATTTATGCACAGAGCAGCAACCCATCAGCAGAATACGGACCTATCGAGACAATCAATATCACCGTTGACAAGACCAAAGAAACCAACCTCACATTCCACCATGATGATAATTTACGGATTAATCATTACCCAGGGTTGCCCATGGCTGAAATCGTGACTGTTACAGAAGGAAATATTCTTGGCAACACTGATTTTACCTACACACCGGCGGAAAACCAGGCGTATTGTAACGAGTTCTATTTCTGGGCAAACATGAGCTATCTTTCTGGCGTGCTGACCATTCGAGGAAAATGCTATGATCCGAAACCCTATGGGAACCTAAGCAGCATCCATGTCTGGATAAAGAACAGTGTTGACGCTACCGTGTTTGAAGATTGGCGAAATAACACAGAGATGTACTACGAAGGTGAATACACCACCGGTGAAAAGGCGCTTCTTGGTCGAGGTGGAGCCCTATATTACATGCCTACAGAGTTTCAACGAAACATCCTCTGGGCGTCCAACGGGAGATACACCGGAGAGCAAGATGTTATTGATGCATGGACCGAAGGAGCTGGTTTTATGTTTATCTCTGGTCATGGCAGTCCAAACGTCTGGGCTGATCATTACCCGGGTGTCCCAGGAAATCGTCAATTTGGAAGCATCACCGGCCTGGAAGTCACCACCTTGCGTCCTAACCCACCATTTTTCACCAAACCGATATACCCGATGGACACCATACGAAATGAAGAGAAGCTTCCTATTGCGGTGATCGGTGGGTGTCATAATAGTCAGTTCAATGTCTCGATGATCTATGGGCTTATTGATGGTTTTCCCTATCTGTTTCCAAATTTCCCAAAAATACACATGTGGTGTTATGGGACGCTGGTACCAGAAGCGTTTAGCTGGAGGCTGGTTCGAAACCCGCATGGTGGTGCCATTGCTACCATGGGAAACACAGGGCTTGGGTATGGAATGCCTGGTATCGATCTCACAACCGGTGGTGGGGACGGCTGGATAACCATTGAGTTCTTCAAGCAGTACGGAGCAGAAGGACGAGATGTCCTAGGACAGGCGTATCAGCAGACACTGACAAGCTACGTCAATACCTTTGATATGACCGATCTTGGCGCAGGGCATCCAAAATCTGTTCAGCAATGGGTGCTGCTTGGAGACCCTTCATTAAAAATCGGTGGTTATCAGTAAACCACTATTCACCCTTTTTTTTTTTTTATTAATTAACCTAGCATAGTTAGTGCTGTGTCTCGGTAGGACATGCGGAAATTAAATCTCGAAATTGTTTTT
>JGI20214J51088_10001146_pt1 | contig 18000 bp, 13 predicted proteins | sample WetSurMetagenome_FD_51088 | JGI IMG/M metagenome (IMG submission 51088) | reverse complement strand
TTCCCTATTAACCGGCTCTCCTCTGTTCAGAGGATTGACAGCAACTGAGATTGAGAATACCCTATCAGCAGTATCGTACAGGATAAAAAAATTCAGTAATGGTACTCTGATCTCTCAAAGCGGGGAACCGGTTAATTCAATGATTATTGTTATTAAAGGAATTGTAAAAGGGGAGATGGTCGATTATGCCGGCAGAGTTATTAAAATTGAAGATATTCCCGCTCCCGGTGCTCTTGCAGCAGCATTTATGTTTGGAAACAGGAATAAATTTCCAGTTAATGTGATTGCTATTTCTGAGGGTGAATTATTACTGATAGAAAAATCTGATTTTCTTAATCTATTGAAGAGAAATGATATTATCCTGGTAAATTTTCTTGATCTGATTTCAAACAGATCCCAGTTCCTGTCGGAGAAGATTAAGTTTTTGAATTTCAAAACAATAAAGGGCAAACTGGCTCAATATATACTTAAGCTTGCAATTAATCAGAATAATGAAATAAAGCTTGACCGGACACAGAATGATCTGGCTGATTTTTTCGGTGTAGCACGACCATCTGTAACAAGAGCTCTTGGCGAGATGGAGGAGGAGGGTTACCTTGCCGTAAAAGGAAAAAGAATAAAGATCCTGAGCAGGAAAGGTCTCGTTGACCTGACTTCTGATTGATCTGATTGTCTGTTAGAACTACTTTATAACAGAATCTGATTTAACGGGCAGGGTTATTCTGAAACAGCTTCCTTCTCCGACTTTACTTTCTACGTCAATACTTCCGTTGTTTATCTTAATAAGCTCGTAACAGAGTTTAAGTCCGAGTCCGGTTCCTTTTTCATTTTCAGTACCCGGAGTACTCTCAACCTCATCGGCAATGAAGATATCTTTTTGCTTTTCTTCAGGTATGCCGACCCCATTATCACAGATCTTTATCATCAGACCTTCACCGGTCATTGTCTTGTCCTTGAGCAGGATACTTATTCTTCCTCCCCTCGGAGTATACTTCACAGCATTCGATAACAGGTTTCTGAAAACGATATCGAAGAGATCTTTGTCAAAAAAGGCAATAGTGCTGCCTACCTGGGTAAAATTAACCGAAATATCTTTTTTGTCAGCCGTCTCCTTGAATATGCTGAGGTTAGTAAGAATGATATCAGCAATGTCTCGTTTTTCTGGTGAAAACTTAATTTTTTCTTCCTGACCTCTTCCCCAGACCAGCATATTCTCCAGAAGACTTATGACAAGTTGAGAATACTGGATACCGGAGTTGACGAAAGTGTCGTATTTTTCTTTGTACTCTTTCTCTTTCAGAAGGTTAAGCATATAAAGAATGTTAACCACAGGACTCCTTAAATCGTGGGCAATAACTGAAAATATTCTGTTTTTTACCTGAATTGTATCTGATAACTGTTTGTTTTGCAATGCTATCCTAGAGTTCTGATTTTCGATTTCTTCATTTCTTGTTTTAAGCTCCTGTGTTCTGTCATTCACAATATTTTCAAGATTTCTGTTAATGAATTCCAGCTCATTCTGAAGTCTTTCTTTTTCCTGGAATGCCTTTACCCACTTATAGAGTAACAACGAAGCCTGTAAAAAAACAAAAAGGACAATTATATATGTAAGTAAATATCCGGCTGCACTGTTTGATTTACCAAGTGATACTGATATATCGTGCAAACCCCCAGAAAGTAGCAAAACAAAAGCAATGAAATAGGCAATATCAATTGATTTTCTATTCATTATTCCTGCTAGACTTTTAAGAAGAAGATAAGCGATAAGCAATATTATGGATGGATAATAAATAAGAGCTATGTAACTGAAGATTTTAACAGGGAAGAATAGCGTCAACAGTATCGCAAGTGAAAATACAACTGTATAAATCCGGGCTATAATTTTAATAAATAACGATGGGTAAAGATTTGCTGAAAACCAGGTCCATCCAAGAATTACAAGAAGTAATCCCAGATATTCAAATCTTATTATCCATAACCAGCTCATACTGAAAAGGTTCAGGATAAGATAATGAGAAGTGAACAGTGGTCTTAGAGCCAATCCGATAGTTGCCAGGCTGAAGAAACCCATTATCTTTTCTTTTGGTGAAATAATGAAAAAGAAAAGGAAGAAAACTGAGAATCCCAGAAGAAGGCTGATAACAGACCATTCTGCAGCCCAGCTGTTAGCCATCACTTTCTGAACTTCACTGAATGTTCCAATTCTTACGGGGAGCCAGAATCCTCCGCGCCGGTGGTCGTAATTGGAAACATTTATTATAATTGTCAGTGAGTCGGATTCGGGAATAAGCCTGTAAAAATTCCGTCGGTATTCAGGCTTTACCTCATCTGCTGATTTTCCGGTGGTCCCGTTTCCTCCCAGGTACTTACCGTTTAAATATATATCATAAGATGAATCAAATACCGGCAAATCGATGCCAAGTGAGTTTTTATAATTTAAAGGGAGTAAAACTGTCAGCCTGTATGTGGCATAACCGAATTTTTCAGTTTTAACCACGTCCTGAGGGTAATCAGTCCAATATGAAGGGACTTTGCCATAATAGTCGGGCGTTATTTTACCGGCATTAAAATCATGAGGATGGAGCATTTTTTTCCAGTAAAATTCCCATTCCCCATTAAGTTTTATTATGAAATGATCCCGATTATTTATACCCCGCAGGTCAAGTACGCCTTTCTCAGCTATGGGAACTGACTCTTTTGAATATAGATTCAGGGTGATAAATAAAAACAGGAATAAAAACCTGATTCTCATGAAAGATGTTTTTACAAAGATAAATTTTTTCGATATAAAACCACCCTGCTTATTGTAAGGTTGGCAGGGTGGTTAATAAATAGTAAAAATAACAAGAGAAAAGACACCTGGGAGGTGTCTTTCCTTGAGTTACCTAAACCTGATCGTAGAATCTGCCGAATGGCGATTGTAGAAAAAAACTATCCTAAAAATATCTTTTCATGACTGCAAAAACGCTGATATAAAACTGTCCGTTTATTTAATCTTTTTTTGTTTTGCATTCATACTATAGACGTCGGAGAATCAAAAATGTTGCAGGGATTTAGGTTAATGATTTGTTAATCATTTGTTAAAATCCGTATCAACATGATAATCAGTCAAGTAAAATATAGTATGCAAAATATAAAAGCAGGGAACAGCGTAATCTGGCAGTGTGATGCCTGGCATTAGGCAAATGGATAGTGTTCAACAGCCTGGATACTGTGGATGAAAATGGTGGTTAATGCTCATGATTATTTTGAAGAAATCACCTGACTACCAAATTTCTGTTCTGAACAGATACAGAATCATTGTACACTTCAAATTCGTTAATCCATCCAAAATCAATTCCACAGTTATTAAAAGAAAACCTGACTTTACTTGATTTCAATGAAGGAAAAACCTCTTCATAAGGCACAGCCAGGGCAACTTTTTTTTTAATGCATTCGTTTTGAATTTCGTTGAAGTATGGTTCCATCTGCTTTCTTTTATCTCGAACTTGCTTTGTTAATTCCCATTTTCTGGTTTCAGCAGTCCAGTGCTGAATCTTGAACGAGTCAGGCAGCATTGTTACATCATTTGTATAAAGCCATATAACAATTCTGTTAAAAATAACAGGTTTACCAAAATCAACTGTTGCCTGCCGCCAGCCACATGTGTCTATATACTCCAGTATGCCACCGGTAAATGCCAGTCCCATGTTCCAATAGTTCGATTTGGTTCTGATACCATCGACAAGGTGCCATTTGAAAGGTGCGCCTCCCCATCCTTTATCAGATTCCAGGGGATTTGGATACAACGAGTATCCGTTATTATAAGCCAGGTTATTTCCCGGTGAGATAACCGAGAGATCCACATGTGGCTTTTTAGTGCAGAAACATGTTATAATAATCAGAAAAAAAATGATATATTTACTTGGAATAGACATTATTAATCATCAGAAAATTGAGTGATAAAGTTAATATATTTCATTCGGTTTTCAACTGTTCAACAAATCAGTTAAGGCTATTGTGCCTGATTATCTGTCTTGTTCTCTCTTTACCTCTTAAATCGCAGGAAATGGCGACTTACGATTCGCTATATTCGAAAATCTATTCAGGTGGAGTTTTTGAAGATTCGGTAAAAGTCAGGCTTTTATACCAGTTGGCAAAAGCCGTTGCCTCAGCCGGAGTTCAGGATCACACTGAGAAAGGCAGGAAAATAGAAGGTGTCGAATACTACTATTTCGAAGCTCTGAGGCTCAGTCTGATATTAAATTACAAACATGGGATAGAACTTTTCTTCGAAACATTGTCAGATATAAATAAACAGATAACAGGACTAATGGTTCTTGGCTACACTGGTTATGATAGTGATATATCAGATAAGTTTAAGGATCTGCGTTTATACAGGAACAAGAAACATTTCGGATCGCTCGACAACTATTTGAGAGCGGTTCAAAAGCTTAGAGAGATAAATCCGGAAGTGGAGACTTACAAACTGGAATATTGGGTTGGACTGGTTTACTTCGACTGGTTTAATTATAAAAGATCAATTGAACATCTTAAGATTGCTGCCGGAAGCAATGCAATTAAGAATGACAGTATTACTCTCTATGAAGTCTATCATTATACCGGGGCATCTTGTTTTTATATGAAAAACTATGATTCCTCCATATACTGTTTTAATAAATCACTTACAATTGCTGAAAAAAAATGCGATCAGTTCAGATCGGGTATCTCTTTGATTAATCTAGGAGAAGTCTATTGCCGGATTTTTGATTTTTCTGCTGCACTTGAATATTTTAAAAAATCTTTAGATCATTTCAGGTCAACCCGGGATTCGGTCTACATTGCATACTCTTTGAACGAGATGGGCAGAGTTTATATTGCATTAAAAAAATTTGCAGCTGCAGAAGATGTCCTGACTGAATCTTTGAATATTTCAAATCCCCTTAAAGATAATTTCCTTACCGGCAAAATCTATAACAATCTGGAAATGCTGTATAGTTCACAAGGTGACTATCGAAAGGCATATCTCTATCAATCTGAATTTTACAAAATAAAAGAAACGTTTATAATCAATGAGTTTTCTTCTTTCTTCTCTTCTTATGAGGAGAACTGGCAGAATGCCATTGGTCGGGAAATCACAAAAAAGGAGAGTGAAGCATTAAAAAGAGGTGAAACAACAATTGATCTGAATAAGTCAAGATTATCACAACTGGTGCTTGGTCTGGCAATTATTTTTGTTCTGATTATTGCTATTTATACTTTCAGGCTCTACCAGCTGAAAAAAAAGGCAAATATTTACTTATCTGAATTGAACAGGTCAAGGGAGGAAATGCTTTCTGTCATCTCCCATGATGTCAGAGGTCCTGTTACAGGATTTGTTGATCTGCTTGAACCGTTAAATAAACAGATAAACAACTATTCACCTGAGCAGGTCTCCCAAATTATTAAACCTATTCTGAACTTATCTCAAAGCATAAAACTTTTAGTAGATAATCTACTGGAATGGACAAAAGCCCAGCAGGGTTTAATCTCATGCCAGCCTGAGAAATTTCTTCTGGCCGATGTAATCAGGCAGAATGTTGAGATATACCAGCAAATAGCTGATTCAAAAGAAATTACGTTTAGTTACAGCATTCAACCAGAGATTAAGGTTTTTGCTGACCATAATATGATTCAGATCGTAATCAGGAACCTGCTGAACAATGCGGTCAAATTCACCAGAAGCGGAGGTAAAATACTGATCAGCACCCACAAAGAAGGGGATAAAATTATAGTATCAATTGCGGATACAGGGATCGGGATAAGTAACGATTTACTGGTAACGCTTTTTAATAAAGGAAACTTGTTAAATGATTCTGAATCAAGACGAAAAAATCCCGGATTAGGTTTGATATTATGCAAAGAGTATATTGAAAAATGCGGCGGGGAAATCTGGGCAGAGAGTGACGGGAAAGATAATGGATCAACATTTTTTTTTACGCTTAAATCATCTGATTAATATGAATAAGATCAGTCTCATACTGGTTGATGATCATGAGATCTTTATAGCAGGGCTCAGGTTAAAACTTGCTTCATACTACGATTCAATGGAAGTGATTGCCGAAGCCTCGGATTTTGAGGGACTGATGGATCATCTTATGGCGGGTTTAATACCTGATGTCATTCTCATGGACTACCATTTGCCTGATCATAATGGCATCGAGATTGCCAGACAGCTAAAAAATCACGAAGCGTTCAGGAAGATTAAAATAATTATTCTTTCCGCATATTCTTCTCACTTCCTTAATGCCCATAACTACGATCTGATACGCGAAGCAATTGATGCAGGAATTGAAGGATATCTATTAAAGGATTCTAAAATTGAAGAGATAATTCTGGCTGTCAGCAAGGTTTTATTAAATGAGACATTTGTGTTAGGTGAAACAGTGAATATTAAGGAGATCAACAGGGAAATTATTGACGACCGGCAACGTATGATGAAGTACCTTAAAAGGCATAATAACTTCAGTCTTACTGATAAGGATGTTGAGATTCTACAGCTTATCACTCAGGGTCACAGCGCAAAAACAATTGCGGTCCAGCTGGGGATCAGCGAGGAGGCTGTAACCAATCATAAAGACAATATTAAGCTCAGGCTAAGAGAGAAATTCGGTCTGAATTTCAAAAACATTGTGGAGCTTATTGTGTGGGCCATTAAGAACAAAATTGTCAAGGTATAGCTCTCTGTTTTAAAAATCCTCTTTATCAGTTTAACCCCCATTTATGCCATGGTTAAAGCGGCATTTTTGCCAATTGATTCCAACTTTGGTTTACGGTAACTTCGTATAAGTTATCACATATTAGAATATTGTAATGTGAAAATTATGATTTTAGTGATTGTGCTTATTGCAGTAAGTTGCGAGAATCGGAAGAACATTTTTGAAACCCGGAATAAGTAGCAATTCTATTGACTTAATCATTCAAAAAAATGAAAAAGAATTTTTTGTTGTTAATAATTATAATAAGTTGTCTTACTATAATTTACAATTGCGACAAAGGTAATCCTGATCCTTCAGAAGCAACAGGAAATGTTTTAATTAAAAGTACTCCAAACGGTGCTGCAATAATCATTGACGGAACAACAACAACCCGGATTACACCAGATACAATAAAAAATCTTGAGTCAGGGACACACATTATTAAACTGCAGCTTACAAATTACAGGGATACAACTGTTAGTGTTGATATCGAAAATAAGGTAACTAAAACTGTTAATATCAAATTGGTATCGCTGAGCTCTCCCAGGACAGGTGAGTGGACCGGAGTATATGGTTCAGCTAAATACGGATTATCTTTCAGAATTGGCAAAGATGGTAATCTGACGGATTTCCAGTTAACCACAAAGGCAAGTGGATGTGATGGCACCTCCCTTATCGAGGTGGATTTTTCAGGGCCACTTGTAATAACGTCAAATGATTCGATAATATTCTCTACTCCTAGTTCTGATGGCACTGACGGAAGTTGGGCAAGAATAAATCTCAGAGGCAAGTTTTCAAGCGTCTCAGGTGCTGCTGGTCTATTTGATATTTATTCAGGTCGCGGATTTTGTGGTTCAGTTTCCCGGGGTGTCTCATGGAGTGCTAAAAAAGACTGTAGTCTCAAGCCTCAGCAGGGTGCATCTGCAACACGTTTTTGCCCTGAACGTTAATTAAAAACTTCGATTATCATAAGCTCCTTGTAGAAATCAACGAAACACATAACTAATTAATTTGAAAATGAAATCTAAACTTATCACCTGGATTTACCCATTAATTGTCATGGGAATGGTAATAATTTTTGCAGGCAATTGTAAAAAGGATGAAACTGAAGATAACCGGACCTATAAAGTCGGAGAAAACTATGGTGGAGGAGTGGTTTTTTACGTTGATGATACCGGTAAACATGGTTTGATTGCCGCACTGAATGATGTAACGGGTACCGGGAGTATCGCCTGGGGCTGTCAGGGAACCAATATTCCCGGGACAGGTACGGCTAAAGGAACAGGTCAGGCAAATACAGCTGCTATTGTCAATGGTTGTGCAACTGCCGGAATTGCAGCCAGATTATGTGACCAACTTAACCTGAACGGATTTGATGACTGGTACCTTCCATCGAAAGATGAACTTGACCTGATATATGACAATCTAAAGGTGACAGGAAAAAGTGATTTTTCAAATTTCCTTTACTGGAGTTCTTCCCAGGTTGATGCAAGCAACGTCTGGACTCAGAACTTCTGGGATGACAGCCCATTTTTTGAAGCAGGCGGGCAATATGTAGTTGGCAAGACCGGGGATATACCGGTTCGTGCCATTCGTAAGTTTTAAATATATAATTAGATATTGTGATGAATCTCAGGAGACCAGAACAATAAGGATAAAATACTAAAACATAGATTGTTTATTACACTCAAAATGTATTCGGTATAAGTTTAAAATATCTATATCAATTAATTAAACATCAAAAGTTAAGAGACATGTATCGCTTTGTATTAGTGATATTATTAATATCAAATATTATGAACAACGTTACAGGACAAAAACGTGTTCAGGATGCTTGGTTTCACAGTTTTCTTATTAACGATTATGCGAAGAGAAATATCCGGAAAGTAGCAATATTTGCCTCTCTGGATACCGTTATTGATAAACCGGGATGGGCCGGAGTATCGCCGACAATTAATATTAATAAAGCATTTAAATTCAATACCAAAGGTGATACAGTACTTCAGAAATCAATTATCAGGCAGATGGAAGTTGAATTTGAAAGGATGGGTTATGATGCAACATTATTAAATCCTGCAATTAATACTAAAATGATTTATATGCAGGACTTGTTTGATCTTGCAAACAATGAAAAAGCAGAGGCTCTTGTCATTCTGCACTATAACGTTTACCGGCAATGGGAAATAAAAGCTGATAGTGCGACAGGTAAATACTGGATGGAAAATATTTCAGAACCGGAAAAAGCAGATGGATATTTCAATGCTGGCTATCTGATAATGCCAAATTTGTATATATACGATGTTAAGAGTGAGGAAGTTATATACCGGGGACTGAACTATGGGAATAATGGGAAAGAAGAAGGAGGCTTCTATCTAAGCGAACAATCTGCACCTGTCTGGAAGAAAGAAGCATCAGAAAACTCAGTCAAATCAATTATTAACTTCGGACAATCGGGTTATATTTCGAAAAATGATCAGGTACCGTACTACTCCATTCCTGTGTCGGGAGGTGAAATTTTTAAAACTTCTGTTTCAGGGAAGAAAGAGTCTTTTTACCGCGAGCGTTCAATAAGTATTGTTCCATACGTCGGATATTTTCCTCTGGAATACGGAATAACACTGAACAGGGTTTATGATAGTGGAAATCATAAGTTTAATCAATGGTCAGTTGCTGTTGCCAGAACTGTTTTTACCCAAACCGCTTCTGTTTTCTCTGTTTATTCTCTTTATGAATTTGGTAATGATAAGGCGAAATGGCTATATAAAAGGTTTTCAACAAGAACGGGTGTAGTATTCGGATTTGGAGTAGGAGGAAAGCAACTTTATACTGAGACAATGAGGATGCAAAATGACACTTTCGTGAATCAGTATTCATCTACGATAGGTCGGTTATTATTAGGCATGACTTTTCAAATGGATTATTTACTCACTCAAAATATTGCAATTAGTTTACGTGCTATGCCAGGCATGGACGTGCATTTCTATTATCCCGATTCAATAACATTAAATTTCGAAGACGAAAGAACAGATAAAGAATCCGGAATTGCACAAAAGTACGGAATCCCATTACACCTTGGAATTAATTGGTATTTCAGGTGAGATATTTAGTTATTTTAAATACTCTTTAATTATTTCAGGTTTCATAGGATTATATGAGAATAGCATTATTTTTAATTACCACACTGTTTTTATTAAACTCGTGTAAAACGATTACACTGGTTGACAGTGTTCCGGCAAACATTCCAAAGGGATATGTGGAGTTCTACTGCAATTCATTTAAGTTTTCGTTTTATGATTCCGAAAATGGACAGGAAATAAAAGCGGGCCGCCCAGCAAACGACAAAGTGAGAAGAACATTATTTTACCGGAGAATGGCTGCAGTGGCAGGAGAGCATAATTTTGTGGTAAAAATTGGTCATGGAAGTAGGGAAGTCTCAGTTGATGTAGAAGAAGGAATGATTTTACCTCTTGGAATTGAGGTCAGATTTTTGGATTCAGAAATCAAAGGAACGGTAATAATAAATAACTACGAAATACTACCTATTACTGTTGGAAAATCATTTCCTGTAAATATAAATCCTGGTAACATAGAGTTACTTGTAGCAGCACTAAATCATAGTGATTGGGGAACCCGGTGGTTGGCTGCATGCATGATAGGGGAAAACCCGGGTTTTTCGAATGAACTGATTATTGATCTTTTAACTGAGCTCTCGGAATATGATGCAGTCCAGCTTGTTGCGCAAGAGGCAGCCAGAAGCTTAAAGATTGTAAACGATTATAGAATGAAAATAAATACTGACCAGAATACTGCTTTTTATAAGGAGGACTAAAATATGAGTTCAATGCAAAATACTTATTTGTTACAAATAATTTTGCTGGTATTTATTTTTTCCAGCGGAGTAAAATCATTCCCTGTTAAATCCGGGAATACTCAAAAACAGCAATATGGGAACTATTATCGTTCTCTTCGCGATGAAACAAATGATTCATTAAAATGTAGAGTTTTTAGCTGCAGAAATGTTAAAACAGACACCATGGTTTTTACTGGAGAGGCAGTATACAATAAGATTACCTCAGGTCGATCGGGTGAACAATTTTGGATAAGATCCGAAAATTTCTACATAGTAAGTCTCTATTTAAGGGAGAAGGATATTATAAAAATTACTAAACAGGCAAAAAACGATTCTTTAAAGAGTTTCATTAGTGGAGAAAAGGTACATCAGGATATTATTTTCAGTGAATTTCCAAAGGCTGTGGTTCTCAACTTCAGAAACACTTGTCCGGCGATAAAGATCAGGGAAGATTTTGCAACAAATATCAGGGATTTTATCAGCCTGAATGGTATCGATGTAAAGATGTTCCTAAACTATATCAACATGGTTAAACAGAAATTTGAGGATGGCGATGAGATAATCCTTTACTTTTCTGGCAATGGCAGAATATCCACAATTGTTGACAGCCAGGAGCTACCATTTATTGAGAACAAAAAACTTGCTCATACTATACTTGGCATTTGGGTAGGGAAAGAAAAACTCTCCGGAATGAATCCTGGACTACTCACAGAGGTCGGTCTTTTTCTCAATAGATAGCAACGAGAGAACTGGTTTAATACAAGATTCGGTTTGTACTTCATGCGTTTTATTTTCAATCTTGATAGACAGTAGATTCTTTGATTATGTTACGAGTGGGTAATGACTGGTAGCAGGGTAATAAATCCTGATACTTTCCATATACCTGTGATATTAAAGGATTTTATTTTATTCTTAATATGAGAGAATCGACTGTATAAGAAGAGAATACACCTAATCCACCGGTAACATTTGAATATACCGGTGTAGCCTCTGAAAAGGGATTATCGCCACCGCTATAATCTCTTAACGACTTATGATAGAGATAATATGATTTTTCAAGATTATAAAGGTAAACGACTAATAAACATGAATCACCAGCATTGAAAAAGTAGTTGATGCCATAATTTGATTTTTGAATTATTTCTTTCCCATCCATTCCTTTATCAGTTATTAGATCATTGTCAAAGTTTATATAATTATCGTATGCAACAGTCTTATTAGTATTAGGATCTGTTTGATAAACGCGTCCCAATAATGAAAATCTGTAGAAGTTTTCAATGCCCGGGATATCCTGTATTGTAAGCTTTATGTCTATCCGTCTTTTTTCAATTTCCCATTCAAATGATGTCGGGATCGAAAAAGTATCTGCTTTTATAGAGAAGTTTATCTTCTCCGGAACGGTGCAGTATGCTTCAGCAGAAAGACCATTTTCGCTTGAAACATTTAGTCTGTAAGTCTTACCATATTGAATCTGCATTTTACTATGGTCAATCTTAAGTCCGGTTTTAAATGTGTCGAGCGCCACTTCATTTAATCCATCTGAAATGGATCCTGTCAGATTACCGAGAGGCTCTTCAGTATTCAATTCTCCAAATAGTTTCATGTTTGATCTCACTGTAATATAAGTTACTGTGTCAGATGGTGATATAAAAGATGTGATTACCAGTTTCTGTTTGAATTCAGGGAGGTTCACATTTTCGACATTTGTCTCGCAACCGGTCGGGAATAGTATTATTATAAGGAAAAGGCAGTATTTAATTCTGTAAAGCAACATCTTTTAAAACTTAAATGAATATGTAAATGAAGGAAGAATCGGAAACAGGCTTACCTGCTTAAGAAGTCCATATACTTTACCATCCGGTTTATCCTTTTCTATTACGGTCTCGGTGTAATAATAAAAAGGGTTCTTCCGGTTATATACGTTATAAAACGAAATCTCCCAAATCCTTTCACCCCATTTCTTCTGTTTATGAAATTGTATTCCTACATCCAAACGGTGATAAGCTTTCATCCGGAAATTATTCTTCTCACCATAATCATTTACTATCTGACCCATTACAGGATATATGTTTCCCCCATAGTAACTGTAATCATAATCGTTATATCTGCCAGGTATCTGATGTTTAGGGGCAATATAATCCGACTGTGGCAGGGTTACTGCATTCCCTGTTCCGTAAACCCATGTTCCCGAAATTGTAATGCGATTATTCAGTTTGTATGAGCCAACAACTGAAATATCATGTCGCCGGTCATAGCGNGCATAGAANTTTTTGCCAAAATTCAGTGAGTCAAACTGCATNTGAGTCCATGATAATGTATATCCTATCCATCCGTTAAACCTGCCTGCTTTNTTCTGAACGAGTAACTCAACACCATACGACCACGCCTGGCCTGCAGTAACATTATCTTCCCAGTTTATGCCAATACCNGAGGTTGCTTCATCGAGTGTTAAAAAGGAAGCACCTTCTTTATAACCTATAACATTATCCATCGTTTTGTANTATCCTTCCAGAGATACAGCAAACTCAGGATTTCTTATATCCTTTACAATTCCCAATGCTAACTGCCTGGATTGCTGTGGTTTAACTCTGTCAGTAGTGGGGACCCACAGATCAGTTGGCAGACTGATCCCCGTACCTGATAACATATGAATGTATTGATTCATAGATGCATAGGAACCTTTCAGGGCAAAATCGTTCTTCAGTCTCCAGGCCACGGAAAGTCGTGGCTCAAGGAAGTGATATTGATTTTTTGAAGCCAGGAAGTAACTGAATCTTAATCCACCATTAACTTTCAGTGACTGTATCGGCTGCCATGTGTCTTCGATATAAATCCCAGACTCCATTCCGTCAATATTCCTTATATCCTTTATATTAATGTTATTTGGAACATCTATTTCAACAAAAGCATGGGGTTTGAATCTGTGAAAGATGGTTATTGCTCCTGCTTTGATCCAGTGTTTTGTGTTTGGAATAAAATCAATGTCATACTTAAGTGAAAGATCCCTTATACCGGAATAGTACTCAGCATAATAGTCTTTGTTGTCCGAAATGACTTTATACTTGTCATATATTCCGAAAGTGTAGTTGCTGAAGATTGCAGAGGCATTTGTAAACAGCTTATTATTAAAAAGATGATTCCAGCGTAATGTTCCTGTTGCATTTCCCCAAAGAAATCCTACGTTTTCCTTCACCCCTCCGTAATTGTTTTTGACATAAAATTTGTCTTTCCCGAAATATCCGCTCAGGTAAAGNTTGTTTTTACGTCCGAAATCATAGTTAACTTTTGCATTGAAATCATAAAAATAATACCCGGCATTCTCAGCATCCATTGCTTTCAAAACAGGCCTCAGGAGAAGATCTGCATAGGTTCTGCGACCCGACAGCAGGATGGATGATTTTCCCTTCTTCAATGGTCCTTCAACAGTTAAACGCGAAGAGATTATTCCGATTCCCCCTTCACTGTGCCATTTCTCCTTATTACCTTCCTTCATGTTCATCTCGAGTACAGAGGATAANCGTCCACCATACCTTGCAGGAAAACCTCCTTTTGTCAGCTCAACACTTTTCAAAGCATCTCCGTTAAAAAGTGAGAAGAATCCGAAGAGATGACTTGCATTGTANACAATCGCATCATCAAGTATTATCAGGTTCTGGTCAGGTCCGCCACCACGGACATAAATACCGCTGGTCCCTTCAGAACCTTTCTGAACCCCTGGCATAAGCTGAAGAACTTTCAGTACATCTTTTTCTCCAAGTAATGAGGGTANGTTTTTTATCTGTGACGGCTGGAGATCGACTGTGCTCATTTTTACCGATTCACTCTGTTTCTCCGGTCTCTCTGCTGATACAGTAACCTCACCAAGGACCACACTGGGTTTAAGATCAATGTTAAGTTCAATATCTTTATTAAGATTTGTCCGGATTATTTCGGGTGTAAAGCCGACATATGAAACAACTAAACTGACCGAATCGGCGGATGGCAGAGTAAGAGAATAAAAACCATAAGAATTTGAGACAGTACCCGTTTTGCGATCAGGCAAATAGATATTTACCCCGATTAAAGATTCACCGCTTATCGACTCCCTGACATATCCGCTTATAGTATAATGTTTAACCGATTGTCCTTCTACCCGAAGGAAGAAAAGAGATAAAACTATAAATAAACCTGATAGTCTCATGAAATCACATCTGTAGCGTTATAAAAATAACGATAAATTTTCGAATATATTATTGATGTTATTCCATATTGAAAAAATATATATCTTGCACCCATCATTCATTGTTATGATTGCAAATCTGAGATATCGTTTCATGATGCAACGCCTTGGAAGAAGGCTTTATAGTTGCCTGATGTTTTACAGCTTCTGAAAACATATTCTGTTCTGAGTTCTCAGAATAGTAAATCCCGTTTGACTGGTCATTCAATTTATTTCCATTTCTAACTATTTCCTTCTCATGAAAGGACTAATTTTCAGCATAAAACGATATTCTATCCATGATGGCCCCGGCATAAGAGTGACAGTTTTTATGAAGGGTTGTCCCCTCAGATGCATGTGGTGTCATAATCCTGAAGGTATTTCTCCCGATCCCGGAAAAGTAAAAATGACAAACAGAGTGGGAGAGAGGGATTTCTACAAAATTGAAGAGGTAGGGAAATATTACCAGGTTAAGGATATTCTTGATATACTGGAAAAAGAGAGAGTGTTTATTGATCAGTCCAAAGGAGGCATTACCTTCTCAGGAGGAGAGCCGATGCTTCAGTCTGAATTTTTATGTGATGCATTAAAGGTTTGCAAATCAAATGGATATCATACAGCAATTGACACTTCAGGGTATGCCTCTGCTGAAAACTACAAATTGATACTTCCATATACCGACCTGTTCCTATTCGATATCAAGCATCTTGATGAGTCAAAGCATATTGAATTTACAGGAGTCACTAACAGAGGTATACTTGCAAATTTTCGTCTTCTTCTGGAGAGTGGAAAGGATATTATGTTAAGGGTACCGATAATACCTGGCTATAATGATGATATTGACCATCTTGAAAATCTCAAAAAATTCATTTCCGGAACACAAACAGGAGCTCTTAAAAAGATCAGTCTTCTTCCTTATCATAAAATCGGATCATCAAAATATAAACGATTTAATATACCTTACAGAATGACTGATATTGAATCTCCTTCAAAAGAAAGAATGAAGGAATTAAGGGAATTCTTCAGCGAGACAGGAATTAAAATAAAGATCGGAGGATGAGATAATGTATTATGTATTATGTATTATAGGCAACAGGCGACAGGCAACAGGCAACAGGCGACAGGCAACAGGCGACAGGCAACAGGCGACAGGCGGCAGGCGACAGGCAACAGGCAACAGGCGACAGGCAACAGGCGACAGGCAACAGGCAAATGGCTGTTTGGCCTAAATTAAAACGAGAAACCCTTTGTGACCTTAGCGTATTTAGCTTTGCGCGCTTTGCGGTTAATGGATTTTAGATTTTCGAATATAAATGAAGTAGATTTTGCTTTAAGAATAATTGCATATGAAAATTTCACCAAGAATTAAAAAATTAAGGGAACAGAGCCTGAATGCAGTGGAGACTCTAAGCGCGGAGAGAGCATTACTGATGACTCAGTTTTACAGGAGTGATGAAGCGCGTGAACTATCAGTTCCCGTTAAAAGAGCCAGAGCTTTTGAATATCTGCTGAAGAATAAGAGGATATGCATAAATGAAGGAGAGCTGATTGTTGGCGAAAGGGGACCGGCACCTAAGGCAACTCCGACTTATCCTGAGATAAGCCTTCATTCCATGCAGGATCTTGAGATACTCAATTCGAGGGAAAAGGTTTCATTCAGGGTTGATGATGAAGTGAAAGACATTTATAAAAATGAAATAATCCCTTACTGGAAAGGAAAAAGTAACCGCGACAGGATAATGTCGCTTATGACACCTGAATGGTTGAATGCTTATAATGCGGGCCTGTTCACTGAATTCCAGGAACAAAGGGCTCCCGGGCATACCGTTCTTGGTTACAGGATGTTCAGGACCGGATTACTGACAGTTAAGAAAGAGATAAAAGAAGCGATTGATACTCTTGATTTTTTTTCTGATAACCAGGCATATGATAAGCAGGAAGAACTTAAAGCAATGGACATTGCATGTGATGCAGTTTTAATGTTTGCAGGCCGTCATGCCGACGAGCTCGAAAAACTTGCTTCTGAGGAAAATTCAACTGAAAGGAAAAAAGAGCTGTTAAAGATGGCTGCTGTATGCAGGAGGGTTCCCGCACATTCACCGGAAACTGTCCATGAAATGCTTCAGCATTACTGGTTTATTCACCTGGGAGTGATAACCGAGCTGAATCCATGGGATTCTTTTAATCCGGGCAGACTCGACCAGCATCTTTATCCTGTTTACAAAAAAGAAATGGAATCAGGCTTATTATCAAAAGATGAGCTCTTTGATCTTCTCGGATCTTTCTGGATAAAGTTTAACAATCATCCTTCTCCTCCGAAAATGGGAGTAACTGCAAGTGAAAGTAATACCTACACTGACTTTTGTCTGATAAACCTTGGTGGTGTTAAATCCGATGGTACCGACGCAGTTAATGAAATGTCGTATATTCTTCTCGATGTAATTAAGGAGATGCGGATTCTCCAACCCAGCTCTATGGTGCAGATCAGCAAAAAAACCCCCGACAGGTTTATTCACAAAGCTCTCGATATAATCAGAACAGGTTTCGGACAACCTTCATGCTTTAACACTGAAGCAATAATCCAGGAACTTCTGCGACAGGGTAAAAACATTGTTGATGCACGGAATGGAGGTGCATCAGGTTGTGTGGAGACCGGGGCATTTGGTACTGAAGCTTACTGGTTAACCGGATATTTCAACCTCCCGAAAGTCCTGGAGCTTACATTAAGTAATGGTTTCGATAAAAGGACAAATAAGCTTGTCGGGCTCGAAACAGGATATGCCAGTGATTATAAGAGGTTTGAGGATCTTATGGATGCATTTAAAATGCAGGTAACATACTTCGCTGATATTAAAATCAGAGGTAATAATCTGATTGAGAAAACATTTGCATTCAATTTACCGGTACCGTTTTTATCGGTTCTGGTTGAGGATTGTATTTCTACCGGCAGAGATTATAACAGCGGCGGAGCCAGGTATAATACATCTTATATACAGGGTGTAGGACTTGGAAGTATTACGGATATGCTTACATCAATCCGTTACAATATTTATGATAAGAAAAAAATCGGCTGGGAAGAGCTGATAAANGCCCTTGATCTGGATTTTTCAGGGCATGAACNGACTCAGTATGAGNTAATATATAATACTCCAAAGTTTGGCAATGATGATGATTATGCTGACCAGCAGGCTGTTGCGGTATTTGAGATTTATTACGATTCCATAAATAACCGGCCA
>JGI20214J51088_10001145_pt1 | contig 18012 bp, 15 predicted proteins | sample WetSurMetagenome_FD_51088 | JGI IMG/M metagenome (IMG submission 51088) | reverse complement strand
ATATGGCAAGGAAAGCGACGATACCGAAGGATTTGCGAATTTCCCCCCGCGAGTTGAAAGAGCACGGGGTCAAGTATGTCCTCGACAAGGTCCGCAGGTCGAAGGGCTATTTCATGACGAACACCGAGAGGGACCTCTCCCAGTCGGACTTCAAGAACCGGGTCCTGCCGCACACCCAGATGCTGGTGGCGGAGGAGAGAAATGCCTGTGGCTACTTCTCCATCGAGATATCGGGGGGCGCCTCCGTCCACGTCGACATGCTCCGCAAGCAGATCAACCCGTTCGAAAAGCTCCGGGTNCTCAAATCCCTGATGCCGGACACCCTGTTCCAGACTCTCTCCCGGGGGACCAACCTATTTGGATACCGGCCCTACCCGGATAACGTCATCCGGCTCACGATGAAGCACTTCGCAGAAGTGATCGACGTGGTCCGCGTTTTCGACTTCCTCAACTATGTCCCGAACATGATCCCCGTCTTCGAGGAAGTGAAGAGGGCCAACCGGATCCTCGAGCCGTCCATCTGCTTTTCCACGGGGCCGGAGCACACCAATGCCTACTACGTGAAAAAGGTCACGGAGATCGTCGATGTAACCGGACCCGATATTATCCTCTGCATCAAGAACCACGGCGGTCTCGGAACCCAGAAGCGGATCGGTGACCTGACCAAGGCCATTATCGACAGGTTTCCCGATCTGATCATCCATTACCACGGCCACAACACCGACGGGAACGACATCGGGCGCTGCGTGGAAGCGGTCCGCAACGGGGCCAAGATCGTCAACGGCGGAGACCACGCCTTCACGGGCTTCTACGGACCGCCGCCGCTCCTGACCATTATNGAAACCCTCGAGGATTACGGNTATCCCTGCGTGGGGATCGACAAGCAGGCCGTCATCGACACGTCGAACAAGCTCCGTCCGGAGCGTGAATATTACAAGGACTTCGAGTCGCAGTTCCTGGGCTTCGACCCCACCGTCCAGATCCACAAGCTCCCGGGAGGGGCCACCGGTTCGAGTTTCGAGCAGGCCGTGAAAGGGAACTTCCTGCATCTCATGCCGGAGATCCTCCAGCAGGAGCTTCCGAAGGTCCAGGTCGAACTGGGCAACTGGTGGAGCGTGACCCCGGGCTCCCAGATGCTCTGGACGACGGCAGTCAACCATGTCCTGAAGCGGGCACGATACAAGGAGCCCACAGACGATCTGAAAAACCTCCTGCTCGGGCGCTACGGCGAGCTTCCTTTCTATAAGCCCGCCGACTGGATCTACGAGGCCGTGCTGGGGAGCGACTGGAAAAAGGTGATCGAGCGCGACTACGGGTATCAAAAGATCGAGGATGTGGACCTTGGCATCGAGAAGCGCGTCCTCGAGAAGAGACTCGAGCGCCAGGTCTCGGAGGAGGAACTCGTTCTGTACCTGCAGCACCCCAACGATGCCGTGAGCTTCTTCAAGTTCGAGGAAAAATACGGCAAAGTCTGGGTCCTGCCGCCGAAGGTCTGGTTCAAGAAGGGCGGCTTCGATCTGGGCGAGACATTCGAGTTCCCCGATGCCTACGGCAAGCTCCACTCCATTGTCATCGGGCCCCAGCGTAAAACCTCCAGCGGCGACGTCGTGACTTACCTGGTCATCGACCACCACCCCGAGCCCATCCTGACGGAGATCGAGCAGGTGGGCGACAAGGTGGCAAGGAAGGTGACCCTCAACGNCAAGGAAATTGAAGCGCTGGCAAAAGGCGGAGATATCCGCTCGCCTATCAAAGGCACTGTCAATGAGGTGCCCGTCTCGGAGGGGGATGAGGTATTGGCCGGACAGGTGCTGATCGTGCTCGAGGCAATGAAAATGCTCAGCAACGTCGTGTCGGGCATCAACGGGAAAATCGTGGAGATCCTCAAAAGCCCGGGAGACCAGGTCGACGTGGGCGATCCGCTCATCACCGTCAAGAAAGCCCCCGAAGGGGAGGTGGGAAGNCATGGCTCCCGCCGGGAAAAGGGCTGAGATTGAGGGCAAGGTTATCAACAAATAGTTGAACTTGTTGCATTTTCGCTGAAGAAGGCGATTTCGCCTTGACAGCTCGTTTTTTTGAGGGTATGTAGGTGCCCTGCCTGCGGGGTCAGGATATTTCAAGGGTTCTGGACCGTGGCGGGTTTTCGACGCGCTGATTTGGGGGATATAAATATCCCTCGGCATCACGCGACTTCTTTCTTCCCGTATTTGTAGGGGAAAACTGAAAAANTCATTTCCGGTTTTCGAGTACAAAGTAAGGATGAGGATGAGCAATGCCGAAGCACTTTTATACCCTTCTGATCATTCCGCATAAGAAAAAAGATTCCGTCAAGAAGTTCCTCGCCACACCGTGGCATTTCCGGCTCACCGGTATTTTTTCGGCCGTCTTCCTTTCCTTTTTCGGATATTGCGCGTACGACTACCTCTCCATCAAGCTCGAGCAGATGGAGCTGGCAAACCTGCGACAGATGGCATCGACTCAGCAGGAGCAGATCGACACACTCCAGGACAAGATCTCCTTCTTTGAGAGAAAACTGGCCGATCTGAGGCAGGTCGATGAAAAGATCCGAAACATGGCCAGCGAACTGACGGGAAAACGCGGCAAGGCGGCTGCAAAGGATAAGATCGCATCGAGAGAACAACTTCGGGGCATCGGCGGGCCGATGCCGGCCGATGAGGCAGGACAGGACAAGCTTTCCAACCTGAATCACCACATGGACCGGCTTCTCCAGGATGCCTCGGCTCGGGAGAAGAGTCTGGCAGAGCTGCAGGAATATCTGCGCTCGCAGAGATCTCTTGCTGCAGTGACCCCGTCCATCTGGCCGGTTACCGGCTGGGTGACCTCCGAGTTCGGACGCCGGACAAACCCCTTCGGCGGCCGAGGGGAATTTCACTCGGCGCTGGACATTGCAACGAAGCTGGGGGCCCCCATCCAGGCGCCGGCCGACGGAATCGTGGCCAACGTGGAAAAACGTCCCGACATGGGTCTCATGATCCAGGTTGAACACGGCAGGGGCATTCAGACGCTTTATGCCCACCTCTTCCGGAGCGCCGTGAGCAAGGGCCAGGTCGTCAAGCGTGGCGAGGTCATCGGCTATGTCGGGAATTCAGGCCGCAGCACTGGCGCCCATCTCCATTATTCCGTGAGCCTGAACGGAGTCTATGTCAACCCGAGAAAGTATCTTCCCTGATTCCCTTTTTTCAAAAAATAAGATATACTGCGCAAATCCGGTAAGGACTTACCGGGTTTTTTTTAGGCGGATCCATGCTGAATTTTATTCAAAAGATATTCGGAACCAAGAATGAGCGGGAGCTGAAGCGCATTGCGCCTCTCGTAGATGAGATCAACCATCTCGAGCCCGCCATCAAGAAGCTCTCCGATGAAGAACTGAAGGCGAAAACGGCCTATTTCAAGGAGAAGCTCGCAAACGGGGCCACTGTCGACGACATCCTGACGGAGGCCTTTGCCGTCGCGCGGGAAGCTGCGTGGCGGACCGTGGGAATGAGGCCCTTCGACGTGCAGCTCATCGGGGGGATCGTGCTCCACGAGGGCAAGATCGCCGAAATGAAGACGGGCGAAGGAAAAACCCTTGCCGCGACCATGCCCCTTTACCTGAATGCCCTCATGGGCAAGGGGGTTCATCTCGTTACGGTGAACGACTACCTTGCCCAGCGCGATGCAGCCTGGATGAGCCCCATCTACAACTTTTTGGGACTGTCCGTTGGAGTCATCGTTCACGGTCTCACGGACGAGGAGAGGCGCCAGGGCTACGGCAGCGACATCACCTATGGGACAAACAACGAATTCGGTTTCGACTACCTGCGGGACAACATGAAGTTCACCCTCGAGGATTACGTCCAGAGGGAATACCACTATGCCATCGTCGACGAGGTCGACAGCATTCTCGTCGATGAGGCGAGAACCCCGCTCATCATCTCGGGCCCGTCCGAAGAGTCGACGGACAAGTACTATCGGATCAACCTGATCATCCCCGGGCTCAGGCGCGAGAAGGACTTCACAATCGACGAGAAGGCGCGCACCGTTGCTCTCACCGAGGAGGGGGTCGCCCGGGTGGAGAAGTCACTGAAGCTCGAGAACCTCTTCGACCCGAAAAATATTGAGCTGCTGCACCACGTCAACCAGGCCTTGAAGGCGCACACCCTCTTCAAGCGCGACGTGGACTATGTCGTCAAAAACGGCGAAGTGCTCATCGTCGACGAGTTCACGGGCCGCCTCATGCCCGGGCGGCGTTACAGCGAGGGGCTTCACCAGGCCCTCGAGGCGAAGGAGAATGTAAAGATCGAGCGGGAAAACCAGACCCTCGCATCGGTCACCTTCCAGAACTACTTCCGGATGTACGAGAAACTGGCCGGCATGACGGGAACAGCCGACACGGAAGCGGCGGAATTCCAGGAAATCTATAACCTCGAGGTCATGGTGATACCGACGAACATGCCCATGATCCGGACGGACCATGCCGACGTGATCTACCGGACGGAGCGGGAGAAATTCGAAGCCGCCATCGAGGAGATACGGGAGCTCCACAAGCAGGGTCGGCCTGTCCTGGTCGGCACCATTTCCATCGAGAAGTCGGAAAAGCTCAGCAGCATGCTCTCCCGTACCGGGGTCAAACATCACGTCCTCAACGCAAAGCAGCACGATCGCGAGGCGGAGATCATCGCCCAGGCGGGACAACGGGGCGCCGTGACCATCTCGACGAATATGGCCGGCCGCGGCACCGATATCAAGCTGGGGGAGGGCGTCGCACATCTGGGCGGCCTGCACATCCTCGGCACGGAGCGCCACGAGAGCCGCCGGATCGACAACCAGTTGAGAGGCCGCTCCGGGCGCCAGGGCGACATGGGCTCTTCCCGCTTCTACCTCTCCCTGGAGGACGATCTTTTGAGGATCTTCGGCGGTGAGCGGATCGGATCGATCATGGACCGCATCGGCTTCGAAGAGGGCCAGCCCATCGAGGCCAACCTGCTGAGCAAGGCCATCGAGAATGCACAGAGGAGGGTGGAGGCCCACAACTTCGACATCCGCAAGCACCTCCTCGAGTTCGACAACGTGATGAACGTCCAACGCGAGGCCATCTATGAGCAGCGCAAGGACGTACTCAAAGGCGAGGATCTCTGGGGAACGCTGGAGGAGATGCTCGGCGAAGTCGTCGAGAACACGGTCGGGGAATACATCGACGAGAAGATGCACCCCGAGGAGTGGAACCTCAAGGGCCTCGATGACATCCTGTATCATCTCTTTTCCGTCAAGTTGCGCTACAGCGAAGCGGGAAGGCAACCGGCGGGCCGCGAAGCGATGATCGAGGAAGTTCGCAGCGCCGCACTGGAGCACCTCCGCAAAAAGGAGGCGAATTTCGGCAAGCCGCTGTGGGAATACCTGATGAAAGTGATCATGCTTCAGTCCATCGATGCCTTCTGGAAAGACCACTTGCTGGGCATGGATCACCTCCGGGAAGGGATCGGCCTGCGGGGTTATGCCCAGAAAGATCCCGTCCGGGAGTATCAGAAGGAAGGTTACGAGATGTACCTGGACATGTCCTACCGCATCAGGCAGGACACGGTCCAGAAACTTGCCCTCGTGCAGGTCCAGCGCGAAGAGGAAGTGGAAAACTTGAGGGACCGGACGCAGCGCGATGTGGTGGAGACTCACGGTACGGCGGGAGCTCCGGTGAAGCAAGTCAAGAAAGAGGCAGGGAGGGTCGGGCGCAATGACCCCTGCCCATGCGGGAGCGGGAAGAAGTACAAGAAGTGCTGCGGGAAATGAGGTCGCATCGGAAACGATCTCATCACTCGCTGAACCGTTTCTCGACCGTACTACATCTCACTGCACTGCAAATGCAAAACTCGCGCTTCGCGCTCAGACAATTGCATTTGCGGCCGTTCCGTTTCGATAAGTGCGGTTCCCGAGAAACACTTCTAATGCTCACTCAGAGATCGTTTCCGATGCACCCTTGAGGAGGGGATGAGAATGGCGGAAAACGACAAATTTATTGTTCCGGGTTTTCAGGCCAGCGGTATTGCAGCGGGGATCAAGGAGGATGGCAAGAAGGATCTGGCGCTGCTGCACTCCGAGGTGCCGGCCAAGGCAGCGGGGGTCTTCACAACGAACGTTTTCAAGGCGGCGCCGGTGCTCCTCGACATGGAGCGAATCAAACAAGGCTCATCCCGGGCCATTATCATCAACAGCGGAAACGCCAATGCGGCCACTGGCGAAGATGGCTATCAAGACGCCGTCAAGATGGCACGGTTCTGTGCAGGCGCCCTGCAGATCGACGAATCCCAGGTGCTCGTGGCCTCGACGGGTGTCATCGGACGGAAACTACCCATCGACAAGGTTGCAGGAAGCGTAAGCCGTCTCGTCAAAGGTCTTTCTCCCGGAGGAATTCCGGAGGCGGCTCAGGCCATCATGACGACGGATGCGTACCCCAAGATCCAGTTCCGCGAGGGGCCTGTCGGAGGCAGCGAGATCTGCATCTGCGGCATTGCCAAGGGTGCAGGGATGATCGAACCCAACATGGCGACGCTGCTGTCCTTCATCCTGACCGATGCCGACCTCGACGACCAGGCGATGAAGCGGGCTCTGCGGGAGGCCACGGACCGGAGTTTGAATGCCATCAGTGTCGATGGCTGCATGAGTACAAACGACACCGTGATCATCCTGGCAAACGGCCTGGCCGGCAATCGCAAGATACGCACATCAACACGGGATTTTGCCGTTTTCACGGGAATGCTCACCGATGTGATGACGGAGCTTGCCAAGTTAATCGTGCGCGACGGCGAGGGGGCGACGAAACTCATCGAGATCGTCGTCGAGGGGGCCAAAACAGCCGGAGAAGCCCGTACCATCGCTTATCAGATCGCTCGATCCAATCTTGTCAAGACGGCCTTCTACGGAGCCGATCCGAACTGGGGCCGGGTGATCTCGGCCGTGGGGGCTGCCGGCGTGACGATCGACAGCGCCTCCGTTGAACTTTACTTCGACGGGTTGCCGCTGTTCAAACAGGGCCAGGGGGTATCAAACCATCTGAAGGAGCTCGCCGAGGTGATGAAGAGGGACCAGATCAAGGTTCTGGTGAAGCTCGGTCAGGGGACAAAGGATTTTCGCGTTTACAGCTCGGACCTGACCCTGGATTACGTGAAGCTGAACGCGCATTACACTACATAAGAAGGGTNACGGGTATAGGGTAAAGGGAAGAACTGAATCCCCTTGTCTCCTCTCTAAAAAAGAGACGCACAGCAGGGGGATTTTTTTATATTTGCAAAATCAACCGGTTTGTGCTAACTAATCCCGTTCTATCTCTCACACCCTCGGATTGCCGGGCCTGTTGCTTTTCGTAAGAGAAGTTACCCGGCAAAGTGAAGGGGTGGAGGAATCAAACAGGAAAAGGAGAATCCTATGTCCACCGTATCCATGAAGTTGTTGCTCGAGTCGGGAGTTCACTTCGGTCATCAGACCAACAAGTGGAACCCCAAGATGAAACCTTACATTTTTGGTGCGCGGAACGGCATTTACATCATCGACCTTCAACAAACGGTTGAGATGTTCAAGGGAGCCTACAGCTTCGTCGTCGAGACCATTAAGAACGGCGGCGAGATCCTCTTCGTGGGCACCAAGAAACAGGCCCAGGAATCCATCCGGGAAGAAGCCGAGCGTTGTGGTATGCCCTACGTCAACTACCGCTGGCTGGGCGGCATGCTCACCAACTTTTCGACCATCAAGAAGCGAATTGACCGTCTGAACGAGCTCGATTCACTGTTCAACAGCGAGTCCATCAACGTATTTCCGAAAAAAGAGATACTCCTGTACCAGAAGGAGAGAGAGAAACTCGATAAGGTTCTGGGAGGGATCCGGCGGATGAAAGGCCACCCGGCCGCAATCTTCGTCGTCGACCCCAAGAAGGAAGATATCGCCGTTCATGAGGCGCGGAAGTTGAACGTTCCTGTGGTGGCCATCGTGGACACGAACTGCGATCCCGACGTGGTGGATTTCATCATCCCGGGCAACGACGACGCAATCCGTGCAATTAAGCTTTTTTCGGCCAGGATTGCCGACGCAGTGCTCGAGGGCAAGCAGAAATTCGAGGAAAGGATCCAGGCCGAGAGCGACAAGGTGTTGGTGCCTGTGTCGAATGAGCCTGAAGCCGGCGAGACCGATGTACCCGACAGCATTGAGCTGAAGGGGACCGAGGCCGAAGCGGAAAAGACTGCAAACTGATCGGAATCATTCACGCGTCGAAAGACGAGGAGGTAAGGATAAATTGGAAATCTCGGCAGATATCGTCAAGGAACTAAGGGTGAAAACGGGCGCCGGCATCATGGACTGCAAGGAAGCCCTGAAGGGTTCGAATGGCAATTTTGAGAAGGCAATCGACTTTCTGCGGGAGAAGGGCCTTTCGGCGGCCACCAAGAAGTCTTCCCGTGCCACGAAAGACGGCCTGGTTCATTCCTACATCCACATGGGCGGCAAGGTCGGCGTCATGATCGAGGTGAACTGCGAGACGGACTTCGTTGCCAAGACGGAGAATTTCAAGTTACTCACCAAGGACTTGGCAATGCACGTCGCGGCCATGAACCCCATGTATGTGAAGCCAGAGGATGTCCCCGAGGCGACCATCACGAGGGAAAAGGACATCTATCGCAAGCAGGTTATTGCCGAGGGCAAGCCCGAGAAAATCGCCGACAAGATCGTCGAGGGAAAACTCAAGAAGTATTACGAGGAAGTCTGCCTCCTGAAGCAGAAGTTCATCAAGGACACGAACGTGACGGTGGAGGACCTCATCAAGGCCGCCATCGCCCAGACGGGGGAAAACATCCTCGTGAAGCGTTTTGTCCGCTACCAGCTTGGAGGCGACGACGCTGCAAGCAACGCGCTGTAAACCAGCATCGGGAAACCGGCCACTGGCCGGCAAATCGAGTCGGGCGATGACGGTCGGGATGAAGGCGGTATACAAACGTGTCCTCTTGAAGCTGAGCGGTGAAGCCCTCATGGGGAGCCGTTCTTTCGGCATCGATCCGGATATCGTTAAGACCCTCGCCCTTGAAATCAGCGACGTGGTAAAGCTGGGCGTCGAGGTTGGCGTCGTCATCGGTGGGGGGAACATCTTCCGCGGCATCGAGGGAAGCGCCCGGGGCATGGAGCGTACCCAGGCAGACAACATGGGTATGCTCGCCACGGTGATCAACAGCCTTGCCCTCCAGAGTGTTCTAGAGAGGATGGGCGTTCGGTGCAGGGTCCAGACAGCCATCGAGATGAGGGAGGTGGCCGAGCCCTTTATCCGACGCAGGGCAACCCGACATCTGGAAAAGGGAAGGGTGGTCATCTTCGCGGGAGGCACGGGCAACCCCTACTTCACGACAGACACGGCGGCAGCCCTTCGTGCAGCGGAGATCCAGGCCGAAGTCATTCTGAAGGCGACCAAAGTCAACGGGGTCTACGACAAGGATCCGGTCAAGCATGCCGATGCGAAAATGTACAAAAAAATTAGCTATACCGAGGCATTGGCAAAAAATCTTAAAGTGATGGATGCAACTGCAATCTCCCTCTGTCGGGAAAACAGCATCCCCATCCGGGTATTCAACATCGCAAAAAAAGGAAACATCAAGTCCGTCATCTGCGGGAAAACCGTGGGAACCATCGTTGGAGGCTGATATGAGCGAAATGACCGATCTCATCTTTTCCGGGATGAAAGACGACATGGATAAAAGCCTCAAGTTCCTCGAGAAGTCCTTCAGCAAGCTTAGAACGGGACGGGCATCGCTTGCCCTGCTGGATGGGATCAAGGTCGAGTACTACGGGGTGCCCACGCCGCTCAATCAGGTTGCATCTCTGTCCGTTCCGGAAAGCCGTTTGATCCAGATCTCTCCCTGGGACTCCAGTGTCATCCCCAATATCGAGAAAGCAATCCAGAAGTCAGAACTGGGCCTCAATCCCATCAATGACGGCAAAATTGTCCGGATCAACATCCCGGTTCTTACCGAGGAGCGGAGGAAAGATCTGGTCAAAGTCGTGAAGAAGATGGCTGAGGAGGGAAAGGTCAAGCTCAGGAACCTCCGGAGGGACGCCAACGAAGAGCTCAAGAAACTGAAGAAAGACGGAGATATCGCGGAGGATGAGCTCTTCAAGTACCAGGCCGACGTCCAGAAAGTGACGGACGATTACATCGAAAAGACGGACAAAGTTACGCAGGCAAAAGAAAAAGAGATCATGGAAATTTAAGGTTGCCTGCCCATCATCGTATTGACAAAAGAAGGAGCCCATCGGGCTCCTTCTTTTTAACCCGCGGCAAAGGGAGAAACATCCCTTGAAAATGTCGGCTGGCTGTGATAGTCAATCGAAAATTCATCATTGAAAATCGATAAATAGACACTTAATGGATCGTCTTGGAAAAACCAATCTTCCCCGGCACATCGCCATCATCATGGATGGCAACGGCCGGTGGGCCCAGAATCACTCCCTGGGGCGAATCGCCGGTCACCGGAAGGGCGCCGAATCGGTTCGAAAAGTCGTCGAGGCCTGCCGAAGGATCGGAATCTCCTGTCTCACTTTATATGCCTTCTCGTCGGAAAACTGGAGCCGGCCCGAAAGGGAAGTCAACGCCCTCATGACCCTTCTCGAGAAGTACCTGAAGTCGGAAGTCAAGGTGATGATGAAGAACAACATCCGGCTTCGTACGATCGGAGATACGGCTGCACTGCCGCAGAAAGTACGAACGATCCTCGGGGATACAATCGAGAAGACGGCCGGCAACACGGACATGACGCTGATCCTGGCCCTGAACTACGGAAGTCACGATGAGATCCTCGAGGCGGTCCGGAAACTGGCTGAACAGGCCAGCCAGGGGAAGATCGACGCGGCAGAAATAACGGAGGAACGTTTCTCCGAATATCTTTACACAAAGGGCATACCGGACCCGGACCTGCTCATCCGGACCAGCGGCGAATATCGCCTGAGCAATTTTCTCATGTGGCAGATGGCCTACACGGAGTTTTATTTCACCGATACCCTGTGGCCCGATTTCAGGGAAGAGCAGCTCATCGAGGCCATACTCGAATACCAGCGGCGTGAGCGGAGGTTCGGTTTGACAAGCGATCAGGTGCAGAAGAGGACATGATGGCCAGCTCTCATATCAAGAGATGGATTACGGGAATCATAGCCGTCCCGATTCTCTTCTCCATCATCTATTTCAGCACGGAAGCGATTTTTGCCGGGTTTGTCCTCGCCGTGACCATCGTGGCCATCCTCGAATACAACCGTCTTGTATTCGGCAGTCAGCGAGGCATGGAAAAGCAGGCGCTTCTTCTGTTTGGAGTGCTCCCGCCGCTGGCGGCCGTTCTTGCGGGCCAGGGAGCAATCCTTGCCGTTGCCGTTCTGTCTTCCCTCGCGATATTCATCTTCTACCTGATCGGCACGAAAGAGGGCGCGCTCGATCTCAACCCCCTCGGGCGGTATGTCCTGGGGTACGTGTATTTGCCGGTGATGCTATCGCATCTCGTCCTGCTGCGAGGCGGGGCAAAGGGGGTCATCTGGATCTTCTTTGTCATCGTTCTTGCTTTCTCGGGCGATATTGCAGCTTTTTATGTGGGCAGGACCTTCGGGAAGCGCAANCTGATGCCCCATGTCAGCCCGGGAAAGACTGTGGAGGGACTGCTCGGTCTCGCTGCAGGGAGCATGGTGGGCTGCCTGATCTACAGGTATTTCCTCCTGCCAGAGGTACCCGTCGCGCACATCGTGGTACTGGGACTTGCGGGCGGTGTGATCGGGCAGCTGGGGGATCTTTTCGAATCGTTGATCAAAAGGGCGTCCGGGGCGAAAGATTCCGGTGAAATCCTGCCGGGTCACGGCGGGATACTCGACCGGCTCGACTGCCTCCTGTTCATCATTCCTTTTGTGTATTACTACAGGACGTACGTGCTCGCGTGAAGAAGATTGCCATTCTCGGTTCGACAGGGTCGATCGGGGTAAACGCCCTCGACGTGGTGTCAAAACATCCGGGGGAACTCGAGGCCGTCGCACTGGCGGCGGGAAGGAACCTCGATGTCCTGAAGGGGCAGATAGAGCGTTTTCGACCGAAGATCGTTTCCGTGATCGACAGGGAACACGCCGGAAGGCTGAAGGCGATGATCGGTTCGGCGTCCCCGACGGTGATTCTCTGGGGCGATGAAGGGGTGCGAAGCGTCGCATCGGCACCCGGGGCGGACATGGTGTTGTCGGCCATTGTGGGTGCAGCGGGCCTTGTCCCGACCCTTGCGGCCATTGAAGCGGGCAAGGACGTGGCACTGGCCAACAAGGAAACACTGGTTACGGCAGGATCCCTTGTCATCGAGAAGGCCCGTTCGAAGGGGGTTCGAATCCTTCCTGTCGACAGTGAGCACAGTGCCGTCTTCCAGTGCATAGTAGGAAACATCCCGAAAAGCGTCGGACGAGTCATACTGACCGCTTCGGGTGGCCCTTTTTTTCGGACTGCCCGTGAAGAGCTCGATCGGGTGACGATCTCCGACGCGCTCCGCCACCCGAACTGGAAGATGGGCAGGAAGATCACCATCGACTCGGCGACGATGATGAACAAGGGGCTCGAGGTGATCGAGGCCCACTGGCTTTTCGGAGTCGATTACGGCCGGATCGAGGTGGTCATCCACCCGCAGAGCATCGTCCACTCCCTCGTGGAGTTTGTCGACGGCTCCGTAATGGCACAGATGGGGCTTCCGGACATGCGCGGGCCGATATCCTACGCCCTGTTCTACCCGGAAAGGACGCCGGGGGGATTCCCGGCGTTCGAATTGTCGAAGGTGGGCAAGCTGGAGTTCCTGCCGCCGGATGTGGATCGTTTCCCGTGCCTGAGACTGGGATACGAGGCCGGCCGTGCGGGCGGCACCATGCCGGCCGTCATGAATGCCGCAAACGAGGTGGCCGTCAACTCCTTCCTGGAGGAGAAAATACCTTTTCCAGCCATCGCCCGGGTCATCGAGGCAGTCATGGACCGCCATGCTCCGGTGGACATATCCTCCCTGGAGGTTGTCCTGTCGGCGGATGCCTGGGCACGCAAAGAGGCCGAAGAAATCTTGAAAAAAGGAATAGGGTGAGAATCGGATGGGTGTCGGTATCAATATCGCATCGGTTATCGTTCTGCTGGGTGTCCTGATCTTTGTCCATGAGCTGGGTCATTTCCTGCTGGCCAAATCGCTGGGAGTGGGCGTGTTGAAATTCTCCCTGGGTTTTGGCCCGAAGCTCATCGGACGGAAAGTCGGCGAGACCGATTACATGATCTCGCTGGTGCCCCTGGGGGGCTATGTGAAGCTGCTGGGCGAATCGGAAACCGACGACGTTCTGCCTCAGGATGAGAAGCGCTCTTTCGTGAAGCAGCACGTCCTGAAGAAAATCGCCATCGTCATCGCGGGGCCTTTCTTCAATTTCCTTTTTGCCATCCTTGCTTTTTCCATCATTTTNATGGTGGGAGTTCCGAGCCTCACCACGGAGATCGGGAGCGTGCAGTCGGGCTCCCCGGCCGAGGCGGCGGGATTGCACGCGGGGGACACGGTCGTATCCATCGACGGAAAGGATGTCGCACGCTGGGGGGATCTGGCCGAGATCATCACCAAGAGCGAGGGACGGGAGATTGTCCTGAAATTGAACCGGGAAGGGGCTGTCCAGAACGTTCGCGTGAAGCCCGAAATAACCAAGGCCAAGAACATCTTCGGCGAAGATGTGGACAGCTACAAGATCGGCGTGGGGGCGTCGAAGAACACGTTTATCGAACGACAGAACCCCATCAAGGCCACGTGGTCCGGGATCGAACAGACCTGGGCGATTACGGAGCTGACGCTTGTCAGCATTGTCAAGATGGTCCAGGGGGTCGTCTCTCCGGATTCCCTGGGCGGACCGATCCTGATCGCTCAGATGGCGGGCGCAAACGTGAAGAAAGGCATCATGAATTTTGTCTTCTTCATGGCCCTGCTCAGCATCAACCTCGGCGTGCTGAACCTCTTTCCCATCCCCGTGCTCGACGGCGGTCACCTCCTGTTCTTCCTGATCGAACTCGTTACCGGCAAGGAGGTCAACATCAAGTGGAGGGAGAGGGCGCAGCAGGTGGGCTTTTTCATACTGGTCATGCTGATGATCTTCGTCTTTTACAACGACATTATGAGAATCTTCGGAGATTGACGGACTCGGTAAGGAACGAGGATCGAGGATCGAGGTTCGAGGAATTCATTTCGGAACGATCAGCGGAATCTGAACCTGACATCCGGATGATGCCGCAAAGAAAGAAAAGACTTTTTTAAATATGATCACACTGGCAATCGACACGGCAACCAAAACGGCAAGTGTTGCCCTGCTTCGCGACGAGACGGTCCTCGTCGAGTATTTCTTCAACCTGTCCGTGAACCACTCCGAGACGGTGCTGCCGGCCATCCACCAGGGTCTTTCGATGGCGGGGATCGGCATCGAGGGCGTCGATCTTTTCGCATTGACCGTCGGACCCGGCTCATTCACGGGGCTGCGGATCGGCTCGAGCACCGTGAAGGGGCTTGCGCTCGCAACGGGAAAACCCGTTGTCGGCGTCTCCACGTTGGAGGCCCTCGCCTATAACGCCATCGAATACCCGGGACTCATCTGTCCCATGCTCGATGCCCGCAAAGGGGAAATCTACGCGGCACTCTATCGCGCCGACGGGGATGGCCTTTTCGACGTGGTGATGGAGGAAAAAGCGACGACGCCGGGGGAATTTCTCCACCGGATCGACGGGGAGGCCCTTTTCCTCGGTGACGGTCTGAACGAACACTCCGGACTGATCCGTGAAAGGCTTCCGGGGCGCGCCCGTTTCGTACCATCGAACCGACAGGCTGTCCGGGCCTCCAGTGTCGCCCTCATCGGAAGGATAAAACTGGGCAGGGGAGAACGGCTCGACGTGGTCACCTTTGTGCCCCGATATCTCCGCCGGTCCGAAGCCGAGGTCCGGCATGAAGGAAAGCCCTGAACGGCCGCGATGAATACACCTGCCGGCACGGAAAACGATTGCACGCGCATCCCCCGCAGCTTGCTGCGGGGTAAGCAAGCATAATAACAGCTGTGCCACGTCCTTGAGTTTCTAAATTCCTGGCACCTTGGTGCGAGGAATTTTAAATGTCTTTGCAGTCAGGCAGGCGTTTTGGTATAAGCAAAGCTCTTTCAGCAGAGCCAGGAGGTGGGTATGGAGCGAGCCGACGAGATGCTCATCGAACGATACATCCTGCAGGATGGCGAGTTGAAGCAGTACGTGGAGGACCACCGGAAACTGGAAGTTGCCCTGGAGGATTTCAACAAGAGGATTTACCTTACTCCCCAGGAAGAAATTGAGAAGAAGAAGCTGCAGAAGCTGAAGCTGGCCAGCAAAGACAGGATTTACGCGATTCTTGCGAAGTACAGGAAGAGCTCCTGAGCATGGCCCATCCCGTTTGAGAGGGCGGGATTTTTCATGGACAGACACACGGGATACATCGCGCGGGAAGGGTTCCCCTTCATTGTCGGGCTGGGCATCCTGGCGACGGCCTTCTCGTGGATCGGGCTCACCGGCCTTGCGGCGATTGCCTTTGCCGCCACGGTGTTCGTTGTTTTCTTTTTCCGCAACCCCGAGAGGACGATCCCCGGGGAACAGGGTCTTCTGGTGTCGCCTGCCGACGGCAGGATACTGAAAGTGGAGGAAGTGGTGCTCGACGGCCTTCTGAGCGGGAAGTTCAGGAAGGTGAGCATCTTCATGAACGTGTTCAATGTCCATGTCAACCGTGCACCCTACTCAGGGCACGTGGAGAAGATCGAGTATCACGGCGGCAAGTTCCTGTCGGCCAATCTCGACAAAGCGTCGGCGGACAACGAGAAAAACACCGTCCTGATCCGGACGAAAGAGGGGAAGGCGTTCCTGACCATCCAGATCGCGGGGCTCATCGCACGCCGGATCGTCTGCTGGATCGGTGAGGGCACGGAGATTGCCAGGGGGCAGCGGTTCGGGCTGATCTGCTTCGGCTCTCGTCTCGAAGTCGTCCTGCCGCTCGATTCGAAAATCCTGGTCCAGACCGGGCAGAAAGTGCGCGCCGGGGAAACGCCCATAGGGTATCTGTGATGAGTAAAGAATTGAAAAGAGAGCGGCTGATCAGGCGGGAAAAGTTCTTCCGCAAGGACCAGATGAAGAAGGGCATCTACATCCTGCCCAATCTCTTCACGACGGCAAGCCTCTTCGCCGGGATCTACGCGATCATCTCCTCCATCCAGGGAAATTACATCCACGCGGCGATTGCGATCCCGATCTCGCTGATCCTAGACGGTCTCGACGGGCGGGTCGCCCGGATGACCCACACAACGTCCAAGTTCGGCGTGGAGTACGATTCGCTGGCCGACCTCGTGGCATTCGGTGTGGCACCGGCTATTCTGGCCTACAACTGGTCGCTCGCCGCTTTCGGGAAATGGGGGTGGCTCGCAGCGGCCATGTTTGTGATCTGCGGGGCCCTGCGGCTCGCGCGATTCAACGTGCAGGTCGGGGTGATCGACAGCCGGTACTTCAACGGGCTGGCCATCCCGGCTGCGGCCATCGTGGTGTCTTCAACGGTGCTGCTCTATTTCTACCTGGGCGAAGTGGGGACGTTTCCGCACGTGTCGATCCTGGTCGGGATGATGACCCTTGCCCTCCTCATGGTGAGCAGCATCAAGTTCTACAGCTTCAAGGATTTGCACTTCCTGTCCCGTGAGCCCTTCATGACGGTCGTCTTTGCCGTCATCCTGATGATCGTCGTTCTGGCGGAGCCGCAGATCATGATCTTTACCTTCGCCGTGAGCTACGCCATCTCCGGTCCGATCTGGGGGATCCTGAAATTAGTCAGGCGCCTCTTCGGGACGGAAAAAAAGCAACAGCCCACGAGCGGCGGTGAGATCAAGACGGAAACGAAAACCGGGGCCACGTCATGATCGAGTCAGGACCTCACGCTGCAGACTTTGCCCCGTAGAACCTGGCAACATGTTGTCCAAGAAGGAGTCGGATTCCATGAGAACGTATCGTGTAGCAGTCGTCGGCGCCACCGGCGCCGTCGGTAACGAAATGATCAGCATCCTCGAGGAACGCAACTTTCCCGTCGGAGTGCTCACCCTGCTTGCCTCGGAGCGATCGCTGGGGAAGGAACTCGAGTTCAAGGGGAAGCCCTATCCCGTCCAGGTCCTCAAGGAGGATTCCTTCAAGGGGATCGAAATCGCGCTCTTCTCCGCAGGCGGGAGCATCAGCCAGAAGTTTGCGCCCATCGCCGCCCGGGCCGGCTGCGTCGTCATCGACAACACCGCCGCCTTCCGCTACGACCCGGACATCCCGCTCGTCGTGCCCGAAGTGAACCCCGAGAAGATCGCCGATTACAAGACGCGGGGGATCATCGCCAATCCGAACTGCTCCACCATCCAGATGGTGGTGGCGCTCAAGCCGATCCATGACGCAGCCCGGATCAAGCGGATTGTCGTTTCCACCTACCAGGCCGTCTCCGGAACCGGCAAAAAGGCGATGGACGAGCTCATCGATCAGACAAGAGCACTGTTGAGTTTCAAGGAGCCCGTGGCCAAGGTCTACCCGTACCAGATCGCCTTCAACTGCCTGCCTCAGATCGATATCTTCATGGACAACGGTTACACGAAGGAAGAGATGAAGATGGTCTGGGAGACAAAGAAGATATTCGGAGACGAGTCCATCGCCGTGACGGCAACGACAGTGCGTGTTCCCGTGCTTCGCTGCCACTCCGAATCGGTAAACATCGAAACGGAAAAGAATATCACGGCAGCCGAAGTGAAGGAGTTGCTGAGGAAAGCTCCTGGCGTGATTGTCTTCGATGACCCGGCCAAGAAAGAGTACCCCCTGGCCATCAACGCTGCCGGTCNGGATGCCACCTACGTCGGAAGGATCCGGCAGGACGAGTCGATCCCCAACGGGATCAACCTGTGGGTCGTGTCGGACAACCTGCGCAAGGGCGCTGCCCTGAACGCAGTCCAGAT
>JGI20214J51088_10001144_pt1 | contig 18033 bp, 20 predicted proteins | sample WetSurMetagenome_FD_51088 | JGI IMG/M metagenome (IMG submission 51088) | reverse complement strand
CTGGTGGCTGCGCAGACACCGGGCCCTGGGGATTTGCGGGGTTCTGTCACTCGCCCTTGGATTCCTGGCAGCTGTCTACATGGTGGCCGAATCCGGGGATGAACACTTCGCGGTGCTCCATGCCTGGGCCGGGGCCGTGGCGATCCTTGCCGCCTCGGCGAGCGCCATCCTGGGACAGCTTCAGTTTACGTTGAAAGAAAGGCGTGCGGAACTCCGAAAGGCCCACCGCTGGGCCGGCGCCATGACGCTGATTTTCATTCCCCTCAATATGATTTCCGGATTGGTGCTTGCGGGGATCATCCCCGATATGAGATCCTTCTAATGCCGGAATCCTGGAATAATGGAATATTGGAATGATGGGAAGGGAAAGAATCTTATTTTTCCTTATGCCCATTATTCCATTACTCCAATATTCCAGCCGGAACACAAGACAGCTCGCCTTCATGCATCAATGATGCTCCACAGATAACGGAGCATCGAAAGCGGTGCGCCATGCGACCCATCTATCTCGATTACAATGCAACAACACCCATCGACCCCGAAGTCGCAGCCGCCATGCTTCCCTATATCCGGGAACATTTCGGCAACCCGTCGAGCTCTCACTGGTACGGTCTCGAAGCGCGCAAGGGAGTCGACAAGGCGCGCGGTCAGGTCGCGGCTCTGCTCAACTGCCGCCCGGACGAGATCATCTTCACGAGCGGCGGGACAGAGTCGAACAACCATGCCATCAAGGGTGTGGCGCGGGCGCTCGGCCGGAAGGGAAATCACATCATCACCTCGGCCTTCGAGCATCCCGCGGTGACGGAGGTCTGCGAATACCTGGCGGCTGACGGGTTCGAAATCACCTATGTCCCCATTGACGCCTTCGGGATCATCAACGTGGATGCTCTCGAAAAAGCCATCACGGAAAAGACCGTACTGATCAGCGTCATGCATGCCAACAACGAGACGGGGACGGTCCAGCCGCTCGGTGAGATCGCCCGCATTGCCCGCGGCAGGGGCATCCTCTTCCATACCGATGCGGCCCAGTCCGTCGGGAAGATTCCCGTCGATACGGCCCGCCTGGGAGTCGATTTGCTGTCCGTGGCGGGCCACAAGCTTTATGCCCCGAAGGGGATCGGGGCCCTCTTTATCCGCGAGGGNGTCGAACTCGAAAAGTTCATGCACGGCGCGGGGCACGAGCGGGGGAGACGGGCCGGAACGGAGAACGTCATCGAGATCGCGGGCCTGGGAATGGCCTGCGAGGTGGCGAAGCGTGATCTGGCAGTCAACATGGAACGCATGAAACGGGTTCGCGACATGCTTCAGGTGGGGTTGCTCGGGGCTGTGGAAGACGTGAGAGTGAACGGACACCCGGAGGAAAGACTGCCGAACACGCTCAGCGTGAGCTTCCAGGGAATCGATGCAGGGGCTCTGCTCCAGGCGATGGAGGGGCTTGCCGCCTCGGCCGGTGCGGCCTGCCATGGNAACTCGGTGGAGTTGTCCCGGACGCTTTGCGCCATGGCCATTCCCGTCGAGTGGGCCCGCGGGACGATCCGGCTGTCGACGGGAAAGTACACAACGCAAGGCGAGATCGACCGGGCCATCGAGATCATCACACGTGCTGTCCGGACACTGAGAAATAGTAAATAATCTCCATACCCGATCCCAGGTTTCTCAACGCCCAATCCCACTACATCCCTGAGAAGGAAGGAGGACATCATGAAAGTGTTGGTTGTTTTCTACTCCATGTACGGCCACATCTATAAAATGGCGCAGGCCGCTGTCGAAGGTGCAAAAGAGATTCCCGGGACGGAGGTTTCGCTTCGCAGGGTCCCCGANACGCTCTCCGATGAGATCCTCGGGAATATGGGAGCCCTCGATGNCCAGAAGTCCATGGCTCACATCCCGGTCTGCAAGGTCGACGAGCTCCCCGAGGCCGATGCCATCATCTTCGGCACTCCAACCCGGTTCGGAAACATGTGCGGTCAGATGAGGCAGTTCCTGGATTACACAGGTGAGCTCNGGGCGAAGGGTTCACTGGTCGGCAAAGTGGGGAGTGTGTTCACAAGCTCGGCCACCCAGCACGGTGGCCAGGAATCAACGATCCTCAGTTTCCATATCACCTTGCTTCACCANGGGATGGTCATCGTCGGTCTTCCCTACGCCTTTGCGGGGCAGATGCGGATCGACGAGATAACGGGAGGCTCCCCCTACGGCGCATCGACCATCACCGGCGGCCAAGGTCAGCGGATGCCCAGCGAAAACGAGCTGGCCGCCGCCCGCTATCAGGGCAGGCATGTCGCTACTATTGCTGCCAAGCTGACGAAGTAAGAGAGCATTCATGACGGTGGGTAAATGCCGCAAGCCGCAAGCCACAAGGCCCTGGCGCCGCAGGCGCCATGACGAAATAAACGAAACAAACGAAAAGGACGAATCAGCCATGGCCGATTTCTGGTTGTGCTTTTTCCCCATGTTCGTCGCCGTCGATGCCGTGGGCATCCTGCCGCTGTTCATGCACCTGACGGAAGGGGTCGAGCAGCTGGCTGTANGAAAAGTCATTGTCGAGTCGATGATCACGGCACTGGTCGTAGCCTTGGTATTCCTCGCTGTCGGCAAGTGGATCTTCACATACCTGGGCATTACGGTGGCCGATTTCCTCATTGCCGGCGGGATCCTTTTGTTCACGATATCGGTCATTGACATCATCACTGCAGAGAAGAAAATTGCGCAAATCGATGCGGACAGTATGGGTGCCGTGCCCATCGGTGTGCCGCTTATCGTAGGCCCGGCCGTGCTGACGACGATTTTCATTCTNGTCGGCGAGTACGGTATCTTACCCACCGTTGCCGCCACAGTGGTCAACATCGTCATCGCGGGCTGTGTGTTCTGGCTTGCAGGGCCGATCAACAGGATTCTTGGCCGCTCCGGCTCCCGTGCCCTGTCCAAACTCGCCGGGATCCTCCTTGCCGCAATAGCCGTCATGATGGTCCGCAAGGGGATGATGATGCTGTGGCAGGGAATTTCAGTCTCCTCGTGACAATCCCCCTCTGATCCNACGGCCGAACTATGATTGCTGAATGCGAGATTGACCGACCTCTGTGATGAAGAAGGTTAGAGGAGGCAGGTTGCCGTCCGGATATCGCCCGGCGGTAAGAGGAGGGAGCCCCTGAACCCGGTAAAGCGGGAGTAATGGGGCACTTTTTGGATNGTGCNTAAGTGCTTTAGTGCCTGAGTGCATTCGTGAAGAAAAACCCGGCGCCATCTACCCGGATATTTTCACTTCATCACTCAGACACCCAGACACTTCTCACTGCAACCGACAGGTTGCTCAGGACATCTTCTTGATCTTGTTGCTTTCGTCGGGATTTAAACCCTTGGCCACCAGCTTCTTCCTTTCCTTCTGGCGCTTCCACTTTCGTCTCAGTTCCTTTTTTCTTTCGTGCTTCTTGTGACTGCCCATGGGGTACCTCCGTTTTTTTCATGACAGGGGTGGAATCATACTTGAAATTGCTTATTCGGGCAAGTCCAATTGCANGCGATGCTCCCGGTTGGGGGTGTCATTGAATGTCAACCAGAATTACATGCTTGGTTGACAATCGATGCCGATGATGGTATTTCATATCGCCCCCCGGACGGGGGCACATTATTGTTATGGAACCAAGCACAAAGCAATACCTGCTCAACCGCCTGAAGGAAACGAGAGGCGCGTGGGTGTCCGGCGAGTATCTGAGCCGCGAGCTCGACATCTCCCGGACCGCTGTCTGGAAGCATATCTGCAGTTTGAGAAACGAAGGCTACGTCATCGACTCCGCTCCGCGAAAGGGCTACCTGCTCAAAGAGACCCTCGACCGCATGCTCCCCGCCGAAATCGGGCCGGCCCTCCGGTCGAAGTACCTGGGCCGCAGGATCGTTTTCGAAAGCGAAGTGGATTCGACAAACCGCCTGGCGAGAGATCTGGCCATCCAGGGAGCCGTCGAGGGCACGCTTGTCGTTGCCGAGTCCCAGTCGGGAGGAAGGGGCCGCAAGGGGCGCAACTGGTTTTCTCCCCCCGGCGAGGGGATCTATGCCTCCCTGGTTCTGAGGCCCCGCTTCCAGCCGGCAGAGGCGCCTAAAATGACACTGCTGGCAGGCGTTGCCCTGGCGGAGACCCTCATCCGGATCGTCCCATCGCGCGTCACCATCAAGTGGCCCAACGACGTTCTGCTGGGAGGCAGGAAGATCGCCGGCATCCTGATCGAGATCAGCACGGATATCGACGCCATCGACTACATGGTCGTCGGGGTCGGCATCAATGTCAACACGCCGCCCGGTCGGTTTCCTGNCGAGCTGCGCGGGCGGGCAACTTCGCTTGCAGCCCAGATCGGTCACGCGGCGCCTCGTGCGGAGATCCTCGGCGCCTTTCTCGATTGCTTCGAGCGTTACTACGACCTCATCGGCAAAGAGGGATTCGCACCCGTGATCCGGCGCTGGCGAGAGCTTTCCGACATGGTGGGCAGGCTCGTGCGCGTGCACGCCTTCGACCGATCCCTGGAGGGCACCATCGCAGGGATCGACGATGACGGCGTACTGCTGATCAAAACAGCCGATGCCGACATCCAGCGAGTCATTGCAGGGGATGTTGAATATTTATGAGCCTCAAGCCGCAAGCCACAAGCCGCAAGGCGAAGAGGGTCTTCGGGATCCAGGAGAGAAAGAAGCGATGACGATGAGCCGCGAGCCTCTATCTACACGCGGGATGATTTATGCGTCCATGTTCGGGGCGCTCACGGCCATCGGGGCCCTGATCTCCCTTCCCCTCCAGCCTGTGCCCGTGACGCTGCAGACGCTGTTTCTCTACCTGGCGGGCTCGCTGCTGGGGGGAAGTCTGGGTGCGCTCAGTCAGTTCATCTACGTGATCCTGGGAGTGATCGGACTTCCGGTCTTTTCGGGCGGCAAGGCCGGACTCGGCGTCTTCATGGGGCCCACGGGCGGCTACCTCCTCGGTTTCATTGCCGGCGCCTTCGTGACGGGCAAGATCGTGGATGCCCGGAAAAACCCCGGTGTCGTCTGGCTTGTACTGGCTATGCTGGTTGGCACGGCCGTCGTCTACACGCTGGGCGTCACGCAGCTCGTTCTGATCGGAAAACTCTCTGTCGGGAAAGCCCTCGCCGCCGGCGTGCTGCCTTTTCTTCCGGGCGACGCGCTCAAAATCGCTGCCGCCTCGGTGATCACCATGAAAGTGAAGGACAAGATCCGGCTATGATCCACGCTGCAGAACTCGTATACCGATACGATCCGAACGATGCGCCTGTTCTGGAGCGGGTGAGCCTGGAAATTCCCGAGGGGCAATACGTGGCTATCATCGGCCCGAACGGGTGCGGGAAAACCACCCTCGTGAAACACTTCAACGCCCTCCTCGTCCCCCGGGAAGGGGAGGTTCTCGTAGACGGCCTCAGCACGAAAGACTCCAAAGCCCATCGCGAGATCCGCCGCCGGGTCGGCATGGTTTTCCAGAACCCCGACAACCAGATCGTGGGGATGACCGTCGAGGAGGACGTTGCCTTCGGACCCGGAAATCTCGGCCTGGCGCCTGCGGAGATCCGGGGGCGCGTCGGGGTGGCCCTCGAGACGGTGGGGATGCTCCGGTTTGCAAAGCGAGCGCCCCACTCGCTGTCGGGAGGCGAGAAGCGTCTTGTGGCCATAGCCGGTGTTCTGGCCATGAGGCCTGCCTACGTGGTGCTCGACGAGCCCACATCCTACCTCGACCCGGCGGGGCGCGAACGGGTTCTCAATGTCCTCGGGGACCTCAGGCACGAGGGGATCTCGGTCATCCACGTGACCCACAGCATGGACGAGATTGTCGATGCCGACCGGGTCGTCGTCATGAGCGAGGGGAGAATCCTTCGCGACGGCGCACCGAGGGATGTCTTCCGGGAAGCCGATGTCCTGCGCGCCATCGGCCTCAACACGCCGCAGGTCACGGAGCTCATGTGGCGGCTGCGTGCGGAGGGCTGCGGGGTGAGGCCGGACGTTCTCTCCGTGGAGGAGGCCTTCCGCGAGATCTCGGCCCTCGTTGCGAGGGGCGCGGGAGGCCGACGGTGAAGACCCTGTACCTCGGCCAGTTCGTTCCCGGAGATTCTCCGGTTCACCGCCTCGACCCGCGGGTGAAGATCCTCTCGGCCCTTTTGCTGAGCATCGTCATCCTGGACGCGGGCTCCGCCGAAGGCCTCGTCGTCACGGTGTTTCTCCTGACGGCAGCAGCCCTTTCGGGCCTTTCGGCCGGCCGGATTGCAGAAGCGCTCAAGCCGCTCGCGTGGTTCTTTGCGATCCTGTTCTGTCTTCATCTTTTCCTTACGGAGGGGCGGCCGATCGTTCCTGCACTGCCTGCGGTGACCTACGAAGGTCTCGAGCGGGGCGTCTCGGTGACCTGGCAGTTCGTCGCCCTCGTCGTGAGTGCCGCGATCCTGACGATGACGACGGTCCCCTCGGAGCTCGTGGGCGGCCTCGAGAAGCTTCTCAGGCCATTGAGCCGTATCGGTGTGCCGTCCTACGACATCGCCACCATGGTGTCCATCTCGCTGCGGTTCGTCCCCACCCTGCTCGAAGAAGTGGAGCGCATAAAGGAGGCCCAGATGGCGCGGGGCGCAGATTTCGCAAGCGGCGGTCTCGTCAAGAAGCTCAAGAAGATGGCCACCCTCGTCATCCCCCTCATCCTCTGCACCTTTCGCCGCGCCGATGAATTGGCCCTGGCCATGGAGGGGCGAGGCTATCACCGGGGCCCGCGGACGTACCTGCATGAACTGAAATTCTCACGAGTCGACTACGCTGCCCTGTTTGCCGTGATGGCACTCCTGACAGGGGTCGAGATGCTTCGGTTCCTTCCCCTCTGAGGACCGGCTTCTACACCATCCTCAGCCCGCGGCTTAAAACTTTTCATCCCGTCCGTCGCCCATCCTTCGTATCTTTAGTTGCAGTTCGCAAAAAAGAGAGTTATATAAAGACGTTAAAATACAAGTCGGGCGGATTTCATGAAGGGTAAATGGTTGTGGGTGGACGCACGGCAGAAGCTGCCGAAAGTCCGGGAGGAAATAGAGAAGGCGGACGTCATCGCCATCGACACGGAGTACGACTCGTTCCGGTATTTCCGTGAGAAGCTGTGTCTGCTGCAGATCGGCACGGAGCAGCGCATCTTCCTGATCGACCCGCTGGAGCCCAGCATCGATCTGTCCTTCCTCGGCAAGGTTTTCGCGAACCCGCACCAGGTCAAGGTCATCCACGCCGGCGACAACGACGTCCGGATCCTGAACCGCGACTACAGGTTCGAGTTCGCGAACGTCTTCGACACCCACAGGGCCGCGTCGCTCCTGGGCTCCAACCACCTTTCCCTTTCCTCCGTGATTGAACAATACCTGGGGGTCCACCTGGAGAAGCCCAAGAAGATGCAGCGCTCCCGCTGGGAGAAGCGGCCCCTGACGGAAGAGCAGATGAGCTACGCCGCCGAGGATACCCAGCACCTCATCCCGCTGTACTGCCGTCTCCATGCGGAGATCGAGGCAAAAGGGCTGCAGTGGCAGGCGGCGCGGGCATTCGAGGGGATCGCTGCCGTCCGGTGGGCCGAGAAGAANTTCAACCTGCGCGGCTACCGGGGGATCAAGGGCTACGACACGTTGAGCGGCGAGAAGAAGCGAAGGCTGCGAGACCTGTATCGCTGGCGGTTCCGCAAGGCCCAGGAAACGAACATGGCCCGCTTCATGATCCTCTCGGACCAGGACCTCTTCGACATCGCCCGGACGGAGTCCGTCTCCCTGGACGGACTGATCCGCAACGGGGGCCTCTCGCCCAAGAAAGCGAAAAGCTACGGCAGCGAGATCATNACNATACTGAGCGCAAGCGAAGCGGAAGACAAGCCCCGCTGATTTCTTCCTGTCCCATTTTCGGCACCTGACGGAAATAGGAGATTACAATCGCCAATAGTTAAAATAAAAAGGCAGAGCCAAGCGGCCCTGCCTTTTATGGATGATTGGAGACGGTTGCCCGGAACCGGCTACTTGACGACCGTTATCAGAGACGCGCCCTTCGGGATCAAGTAGCTTGCGACGAGGCGGGTGGTCTCTTTGCTCTTGTTCATCACGCTATGCTCAGCCCCGACCTTCTCCGTCCAGCTTTCTCCTGCTTTCACGACTCGTTCGCCCGTTGCATCCACCTGGGTCAGTTGACCTGAAACCACCGTCACGACTACCGGCCCCCCATGGATGTGTTTCGGCACGCTGCTGCCAGGCGGCAAATCGAGAACTTGGTTGACCAGCTCATAGTCGCCTGCCGTGACGGTGATCGGAAATACCTTGAGCGCGACGGTGACGGGTTCGGGTGCCGGCATTTGCCCGTTGCCGGGCACGGCAAACACGATCAAGATTAGAACTGCCAGAATTGATAACACGGTCTGGAAGCGATTACTGCTCATATCCCATTTTCCTCCTTTCTTCGATCCCACAATCAATACACGGGCAATGCGCCGTTAATTATCTGCAAACAGTCAACAAATAAACGATCAGGAAAAACCTGATTTTTCGTCTCGAAATACCTGACGAAAAACAAGCCAGGACCTACCCGCAGACCTGTACATCGATGGCAGGAGCAGAAATGTCCCTGTCAGTGTATAATTTCAATCCGTAAGACACGCTTTTTATCAAGGCCCGCCACTGCTGACTTGCAGATGTCATCGTTTCATCGCGTTTTCTGTGAACTGTAACCGGATAAACGCAAGAGAGGCAGGGCTGTTGAGCCCTGCCTCTCTTGCGTCCACTATTGCTTTTGTTTTTCAGAATGCCGGTTTCTCCTGCGCGCACCCGGTGTCGGGCTGCGCCGTTCCTCTCACGTCCCTCTCCGGTTTCTGGATGAGCACAGCGTAGGCCCCGAAGTGGCCGTCGTGGCTCAGACTCAAATCCAGCGTTGTCCGCTTGCCCTGATAGTAAAGTCGCGGCGGTCCGGGGCGGCTGCCCGACTCCGTCCGGCGGATCTCCATGTCTTTCTGATTCCAGCCCAGGTGGGTCGCAACACAGCGCTTGAGGGCCTCGCGGACGATGCGGGACTCCACTTCCAGCGAGTCCACACCCTTGAGCTCCGGCAGGACTTCCACCCTCCAGAAGACATAGTCGAAATAGTCTTCCCCGTTTGAAAGGGCGAGGGCATGGATGTAGGTGCAGCGCCGGTAGAGACGCAGCGGGATGGCGCCTTCGGGTGTCAGCACGGCCCCCTCGACGTGGGGGTTGCAGGCCCCGGCATCCGTCGAGGTGCCCCGCAGGCCGTAGTCGTCCAGGTGGACCTCGTAGGCCCGGGGGATGAACGGAAGCGCGGGGTCGCTTTTCGCCAGGACCTTGAAGGCTGCCTCTTTCCCGGCCCAGAGGGCCCAGAGCAGGACATCCTTCTCCGGGAATTGATCGAGGCGGACTCGTTCAGCGGGCGTCAAGATGCGGCTGACGTAGCGCTGATCCAGACTCTTTCCCCTGTTCCGGGGATCCGTCAAATCGACGATGTCGTTCCCTACTCTCAAAGTACCTCTCCTCCATGCGGGACAACTGCCGGATGATCTGCCCGGCATAATCCCGCTGGGCCTTGAGCCCGTTGTACTCGAGCTTCTGCGGCTCGAAAACCTCGACATCCATGGTGAACGTGTCGCCCGGCTTGGGGATGGAACTGTACGTCACCTGATTGTCGCCCCGAAGATAGATGCACATAATTTTTATCCGGTCAAGATTTTTGACGAACCTGCCAACCCCGTAGGAGTAATCCTCCACTTCGATCCGCCCCGTCCGGGAACGGCCGCCCTCGGGGAACACGAGGATTGCATGCCCCTCTGTAAGCAGGTGGTCACACTTCTCCAAGGTCAGCTTCATCTCCTCGCGGTCGCCGCCGCGGGCGATGGGAAGGCACTTCATGAAGTAACAGATGGCCGTGTCGATGAAGTTGCGGTTGAAGTTGCTCTGCTCGGGGAGGTTCCAGGGGAACCACCGGTAGTGCAGAATNGACCGCCAGTATGACAACGTGGCATAACCGATAAATACAGAATCGACGAGCGTCAGGTGGTTGGCGCAGATCAGCCAGCCACCGTCGTGTTGGCTGAAATGATCCCGGCAGAGCTGCCTGAAGGCCTTGAGCTCCCGGAAACGGTAGCCCATGAGCCGGATGATCAGGCTGCAGACCGGGATGAAGAAAATTGCGGCCAGGCGGCTCACTGCGTTCTGAACCGCCAGCCGGGATATATCTTTCTGTGTCATAATCCGCCCTGATCTTGAAATCGGGTACTGGCGGTCCCAGGTACTGGACCCTTTACCCTGTACCCTGACCCCTTCCTCAGGCCACCTTATTCTTGATGATCTCGATGGCGTCGCCGATCGTCCGGATCTTGTCCGCCTCGTCGTCGTCGATGGAAATGCCGAACACGTCCTCGCACTTGATGACCACGTCCACGAGGCGAGCAGAGTTCACCTTCAGGTCGTTGAGNATGTGCGTCTCTTTCGTCGCCGTGTCGAGCAACTCGGGGTTCTTCGTGTAAAGCTTGAGAATATTGCAAAATTCCTGGAATATCTTCTTCTCGTCCATTTTAAACTCCTTCCGATTATATGTTTCACTGATTCATTTTTGCCTTGAGGCTTGAGGCTTGCGGCTTGTGGCCTATTCCTCCCATTTCTTAAAGATCATACAGCTGTTCACATCGCCGAAACCAAATCCGGCCTTGGCGATGATTTTCACGTTCGGGTCCTCGATCGCCGTTTGCGGGATGCGCGAAGCAAAGGCCGCGATCTCGGGGTGCACATCCTCGCTGTTGACCGAGGGGTGAATAAATCCCTTCTGAATCTGGATCACGACGCCCACGGACTCCACCGCCCCGGCACCGCCGAGGCAGTGACCCACGAGCGATTTCGTCGCGTTGATCCAGGGGAAGTTGGCAGGCGTGCGCTCCAGCGCAGCCGCCCAGTTCTTCACCTCGTAGGGGTCGGCGAAGGTAGCCGTGAGATGCCCGTTGATGGCGTCCACGTCGGCAACGGCGATGCCCGCATCGGCCACAGCCGATCGGATGCAGCGCTGAACGCTCTCCGGGTTAGGCGCCGTCATGGAGCCGCCGTTGCGGTGCCCGCCGCAGTTGACGGCGCCGCCGAGAAGCTCGGCGTATATCTTCGCCCCGCGCTTTTTCGCCGTCTCCAGGTCCTCCAGGATGAGGGCGCCTGCGCCGGAGCCGGGCACGAAACCCGCAGCCGTTGCGCTCATGGGCCGCGAGGCTCTCTCGGGTTCGCCGTTGAACTTGCGGCACATCACCCGCATGGAGTCAAAACCCGCCCAGATATAGGGCGAGGACCCCTCGGAGCCGCCGGCGATCATGCGTTTTGCCAGCCCGTTGCGGATGCGGTACATGGAATCGATGATCGCTTCGTTTCCCGTGCTGCAGGCTGCCGAGTTGGACGTCACCTGGTTCCCGAGGGCAAGCATCCCGGCGATCTTGGCGCTCGTGGAGCTGTTCATCACCATCTGGACGATGGTGCTCCCCATGCGGCGGATCTGGTTGCCGTTGACCTTGGGGACAACTTCGCTGGCGATAGTCTCCATGCCGCCGATCCCGGAGCCCATGATGGCCCCCGTGTCCCACTCCACCTCGGTGCTGTCGGGTTTGGGCACCGTGAAACCCGCATCGCGCCAGGCATCGATTGCGGCGATGCAGGCGTATCCGATGTTGTCGTTCACCGAGAGAAGATCCTCGGCGTCGAAATACTGCGTGCGCAGCTCCTCGAAATTCTGCGGGACACCGCCCACCTGGCAGGCGAACCCCAGTTCCTTGAGCCTCGGGATGAAGCGGATCCCCGAGCGCCCCGAGCGCAGGGCCTGTTCGTATTCCGCAAGACCATGACCGTTTGGGGCCATGATCCCCAGACCCGTGATCACAATCCTTTTTCTCATATCAGTTTGACTCCCATACCGGCCAGCACTCCCGAGGCGATGAGCTCCCCGTTCTCCCGTTCCATGCTGACCTTCGCTTTCAGATTTCCTTTACGGAAATAAACTTTTTCCCCCCGGATGATGACTCTCTCGCCCGGGTTCACAATGCCCGTAAACTCCATCACGTCAATGACCGTGAAGAGCGTGGTTATACTTCCGCTCTTCAATTCCGCCTCGCGGCCCTGCTCCATGACGAGGTAGAGCCCGAAGGCGACGACTCCCGTCTGGGCCATGGCCTCAACGAGGATGACCCCGGGGGTGATGGGCCGTTCGGGGAAATGCCCGCGATAGAAGTGTTCATCCACCTTGAACCGGTAAGCCCCGACGATGTGGTCGATGTCCAGCTCCAGGATCTCCTCGATGAACCGGAAGGGTTCCTGTTGCGGCACTGCCGCCAGAACACGCTCTTTCATTTCGCGATCAGCCGCCATAGAGTCCCCCGTTGACGTGGATGACACTTCCCGTGATGTAGGAGCCTTTCGTGGCCAGGAAGGCCACGACCTCGGCCACCTCCTCGGGCTTTCCCATGCGGCCGAGCGGCACGCTGGAAAGAAGCCTCNNCCGGATCTCTTCGGGGATGACCGACGTCATCTCCGTGTCGATGAAGCCCGGGGCCACGGAGTTGACCAGGATGTTGCGACCCGCAAGCTCGCGGCAGAGCGATTTCGTGAAGACATCCAGAGCCGCCTTTTCCATTGTGTAAGGGATCTGCCCCGCGTTTCCCGTGTGCCCCACCACGCTCGAGATGTTGATGATCCGCCCGCTCCCCTTCCGAAGCATGTACTGTCGGAGCACCCGTTTCGTGAGGTACCAGATCCCCCTGGTGATGGCCCTCTGTTCGTCGAACTGTTCCACCTTCATGGAGTTGATGTCGGCGTTGATGGAAAGGCCCGCGTTGTTGACGAGCACGTCCACCCGCCCGGCCTGCTCCTTCACCTGGTTCACCAGGGCTTCCACCTGGTCCACCGCGGCCAGGTCGGCTTGCAGCAGGAAGGCGTCGCCCAATTCGGCCTGCAGGGCCTTTGCGCTCTCGGCGCTCTTGCGGTAGTGAAGCCCCACTCGAAACCCTTCTTTTGCCAGGGCTCTCGCACAGGCAGTGCCGATTCCCGTGCCGCTTCCCGTTACGATGGCAACCGGTTTGTCGCTCATGGTTTTTCCTTCGTCATGATGCCGCCGACGGAGTTTGCCGAGCGGTGAGGGTAGTCCGGGTAGGCGATCCCGTGGAAGACGCCCGTCCGGGCATCCTTCAGGGTCATGATAAGCTCGTTGTCGACGAAGATGTTCGCGTCGCCGATGACGATGCTTGCCCCGGAGTCTTTCAAATGCTGGAAGCGCCTCACGTTGACTTCGTAGCGCACTGTCTTGTTGTAGGGCCGGATCTGTCCGCTGAAGAAGACCTCCCCGCAGCCCAGGGCCCTGCCTGTCCCCAGCGCCCCTCGCCACAGGCAGTAAAAACCGAGAAGCTGCCAGACGGCATCCACGCAGAGACATCCCGGCTGGACCGGGTCTCCGGGCAGGTGGCACTGGAAATACCAGGCATCCAGGCGGATGTCCTGTTCGGCCACGATCGTTCCCTGGCGGGTGTTTTTCGTGATGGAGAGGATCCGGTCGACCATGAGGAGCGGCGGCGCGGGCAGCTTTGCGTCCATGCCCGTCGGCGCATCCGACACGAGGTTGCCGTAAACGACGGCAAGGATTTCCTTCAGGTCGAAATGGCCCCGCTCCATGAATTCCTGATACGTCATGACAGCTCCTTCACCTTCAGCATCAAGTGAGCCCAGGAAAGTCCCGCCCCCACCTGCACGAGGGCCACATGGTCCCCGGGCTTGAGGTCGCCCCAGTGCTGGCTCAGCGCCCCCGGGGCGCCGGCCGTCGCCGTGTTTCCATATTGTTCGACATTGTGCCAGTGGTTCTCCGGGCTGATCCCGCAGCGCTCGCAGACGCTCCGCAGCATTCCGAGGTTTGCCTGGTGGCCGACGAATTTGAGGTGGCCGTTGAGCGAGGGGTTGGCCGCCTGGATGACGCGCAACGCATCCGTCGATCTGCGGATGGCGAAGCCCTGCACGGCGTTGCCGTCCTGGCCGAAGTGGCCCGTGCGGCGGATCGACACCTTGTCCCAGCAAGAAGGTTTCGCGTCGAAGTGCGTNCCGTCGATGACCTTGTTGGAGGGGACCGTCAGCGATACGACGGCGGCANTGCTCCCGTCGCCGAAGAGGCACGCCGCCCGGCGATCCGAGAAGTCGATGCAACGTGTCAGGTTCTCGGGCTGCGTGAGGAGAACGTAGGATGGAAGGGCCCCTGCGTGCATGTTCGACAGGAAGTGGATCTGCAGCGAGAAAGTCGTGCAGGCCGAGTTCATGTCAAATGCGGGCACGTCGATTCCCAACTCCGCTGCCACCGTCGAAGCCTCGGCCGGCGATACGAAATCGGGGGCCGAGCTTCCGGAGATCACCATGCCGACGTCGGCCGTCGTGATCCCCGCCCGCTCGATGGCCATGCGGGCCGCGTTCGCCGCCGTCCGGCCGTTGCTGTAGAGACTTGCTTCCTGGGCCTCGTGGACGTCGCGGTTCTTCGTTGCCCGGATGTATTCCAGGGGCAGCACCGTGTGCCGCTGATGGATTCCCACTCGCTCCTCGATCCATTCCTCGGAGCTCCCGATGTCGAGATCGCTCAGGAAGCGGTTGGTGATCACATTTTCCGGGTAAAAGTGCCCGAGTCCGTGCAGATAAATCATTTTTGTCTTCCCACCTGTGATTCCCTCCGTAAGCGGGAGGGCTTCGGCGGTGTGCCTTTGCCGAAATGTTTCGAGGAAGGGGGAACCCCCGACCTCCACCCTTTCCCGATGGAAAGGGCCGTTACATAAATATAATCATGACAGCCTTGGATCGCAAAAAACGCNGGGTGCCGACTAGACCAGTTCCCNCCCGATGATCATGTGCTGGACCTCGCGCACTCCCTCGTAGATGTCGATGATGTGGGCGTCGCGCACGAGCTTGGAGATCTCGTACTCCTGCATGAAGCCGTAGCCGCCGTGCAGGTGCAGGCCCTCGTTGGCGCAGTAAAGGGCCGCCTCGGCGGCGGTGTTCTTCGCCAGCGACGAGTACATCCCGCGGTCCTCGTCGCGGTCCTGGACTTTGACGGCCGCCTTCATGAGGGCCATCTCCGCCAGTTCCACCTTCTTCCACATGGCGACNAGCGTTTCCCGCACCACGGGCATGTCGCAGAGCCTCTGGCCGAACTGCTTGCGCTCGCGGGTGTACTGGAGAGTGAGATCCAGCGCGCGCCGTGCAAGCCCCACGCCGATGGCGGCCACCATGGGCCTGGCGAAGTCGAGCACGTCGATGAGGTACTTGAAGCCCTGGCGGCGATCCCCGATGATCTGGCTCTCGTCGATGATGACATCCTCGAAAGTGACCGTGGCCGTGTTGGAAAGGTGCTGCCCCAACTTCTCCTCGGGCTTGCCGATGACGATCTTCCCCCCGCCTCGTGCCGTGAGCTCCGTCTGAGGCTTGTCGGGGATGTGCGGCTGCCCGTCCTTGAACATTTCCTCAACGGGAACGATGCAGCAGGCCAGAAGCTGGGCCGTGGGCTTCCCGACCTTGCAGAAGACGGTGAACTGCTTTGCGTAGGAGGCGTTGGTGATGAAGCACTTGGCCCCGTTGAGAACGTACTTCCCGTCGGCGCCCTTGGCGATGTAACTGCTCATGGAGGAGTTGTCCGAACCGGCACCGGGCTCGGTGAGGCAAAACGAGGCAAGAAGGGGCGCCTGGACATAAGGCCCCAGGAATTCCTCCTTCTGCTTTGTGTTTCCGTGCTGGGCGATGACGGTGTTCGCGAGGTCGTTGCACATGGCCGAGGTGGAGATGCCCGTGTCGCCGTAGGAGAGCTCCTTGATGATCAGGGCCGTTGACACGGCGTCCATCTCGAATCCCTTGATCTCCTTGGGGATGCTCAGGTTGAGAATGCCCAGCTCCCAGGACTTGCGGATGATCCCGTAAGGGAACTGGTGTGACTTGTCGATCTGCAGAATATTCGGGAGGATTTCATTTTTCACGAAACGTCGAACGGTGTCGACATACATCTGCTGCTCTTCATTGAGGCGGAAATCCATGGAATTCTCCTTGTGCTCAGTGNGTCTGTGTTCCCCGCAGGCGGCGGTCCTTGCCGATCAGTTGTCGGNGAAGGTCCGTTCGGCGGAGGCGAGTGTGGTCAGCGAGACGCAGGTCACGCCGATCGTTTTGAAGAAATCCCGGAGGGGACGGTTGGGGCCGATTTCGTATACGGTGTCGGCCTGTGAAGCGATGGCCTTCATGTTGTCGCACCATTGGACGGTGCTCGAGAGCTGGGCCACGAGGTGCTCGATGACTTCTTCCATGTTAGCAGAATGGAAACGGCCTGTATAGTTGGAAGTGACCTTCACGGCGTTCTCGGCCTTCATCTGTCTTCTGACACAGGCCAGCTCGTCCTCGAAGGGCTCCTCGATGGTTCTCATGAATCGACTGTGGAAGGGGGCGCTCACGTTGAGGGCCACGATCCGCGTCGGGTTTTCATCGNCCAGCGCCTTTGCNATGCGCTCTTCGGCNACGGGCATGGCCTTTGAACGGCCGCTGATCACGATCTGGTTGGGCGAGTTGATGTTTGCCACGTCGACGGGCAGATCGGAGAGCATCTCCCGGATCATACGGGAATTGATGTCCTTCCGGATCACGGCTGTCATTCCGCCCTGTCCCACGGGCACGGCTTCCTGCATGAGGCGGCCGCGGATGTGGACGATGCGGATCACCGTCTCGAGCGGCAGGACGCCTGCAGCGACGAGGGCCGTGTATTCCCCGAGGCTGTGACCACCAAATACGTCGGGGGTGATGCCGTATTTCTCCATGATGGCCTTCAGCATGGCGATTTCTGTCACCACGATGCTGGGCTGGGCAAAGGCGGTCAGGTTGAGCTTGTCGTCTTCGCCGAAGCAAAGTGCTGCCACATCCCACCCCAGGGCATCGGAGGCTTCCTCATAGATCCGGCGGCATTCGGGGATGCTTTCGTAAAAGTCCCTGCCCATCCCGTGGCGCTGGGAGCCCTGTCCCGGGAATACAATGGCAGTCTTGCTGTCAGCCATTTTATCGTCTCCTTCNTTCCTTCTTATCTCTCTCTTCGATAATAAAGCCGCTCCTCGCGGCCCTGCCCTTTATGAGCATCAGGTATGCCATGGGGGCAGCAGGAGGGTAATATCGNCGTAAGCGCTTGATTAATATCATGAAATTGTGTTGGATGCGGGGTGCAGGACGGAGGGATTTTCAGGGGAAAAGTGTATACTCTCGTTCACACTGTGAAGGGGGGTATACACCCCCGCAATATTGACTTGCCCGCTATTTCCCTGTATTATTACAAAAAATGAGCAAACCCCTTGGAATCATGTGTGAACGGGGTCGTTGCACAGGGGCCATGCCGTAACCTGACCAGTAGGAAGGCGTTCGGTAATGGTCTTTTTCTTTTCCGCAACCGGGATTCCCTATGGAACTCTTCATACTGGCGGCGGTGAGCCTCACCATTGCCGTCTCCCTTCTCATCAAGAAAGAAAAGGACACCGTCCAGTTCTCCCTGGCGCTGCTTTGCCTGGCCCTTTTCCTCCAGAAGGGCGGCACCTTTTTCAACAGCATCTTCGCGGACCCCTTCTGGCGTTTCATGAGCCTCGCGGGACTTCTCTTCCTGCCCCCGCTGCTCGTTGAATTTTCCCGCAACATGCTCAGCGGAAAGACCTTCCTGTCCAGAAAAGAGGTCGTTGCCACGGCACTATTGAGCCTCCTGTGGGCCGTCGCCTTCTTCACGCCGCTCGCCCAATCGGCCTGGTTCGAAGAGGCGCTGCCGGCCTACCTGTTCGTGGTTATCCTGTATTGCTTCGGGGCCTTGCTTCTGTTCATCCGGAGAAGGGGGGCAGGGGTGGAACGGACCCGCATGGTCTACGTGGCCATGGCCTGCGTCATCACGGCCGCCGTCAGCCTTCTCGATATCCTCTACTATGCGGGCTTTCGGTTCCCCCCGGTTTCCAACCTCGCCCTGGCGGGTCTTCTGTACTTCGTGCTCGTCATC
>JGI20214J51088_10001143_pt1 | contig 18041 bp, 17 predicted proteins | sample WetSurMetagenome_FD_51088 | JGI IMG/M metagenome (IMG submission 51088) | reverse complement strand
CGATGCTCGGCGCGCGGCGTGAGGACCTCGCCTACGTCGTGCCCGACCGCGCGCTCCACGGCTACGGGCTCTCGCCGGCCATCGTCGACCTCGCCCGCGCGGAGCGGCCGGACCTGCTCGTGACGGTGGACAACGGCATCGCCAGCATCGAAGGCGTCGCGCATGCACGCGCGCTCGGGCTCCAGGTGCTCGTCACCGACCATCACCTGCCGGCGCTCGCCGGCGGCGCGGTCACGCTGCCGCAGGCCGACGTGATCGTGAATCCGAACCAGCCCGACTGCGGCTTCGAGAGCAAGGCGCTGGCCGGCGTCGGCGTGATGTTCTACGTGCTGCTCGCGACGCGCGCCGAGCTGCGCGAACGCGGGCGCTTCGAAGCCCCCGGCGCCGCCGGCCAAGTGCTGCAGCCGCGGCTGGACGCGCTACTCGACCTCGTCGCGCTGGGCACGGTCGCGGACGTGGTCAAGCTCGACGCGAACAACCGCCGCCTCGTCGCGCAAGGGCTCAGGCGCATCCGCGCCGGGCGCATGCAGCCGGGCGTCGCGGCGCTGTTCGCGGTCGCGAAGCGCGAGCCGGCGCGGGCCGCGGCATTCGACTTTGGCTTCGCGCTCGGGCCGCGCATCAACGCCGCAGGCCGGCTCGCCGACATGACGCTGGGCATCGAATGCCTGCTCGCCGACGACGCCGCGCGCGCGGCCGAGCTCGCCGCGCAGCTGGATGCGATCAATCGCGAGCGCCGCGTCGTCGAGGCCGGGATGCGCGAGCTGGCCGAGGTCACAGTCGACCGGCTCGTGTTCGAGAGCACGCCGCCGGCGCTGGCGCTGTTCGACGCGTCGTTCCACGAGGGCGTGGTCGGCATCGTTGCCGGACGCGTCAAGGACAGGCTGCACCGGCCGACCTTCGCCTTCGCGCGCGGCGCCGATGGCATGCTCAAGGGCTCGGGCCGCTCGATCCCGGGCTTCCACCTGCGCGACGCGCTCGACCTCGTCGCCAAGCGCCATCCGGGGCTGCTGCTGCGCTTCGGCGGGCACGCGATGGCGGCCGGTTGCACGCTGGCCGAAGACGGCTTCGAGGTATTCGATGCGGCGCTGCGCGCGGTTGCGGGCGAGTGGCTCGACGCCGAGACGCTGACGCGCACGCTGCGCACCGACGGCCCGCTCGCGCTCGAATGGTTCGACGCCGCGACCGTCGCGCTGCTCGATGCGCAGGTCTGGGGCCAGGGCTTCGAGGCACCGCTGTTCTGCGACGAGGTGCAGGTGCTGCAGCAGCGCCTGGTTGGCGAGAAGCATCTGAAGCTGCGCCTGCAGCTCGCCGGCAAGCCGCGCGACGCGATCTGGTTCGGCCACCCCGAGCCGCTGCCTGAGCGCGTGGTTCTGGCCTACCGGTTGGGCCTGGACGAATGGAACGGGCAGCAGCGGGTGCAGATGGTGGTCGAGGCGGCGGCCTGAAGCGGCGTGCCGGAAGCTGGGGATTGCCGCCTGCGGTGGCGTCCCCAGAATGGTTCGCAGCCCGTGAACCCGAAGGACCACCATGCCCGCACCGCTGCGCGACATCCCCGACGACGCCGTCGAGCTGATCAAGAGCTTCGAGGGCATTCCGGACGGCGACCCGCGCACGGTCAACATCGATCCCTACCTCGATCCGGTCGGCATCTGGACGATAGGTTGGGGTCACGCGATCCCGGCGCCGGGCGGGGGCTGGCTGCGCGGCGCGGCGAACGCGGCCGCGGCGCGCGCGCTCTACCCGGGCGGCATCACGAAGGCGCAGGCCGAGGCGCTGCTGCGCGGCGACCTGGTCGACACCGGGCGCGACGTCGAGCGGCTGGTCACCGTCGACCTCGACGACGCCCAGTTCGGCGCGCTCGTCAGCTTCACCTTCAACCTCGGCGCCGGCAGCCTGGGGCAGTCGACGCTGCTGCGCAAGCTCAACGCGGGCGACGTCGCCGGCGCGGCCGATCAGTTCCTGGCCTGGAACAAGGGCCGAGTGAACGGCCAGCTCGTCGTGCTGCCCGGCCTGGCGCGACGACGCATTGCCGAGCGCGCGCTCTTCCTCGGCGAGGACTGGCGCGGCGGCGGCCAGGTGCGCGGCGCGGCCAAGCCTAAGGCGGTCAAGCCCGTTGTCCGGAGGGCGGCGAAGAAGGCGGCAAAGAAGGCGCCGAAGGCTGCGGTGAAGGCGGCGGTGAAGAAGACGGAAAAGCCCGTTGCGAAGAAGCTCGCCGTCAAGCCACGCGGCCGAACCACCACAGCGAAAGGCCTGCCGCCAGCACCGTCAGCAAAGCCGCGAGGGCCGCGAACACAGCGCTGAGCTCGGTTGTCTGGCGCTCGACGACGAGCTTGCCCGAGAGCGTGCCGTAGACCTTCTTCAGGTCGTCGGCGGTGCCGGCAAAGAAGTACTGGCCCTGGGTGAACGCGGCGATGTCCTTCAGCGTCGCCTCGTCGAGCCGCACGCGCATGCTCCAGCCGTCGAAGCCGATCACCGCACCTTCCTTGGTGCCCAGTCCGACGGCGTAGATGCGCACGCCGTGGTCGGCGGCCATCGCGGCGGCCTGGAGCGGGTCCGGGCCGGTGGTGCGCTGGCCGTCGGTGAGCATGATGATCGCCGCCGACTTGTACGAGCCCGGCTCCACCGGCGTCGGCCGCGGCGGTGCGCCGTCGCCGCCCAGCGGTGCGAACGGAGCATAGGGCGACGCGCGCCCTCCGGCCGCGGTGGTGTCTATGCCTTCGGCGGGGAACAGCGTCGCGAGCGCGACGATGATCGCGCTTCCGGTTGCGGTGGCGCGCTGCAACTGCAGGCGGTCGATCGCGGCGATCAGGTCATCGCGGTTGGTCGTGGGCGGCTGCACCAGCGCGGCGGTGCCGGCGAAGGCGACGATGCCGACCTTCACGTCGCGCGGCACCGACTGGACGAAGGCCTTGGCCGCCTCCTGCGCCGCGACCAGGCGGTTCGGCTTGATGTCCTCGGCGCGCATGCTCAGCGAGACGTCGATCGCGAGGATCACGGTGCGCTCGGATTGCGGCAGCAGCAGCTTCATGGTCGGCCGCGCCGTCGCGAGCGCGAGCAGCGTCAGTGCGATGAGCAGCAGCGCGGGCGGCACGTGGCGCCGCCAGCCCGGGCCGGCGCCGAGCGCAGCGCGCGCCACGGTCAGGCTGGACAGCCGCAGCGTGGTCTTGCGCCGATGGCGTAGCAGCCAAAAGTACAGCGCCACCAGCAGCGGTAGTGCCAGCAACGCCCACAGCGCGAGCGGCCACTGGAAGCTCACCGGGCGACCCTCCGCGCGGCGCGCTCCAGGATGAGCGCTTGGGAGCGGCCCGGCGCGCTCATGGCGCGGCGGCGGCCGGCACGGCGCGCTGCAGGTGGGCTGGAAAGCGCAGCGGCGACTTCAGCCGCGCGCGCTGGCGGCGCAGGTCGGCGAAGCGCAAAAGCGCGTCGAGCAGGTCGTCGTCGGTGGCGAGTTCGAGTGCGTCGGTGCCGGCGCCCGCGAGGGCCTCGAATATCGCCGCCTCCTGCTCGGCCGCGATGCGCGCGTAGCGCTCGCGAAACCCCGCGTCGGCGGTGTCGACCAGCAGCTGCTCTCCGGTCTCGGCGTCCTGCACGGTGACCAGGCCGAGCCCGGCATCGGCCGGCAGCGCGGCTTCCAGCGGGTCCACCAGGCGCACCGCGATCACGTCGTGACGCAGCGCGAGCCGGGCCAGCGCGTCGGCCCAGCCGGGCGCGCTGATGAAGTCCGAAACGACAAAAACGAGCGAGCGCCGCTGGATCACGCCGGCGGCCGCGTGCAGCAACTGGGCCAACGCGGTGCCAGTGCCGCGCGCGGGCGGGCGCGGCGCGCGCATGCGCTGCAGCAGCGTCAGCACGTGGCGGCGCGACGCGCCGGGCGGCAGCACTGCCTCGACCTGCTCGCCGTACAGCAGCGCGCCGACCCGGTTGCCGTGGCGCGTTACGACACGCGCGAGCGCGGCGACGAACTCGGCCGAGGTGTCGAGCTTGGTCTTGCCGGCGGAGCCGAAATCCACGCTTGCCGACAGGTCGAGCAGAAACCAGGCGCTGAGCTCGCGGTCCTCAAGATACAGCCGCACGTGGGGCTGCTGCAGCCGCGCGGTGACGTTCCAGTCGATGTGGCGCACGTCGTCGTGGAACTGGTATTCGCGCAGGTCGGCGAGGTCGATGCCGGCGCCGCGCAGCAGCGTGCGGTAGTCGCCCTGGAGCAGCCCGTCGAGGCGCCGCAGCACGGTCCACTCCAAGCGCTGGAGCAGGCGCTCGGCGCTCGCTTCAATCACGGGGGACCGAGGCCGCCGGTGGCGGGAGCTTCTTCAGCACGCGCTGCACCAGCGCGTCGGCGCTCACGCCTTCGGCCAGCGCCTCGTAGCTGAGCACGATGCGGTGGCGCATCACGTCGGGCGCCAGTTCGACCAGGTCGGACGGCAGCGCGTAGCGGCGCCCGCGCAGCAGCGCGAGCGCACGCGCGCCCTCGACCATCGCGATCGTCGCGCGCGGGCTTGCGCCGTAGGTGATCAGTCGCGCGCAATCGGCGAGGTCGGCCTTGGCCGGCTGGCGCGTCGCGGCGACCAGCTTGACTGCGTACTGGATCAACGACGGGTCGACGTAGACCGCGCGGCAGTCGCGCTGCAGCGCGGCGAGCTGGAATGTATCTGCCACCGAGTCGACCTCGACCGCGGCGCCGAGCGCGCGCTCGGCAATCACGTACTCCTCGTCCTCGCTCGGGTAGTCGACCAGCACCTTCATCATGAAGCGGTCGACCTGCGCCTCGGGCAACGGGTAGGTGCCCTCGGTCTCTATCGGGTTCTGTGTCGCCATCACGACGAAGGGTTCGGGCACCTTGTGCGTTTCGCCGGCGATCGTGACCTGTCGCTCCTGCATCACCTCCAGCAGCGCGCTCTGCACCTTTGCCGGCGCGCGGTTGATCTCGTCGGCGAGCAGAAGGTTCGCGAACACCGGCCCGAGCGCGGTGCCGAAGTCGCCCGTCTTCTGGTTGTAGATGCGCGTGCCCACCAGATCGGCCGGCACCAGATCGGGCGTGAACTGGATGCGCTTGAAGCTGCCGCGCACGGTGCGCGCGAGCGTCTTCACCGTCAGCGTCTTGGCCAGCCCGGGCACGCCCTCGACGAGCAGATGGCCTTGGGCGAGCATCGCGACGAGCACGCGCTCGAGGAAGCGGTCCTGGCCGACGACGACACGCTTGACCTCGTAGAGCAGCCGCTCCATTAGCGGGGCGGTGGGTTCCTGGTTCGGAGTCATGGGCTGGCGTTCGGGGGGGTCAGAAAGGGGGCATGCCGGCGGCCTGGGCCGCGTTCTCGATCGGCACCGCGAAGCCGATGCCGATGAAGGTGTGCTGCTCGCCGGGGTTGAGGATCGCGGTCACGACACCGACCACGCTGCCGTCCATCGTGACCAGAGGGCCGCCGGAGTTGCCCGGGTTCGCCGCGGCGTCGAACTGGATCAGGTGCTCCAGCGTCTCGCCGCCGTGCTCGGCACGGAACTCGCGCTCGAGCCCGGAGACGACACCCTCGCTGACCGATGGCCCGATGCCGAACGGGTGGCCGATCGCGATCACCTGGTCGCCGGGCCGCAGGCCGTCCAGCGAGCGCAACGTCGCCGGCTGCAGGTCGTCGGGCAGCGACGAGGCCTTGAGCACGGCCAGATCGTTCTGCGGCTGGGTGCTGACGACGCGCGCCGCCGATTCGTGGCCGTCGGCGAAGGTCACGCGCACCTTGCGCGCGCCGGCCACCACGTGCAGGCTGGTCAGGATCGTGCCGTCTTCGACGATCACGACGCCGGTGCCCAGGCTGCGCTCGAGCGCGCGCTTGTCGGGGCGGTCGTGGCCGCGGTCGTGCTCGTCGACGAGGCCGATCACGCGCACCACCGACGGCGCCACCGCCGCGTAGGCGCGCGCCGCGGCCGACGGCAGCGGCTGCCTTTCGAGCGACTGACGCACCGCGATGTCGATGTCGCGCTGGGTGATCACGCGCGGCGCCGGGCGCGATCCGAGCGCGAGCCCGAGCATCAGCGCCGCGAGCAGCGCGCCGGTGGCGAACCAGACCGGCGCTGCGCGGCGGGCCACGAAGCCCGGCCTGCGCGGCGCAGGTTCGGGCNAGGGCACCGCGTCGGCCTCGGCGGGCGTCGCCAGCGCCGCGGCCTCGCGGCGCGGCGTGCGGCTGTACAGCGGTGCCTTCTTCATGCGTGCGGGCCTCCGGGTCCCGAAGCTCGGAAGCACAGTATCACGTTGCGCGACGTCCCCGGCGATGCCGCATCATTGCCGAATGTGGATCGATTCACACTGTCACCTCGACGCGGGGGAGTTCGACGCCGACCGCGGCGCGGTGCTCGAGCGCGCGCGCGCCGCCGGCGTGGGCCTGCTCGTGCTGCCGGCGGTCGAGCTCGCGAACTTCGGCGCCGTGCGCGAGCTCGCCCATCGTCACGGGCTGGTCTATGCGCTAGGTATCCACCCGCTCTACGTCGAGCGCGCCGCCGACGCCGACCTGGCGAGGCTGAAGGCCGCGCTGCAGGCCGCGCGCGACGATCCGCGGCTGGTCGCGGTGGGCGAGATCGGTCTCGACGAATTCGTTCCCAATGCGGCACCGGCGCGCCAGGTGGATTTCTACCGCGCACAGCTCGAGCTGGCGCGTGACGCCGGCCTGCCGGTGATCCTGCATGTGCGGCGCTCGGCCGATTCGCTGCTCGCCGGGCTGCGCCGCATTCCGGTCGTGGGCGGGATCGTGCATGCATTCAACGGCAGCGCGGTGCAGGCGGCGCAGTTCGTCGAGCGCGGCTTCAGGCTCGGCTTCGGCGGCGCGATGAGCTTCGAGCGCGCACTGCAGATCCGCCGCCTCGCGACTGATTTGCCGGCCGACGCGCTGGTGCTCGAAACCGACGCGCCCGACATCCCGCCGCAGTGGCTGTACCGCAACGCGGCGCAGCGCGCGGCGGGCGAGACGGCGCGCAACGAGCCGGCCGAGCTGCCGCGCATCGCACGCAGCCTCGCCGAGCTGCGCGGCTGGTCACTCGCAGAGACCGCCGCCGTCACCTCGGCCAACGTGTGCGCGGCGCTGCCGCGGCTGGGGGCACTGGCTTGACCGCGGCACGCGCGCCGATCGGAGTGTTCGATTCCGGCGTCGGCGGCCTGTCGGTGCTGCGCGCGCTGAGGCAGGCGCTGCCCGACGAGGATCTGCTGTACGCAGCCGATTCGGGCCACGCGCCCTACGGCGATCGTGACGCTGAGTTCGTCATCGCGCGCGCGCAGGCGATGAGCGAGTTCCTGCAGGCCGCCGGTTCGAAGGCCATCGTCGTCGCCTGCAACACGGCCAGCGTCGTCGCCGTGGCTGCGCTGCGGGAGCGCTGCAGCCTGCCCATCGTCGCGATGGAGCCCGCGATCAAGCCGGCCGCCCGCGCCACGCGCAGCGGCGTCGTCGGCGTGCTCGCGACCGCGGGTACCGTGGCCAGTGCCAATGTCGAGCGCCTGTGCCGCGCGCACGCCGGCGGCGCGCGCGTGCTGCTCCAGGCCTGCCCCGGATTGGCCGAATGCGTCGAGCGCGGCGAGCTCGACGGCGCCGCCACGCGTGCGCTGCTGCGGCGTTACGTCGAGCCGCTGCTGCGGGCCGGCGCCGACACGCTGGTGCTCGGCTGCACGCATTACGCCTTCCTTGTGCCGGCGCTGCGCGAGATCGCCGGGCCGGGCGTGGCGCTGGTCGATGCTGCCGAAGCGGTCGCGCGCGAGACCGTGCGCCGCTTGGGCACACCGGCACGGGGCGGTGCCGTTGCCGGCGTCGAGCACTTCGTCACCACCGGCGCACTGGCGCCGGCAAGGGCGCGTTTCTCGGCGCTGTGGGGGCCCGCGGTCGAAGTGCGGGCGCTGGTCGGAGCCGGGCAATGACGGCCGGGGGGGCTTCGACGGCGCGCCTCGTTGGCCTGCCACCGGCGATCGGCCGCGGCACGCGGCTGCTCGTGCTGGGCAGCTTCCCGGGCGAGGCCTCGCTCGCCGCAGGCGAGTACTACGCCCACCCGCGCAATCAGTTCTGGCCTATCGTCTCGGTGCTGCTCAGGACCGACCTGCGCGCGCTCGCCTACCGGCAGCGGCTCGTCGCGCTGAAGGCGGGCGGTCTGGGCCTGTGGGACATCTATGCCAGTTGCCGGCGCAAAGGCAGTCTGGACCAGGCGATCGAGGACGCCGAGCCCAACGACCTGGCCGGGCTGCGCCGGCGCGCTCCGGGCTTGCGCATCGTCGCCCACAATGGCGGCGAGTCGGCGCGCGCGAGGCGCGATTTGGAGGCGCTCGGGCACACCGTCCTGCGCCTGCCGTCGACGAGCCCGGCCAACGCGAGCTGGTCCTTCGAGCGCAAGCTCGCCGCATGGCGCGCGGCCTTCGACGCCGCAGGACTGTCATGACCGAGCTGCCCGAAGCCACCGTCAGCGAGGGCGACGGCGTGCGCTACCTGCACCTGGGTTCGATCTGGGTCCAGGGCGCGATGCGCATCCGCAAGCCCCAGATGGTCGAACTCGAATACGTGCAACGCATGCTCGCGAGCCTGCTTTGGCTGCCGACCTCCGAGATCGGGCGCGGGCGGGCGGTCCAGCTCGGCCTGGGCGCCGGGGCGATCACGCGCTTCACTCACAAGGCACTGCGCATGCCGACCACGGTGGTCGAGCTGAACCCGGCAGTGGTCGACGTCAACCGGGCGTGGTTCCACCTGCCGGCCGAGGTCGAGGTCGTGATCGACGACGCCGGTCGTTGGCTGCGCGCGAGTGCCGCGCCGCTTAGCGCGCAGCTGCTCCACGTTGACCTGTATGACCACGAGGCGGCCGCGCCGGTGCTCGACGACGAGGCCTTCTACGCCGACGGCCGCTCGCTGCTCGCCGAAGGCGGCGTCATGAGCGTGAACCTGTTCGGCCGCGACGCCAGCTTCGAGCGCAGCGCGGCGCGCATCGCCGCCGTATTCGGCGCCGGCCGCGTCTGGAGCCTGCGCCCGACGCGCGAGGGCAACACCGTCGTCATCGCGAGCCGCGACACAGCGCTGCCCGAGCGCGACGAACTGCTTGCGCGCGCTGCCGCGATCGAGGCGCGCTTCGGCGCCTACGGACTGCCGGCGCGTAAGTGGGTGCGCATGCTGCGCCCATGGAGCGGCGCGTGACGGCCGGGTGAACGGCGACGAAGCGCGAAGGAAGGCCGGGTCGATGCTGCATCTCCGCCGCGCCGGGCCGCGCGCCGCCCGCACAATCCAGCCATGACCAAAGTTCCGCCGTCCGTGCGTCCACTGGGCAGGCTCGACTGGCGCTGGCTGCTCGACGGACTGCGCGAGGACGGCTGGATCGGTGCCGAGGACGCCGAGCGCGTGAAAAGCCGCTTCGGCGCCGGCGCGTCCAGCCTGCACGCGCTGGTGCGGCTCGGTGGTGCCGGCCTCGTTCGCAAGGGCAGCGGCAAGGCGCTCGACGCCGAGGCACTGACCGAATGGCTGGCCGGGCGCGCGAAGCTACCCTACTTGCGCATCGACCCGTTGCGCGCCGACGTCGGCCGCGTCGCCGACGTGATGAGCGTCGCCTACGCCGAGAGCCGACGCGCGCTGCCGGTGATAGTGGGCGCGACGGAGATCACGATCGCCACCGCCGAACCCTTCGACACCGCCTGGGTGGCCGAGATCGAGGCCCACACGCGGCGCGCGGTGCGGCTGGTGGTCGCGAACCCGGACGACGTGCGCCGCTACACGACCGAGTTCTACGCTCTTGCGAAGAGCGTGCGCGCGGCGCAGAAGAGCGGTGAGGTCTCGACCAGCGCGAGCTTCGAGCAGCTCGTCGAGCTGGGCAAGACGAACAAGCAGCTCGACGCGAACGACCAGGGCGTGGTCCAGGTCGTCGACTGGCTCTGGCAGTACGCGTTCGACCAGCGTGCGAGTGACATCCACCTCGAGCCAAGGCGCGAGATGGGCGCGATCCGCTTCCGCATCGACGGCGTGCTGCACACCGTCTACCAGGTGCCGCTGTCGGTGATGAACGCGATGACCGCGCGCATCAAGCTGCTCGGACGGATGGACGTGGTCGAGCGCCGGCGGCCGCTCGACGGGCGCATCAAGACCGTGCGCCCGGAGGTCGACGGCAAGCCCGGCGGCGAGGTCGAGATGCGGCTGTCGACGCTGCCCACCGCGTTCGGCGAGAAGATGGTGATGCGCATCTTCGACCCCGAGACGGTGGTCAAGAACGTCGAGGCGCTGGGCTTCGGCGCGCACGAGGCCAAGGCCTGGTCCGAGCTGATCGCGCGCCCGCACGGCATCATCCTCGTCACCGGCCCCACCGGCAGCGGCAAGACAACGACTTTGTACTCGACCCTAAAGTCGCTCGCCTGCGACGAGCTCAACGTCTGCACGATCGAGGATCCGATCGAGATGATCGAGCCCGCGTTCAACCAGACCCAGGTCCACACCGCGATCGAGATGGGCTTCGCCGAGGGGCTGCGCGCGCTGATGCGGCAGGACCCGGACATCATCATGGTCGGCGAGATCCGCGACCTGGCGACCGCCGAGATGGCGATCCAGGCCGCGCTCACTGGCCACCTGGTCTTCAGCACGCTGCACACCAACGATTCGGTGAGCGCGATCACGCGCCTGGCCGATCTGGGCGTGCCGCCCTACTTGATCGGCGCCACCGTGATCGGCGTGCTCGCGCAGCGGCTCGCGCGCACGCTTTGCACGGCCTGCAAGGCACGCGACGAGGGCGCCACGCGCGAGGCGATCGACGAGCTCGCACGGCCGTGGCGTCTGTCCGGCGGCGTGCGGCCGTACAAGCCGGTGGGCTGCCTCGAATGCCGCCACACCGGCTACCGCGGCCGCGCCGGGCTGTACGAGCTGCTTGTGTTGACCGAGGCCGCGCGCGCCGCGGTGCACCCGGTGCTGGACATGGCTGCGCTGCGCCGCCAGGCGATGAAGGACGGCATGCGTTCGTTGCGCCTGGCCGGCGCGATGAAGGTCGCCGAGGGGGCGACGACGATCGAGGAAGTGCTGCGCAGCACGCCTGGGCTGCACGGCTGAAACGCGCGCGAGCGTTTGCTTGCAAAGCGCTGCGTCGGCGCGCGGGGGCGCTGCCTAGAATCGGCCGCTCGCACTCGAGGAGAGTCGGTACTGCCGCCGTCTTCGACCCCTACGTGGGGGACGGGCCGGGGCTGCCCGGCCCCGCAGGGGTGCTCAGGAGGAGACCGCCGTTGAAGATCAAGAGCCAGAAGGATTTCTGGTCGGGGCTGCTGTTCATCGGCGCGGGCACCGCCTTCGCGTGGGGCGCCACCCACTATCGCTTCGGCAGCTCGGCGCAGCCGGGGCCAGCCTACTTCCCGTTCGGTCTGGGCCTGCTGCTGGCGCTGCTCGGCGGCATCGTGCTGTTCAAGGCGCTCACGCTCGAGGTCGAGGGCGGCGACCGGTTCGGCCGCTGGGCGCTGCGGCCCTGGCTCGTGACCGTCGCCGCAGTCGCGGGTTTCGGCTGGTTGCTGCCGCGGCTGGGGCTGATTATCGCGATGCCGATGCTGGTGGCCGCGTCGGCGCTGGCCGGCGACGAGTTCCGCTGGCAGGAGGCGCTGATCAACGCCGCAGTATTGACGCTGGCCTGCTGGGCGATCTTCGCGCTCGGCCTCAAGCTCGCACTTCCGCTGTGGCCGCCCGGCTGGGGCGGATGAGATCTCGATGGACCTGCTGCACCACCTCGCGCTCGGCTTCGAGGTCGCCTTCACGGCGCAGAACCTGGCCTACGCCTTCGCCGGAGTGCTCCTCGGCACGTTGATAGGCGTGTTGCCTGGGCTGGGCCCGGTGGCGACAATTGCGATGCTGCTGCCCAGCATCTACTCGCTGGACGCGACGCCCGCGCTGATCATGCTTGCCGGCATCTACTACGGCGCGCAATACGGCGGCTCGACGACCGCGATCCTGATCAACGTGCCGGGCGAGGCGAGCTCGGTCGTGACCGCGATCGACGGCTACCAGATGGCGCGTCAGGGCCGCGCCGGCCCGGCACTGGCCGCGGCCGGACTGGGCTCGTTCTTCGCCGGCTGCGTGGGCACGGTGGTCATCGTGGCATTCGCACCTCCGCTGACAGCGCTCGCCTTCCAGTTCGGGCCGGCGGAGTATTTCTCGCTCATGGTGCTGGGGCTGATCGGTGCGGTAGTGCTGGCCTCGGGCTCGCTCGTCAAGGCTGTCGCGATGATCGTGCTCGGGCTGTTGCTTGGCCAGGTCAACACCGACGTGATCTCGGGCGTGCAGCGCTACGGTTTCGGCATCGCCGAGCTCAGCGACGGCATCAGCTTCGTCGCCATCGCGATGGGCGTTTTCGGCTTCGGAGAGATCATCGCCAACCTCGGCCGGCCGGCCGAACACCGCGAGGTGTTCACGAAGTCGGTGCGCGGTCTGTGGCCGACGAAGGACGATTTCCGTCGCGCCTGGCCGGCGGTGCTGCGCGGTACCGGGCTGGGCTCGCTGCTAGGCGTGCTGCCCGGCGGCGGCGCGCTGCTGTCGTCGTTCGCCGCCTACACGCTGGAGAAGAAGTTGCGCCTCGCGCCGGGCGAGGTGCCATTGGGTGCAGGCAACATCCGCGGCGTTGCCGGGCCGGAGAGCGCCAACAATGCCGGCGCCCAGACCTCGTTCATCCCGATGCTGACGCTGGGCATTCCGCCGAATGCGGTGATGGCGTTGATGGTCGGCGCGATGACGATCAAGGGTATCCAGCCCGGGCCGCAGGTGATGACGAGCAACCCCGAGCTGTTCTGGGGTCTGATCGCGTCGATGTGGATCGGCAACGCGATGCTGGTGCTGCTCAACCTGCCGCTGATCGGCCTGTGGGTGCGGCTGCTCGCCGTGCCATACCGCTTGCTGTTCCCGGCGATCGCGGCCTTCTGCTGTATCGGCCTGTACACGCTGAGCAACAGCGCGTTCGACGTCTACATGGGCGCCTTGTTCGGCTTCGTCGGCTACCTCTTCCACAAGCTCGGCTGCGAGCCGGCGCCGCTGCTGCTGGGCTTCATCCTCGGCCCGATGATGGAAGAGAACCTGCGCCGCGCGCTGCTGCTCTCACGCGGCGACTGGGGCACCTTCGTGAGCCGGCCGCTTTCTGCAGGGCTGCTCGGGGCCGCGGCGCTGCTTGTCGTCGTCGTGATGTTGCCGTCGATCCGCAGCAAGCGCCAGGTCGCGTTCCAAGGCGAATGAAGCTCCCACGGCGCGGCGCCGCGTCCGTCGTCGGCGAATGCTGGCTCGAGTAACGGCGAAGGATAGTGCGCGTCGCTTCCGGCGCCGGTCTGCACGTGCGGCGGCGTCGCGCGGCGACAATCCCGGCTCATGAGCATCGCCGCCGCTGCCGCGCCGCCGCCGCCCGCCTGGCGCGGTCTGGCGCTCGCCGGAGCGGGTTCGATCGCGTTCTCGGGCAAGGCGATCATTGTCAAGCTCGCCTACCGGTACGGCGTCGACGCGGTCACGCTCATCATGTACCGGATGGTCTTCGCGCTGCCGCTGTTCCTGCTGCTGGCCTGGTGGGCAGGGCGGGGCAAGGCGGCGCTGACTCGGCGCGACTGGCTCGTCGTCAGTGGCCTGGGCTTCTCGGGCTACTACCTCGCCAGCTTCCTCGACTTCGCCGGGCTGGAGTACACAACGGCGAGCCTAGAGCGCCTCATCCTTTATTTGAACCCGACCCTGGTGCTCGGGCTGGGCGTGCTGCTGTTCGGCCAGCGCGTCTCTGCGCAGCGACTCGCCGCGCTTGCGGTGAGCTACGCCGGCGTGCTGCTCGTCTTCGGCCACGAGCTCGGCAGGGCCGGTGCGCAGACCGCGCTCGGCGCGGCGCTCGTCTTCGCGAGCGCGGTGAGCTACGCGATCTACCTCGTCTACAGCGGGCAGGAGGTGAGGCGTCTGGGCGCGCTGCGCCTGACTGGGCTGGCGAGCACCGTGGCCTGCGTGCTGTGCATCGCCCAGTTTTTGCTGCTGCGCCCATTGTCGGCGGCACTGGTGGCGCCCGCGGTGCTCTGGCTGTCGCTGCTGAACGCGACGCTGTGCACGGTCGCACCGGTGGTGATGGTGATGATGGCGATCGAGCGCATCGGTGCGACGATGACCGCGCAGACCGGCATGATCGGCCCGCTGTCGACCATCATCATGGGCGTGCTGATCCTCGGCGAACCCTTCAACGCCTGGCTCGTGGCCGGCACCGTGCTCGTGCTGTCGGGCATCTGGCTGCTCGCGCGCGCACGCTGAATCACAACCCAGGAGCAAGACCATGGATCTTGGAATCGAAGGCCGCTGGGCGCTCGTCTGCGCGGCGAGCAAAGGCTTGGGCAAGGGCTGCGCGCGGGCGCTCGTCGACGAGGGCGTCAACGTCGTCGTCACCGCGCGTGGCGAAGCAGCGCTGCAGGCGACGGTGGCCGAGCTGCGCGCGCTGAATCCGGCGGTGGAGGTCAGGGCGGTGGTCGGCGACATCACAACAGAGGCCGGCCGCGCCGCGGCGCTGGCCGCCTGCCCTCAGCTCGACATCCTGGTCAACAACGCCGGCGGGCCGCCGCCGGGCGACTTCCGCGACTGGGACCGCGACGCCTGGATCAAGGCGATCGACGCAAACATGCTGACGCCGATCGAGCTGATCAAGGCCAGCGTCGACGCCATGGCCGCGCGCGGCTTCGGCCGCATCGTCAACATCACCTCGGGTGCGGTGAAGGCGCCGATCGACATCCTGGGCTTGAGCAACGGCGCACGTTCGGGGCTCACCGGCTTCGTCGCCGGCCTGGCGCGGCAGAGCCGGCTCGCGAGCCGCAACGTGACGATCAACAACCTGCTGCCAGGCCCTTTCGACACCGACAGGCTGCGCGCGACGATGGTCGGCACGGCGAGCAAGAGCGGCCAGCCGCTCGACGCAGTGATGGACGCGCGGCGCAAGCTCAACCCGACCCAGCGCTTCGGCACGGCGCAGGAGTTCGGTGCTTTCTGCGCCTTCATCTGTAGCGCGCAGGCCGGCTATTTGACAGGGCAGAACGTCCTGCTCGACGGCGGTGCCTACCCCGGCACGTTCTGAATCCGAACTAGAACGCCGTCGCTGCGCTGTCGCGCGGGCGCAGCGTCGACGCCGCAATGCCGGCGACGATGAGCGCGAACGCCACGGCGTGGTACAGGTGCGGCGGCTTGCCGAGCAGCGCAGCCGACAGCAGCGCTGCGAACAGCGGCGTCAAGTTAGAGAAGAAGCCGGCCAGCGCCGGCCCGGCGGCGGCCACGCCCAGCCCCCAGCAGCGATACGCCAGTACCGATGGTCCGAGCGCGAGGAAAACCAGCGTGCCGGCCAGCGCCGGTGACCATTGCAACGCGTGGGCGCCGAGCGCGGCCTCGGCGGCGGCGGCGCTGCCGGCCCAGGCAAGACCGAACAGGGTCTGCACGAGCAGGAACTCGGCCCAGTCCCAGGCCGGCCGCGCGGCCGCGGCCAGCGACGCCGGTGGGCGCGCGAGTTGCCAGCTGTAGAAGGCCCAGGACAGCGCCGCGAGCAGCATCCACAGGTCGCCCGGGACGAGCCGGATCGCGCCGAGCTGGCCGAGGTCGCCGTGCACCAGCACCAGCACGACGCCGGCGAGCGACAGGAGTGCCCCCAGGTACTGCGCCGGACGCGGGTGCACGCCGTAGAACAGGGCGCCGACGAGCATCATCCAGACCGGCGAGCTCGACGCGATCAGCGTCACGTTGATCGGTGTCGAGGTCTGTAGGGCCAGGTACTGGAGCGCGTTGTAGGCGCCGACGCCGAGCAGGCCAAGCAGCGCGAGCGCGCGCCAGCGCGCGCGGATCTCGGCGCGCCGCGCCGCGCTGCCCACGGCGCGCCAGCCCAGCGGCAGCAGCACGAGCAGCGCCGATCCCCAGCGCAGCGCGTTCAACAGCAGCGGCGGCACGCTCGTCGCCATGCTGCGGCCGATGAGTGCGTTCGCCGCCCACATCAGCGGTGGCAGCGTCAGCAACACGACCGTACGCGTGTCGAGCTTCATGGGCGCGGCATCGCGGCGCCGCAGTTCCAGCATTGCTCGAACGGGCCCTCGACGATCTCGTGGCAGTCGGGACAGGCCCAGCGCCGGTGAGGTGCGCGCCGCCATTCGGCGAGCAGCGCGGTCGCGCGGTCGAATGCGGCCGCGTCCTCGACCCAGACCTCGGGCAGGCTCTGGTCCGGCGGGATGCCGCCGGCGATGCCGCTGGCGAACGCGCGCTGCACGCGCGCGCCGATGCCGGCGCCGACCAGTTGGTCGGCCCAGAGCGTGGCCAATGCGAGGTTGGGAGCTTGGAGCAGGCGTTTCATCGAGGCCGCGATGGTGCCACGCCTGCAAGCCGCGCCGGCTTGGCTTAACCTCGCGACCCCGCACCCCGCAGGAGACTTGCATGCCACGCGCGATCCAGATCACCGAATTCGGCGGCCCCGAACAACTGAAACTCATCGAGCTGCCGGTCGGTGCGCCCGGCCCAGGCGAGATCCGCATCCGCCACCAGGCCTGCGGGCTGAACTTCATCGACGTCTACCAGCGCACCGGGCTGTATCAGAACCCGCTGCCGCTGACGCTGGGAATGGAGGCGGCCGGCATCGTCGAGGCGGTAGGCGAGGGCGTCACGCATCTCAAGCCGGGCGACCGCGCCGCCTACGCGAGCAACCCGCCCGGCGCCTACAGCGAGCTGCGCGTGATGCCCGCAAAGTGCGTCGTGCGCCTGCCCGACGCGATCGACTTCGAGACCGGCGCGGCGATGATGCTCAAGGGCCTGACCGCCCAGTACCTGCTGAAGAAGACGCTCCCGGTCGAAGGCCTGCAACCGGGTGACCCGGTGCTATTTCATGCTGCCGCCGGTGGTGTCGGCCTCATTGCCTGCCAGTGGGCGCGGGCGTTGGGGCTGGAGTTGATCGGCACCGCCGGCGGCGCCACCAAATGCGAGCTCGCGCTGGCCCATGGCGCGGCTCACATGATCGACTACTCGCGCGAGGACTTCGTCGAGCGCGTGAAGGCGATCACCGGCGGGCGCGGCGTAAAGGTGGTGTACGACTCGGTCGGGCGCGACACCTTCGAGGGCAGCCTGGCCTGCCTGCGCCCGTTCGGCCTGATGGCCAGCTTCGGCAATGCGTCGGGCCCGGTGCCGCCATTCGCGATCGGCTCGCTGGGGGCCAAGGGCTCACTCTACGTGACGCGGCAGACGCTGTTCACCCACATCGCCAGCCGCGAAAGCACGCAGGCGATGGCCGACGACTTGTTCGCCGTCGTCCAAAGCGGCGCCGTGAAGATCCGCATCGACCAGCGTTACGCGCTCCAGAACGTGGCCCAGGCGCACCGCGACCTGGAAGCGCGCAAGACCACCGGCTCGACGGTGATCACGCTCTGATCGTCGCGGCCGGCGGCCGGGGTCGGCGCGGGTCCGGGTCCGCGTCCGGCCGCCGGGGTTACAATGCGAGCCCATTGAGCGTCGAGGCGCTGCTGGCATGCGATGCCGCGCGAACCCGACCCCCGGCCGACGCTCTGGCGATCGACTGCCCTGCCGGCCTCAGCCGGACCCCCGAAGAACCTAGAGGTGCGCCGCGTGACGGCGCTCAGCTGAACCCCAGGCCATGAACACATCGGAGGCCAAACGCGTTCTGGAGACGGCGCTAATCTGCGCCGACCGGCCGCTGGCCCTGCGCGAGATGCGCGTGCTGTTCGACGATCAGGTCGGTAGCGACACGCTGCGCCGTCTGCTCGACGAACTCGCCGTCGACTGGCAGGGCCGCGGCGTCGAGCTCGTCGCGCTGGCCTCGGGCTGGCGCTTCCAGAGCCGACCCGAGTTGCGCGCCTACCTCGACCGGCTGCATCCGGAGAAGCCGCCGAAGTACTCGCGCGCCGCGCTCGAGACGCTCGCGATCGTGGCCTACCGCCAGCCGGTGACGCGTGGCGACATCGAGGACATCCGCGGTGTCACCGTAAGCAGCCAGATCGTCAAGCAGCTCGAAGACCGCGGCTGGATCGAGGCGATCGGCTACCGCGAGGCGCCGGGCCGCCCCGCGCTCTACGCGACGACGACGCAGTTTCTCGACGACCTCGGCCT
>JGI20214J51088_10001141_pt1 | contig 18056 bp, 19 predicted proteins | sample WetSurMetagenome_FD_51088 | JGI IMG/M metagenome (IMG submission 51088) | reverse complement strand
CGTCGAGCCCCTCTTCAAGCTCTTTAGTAAATCCGTAATCCATGAACTTGAAATTTCCATTAAGACAATTAACAACAGTGACCCCCGGCGCGCCGGCCTTGAGGCTCTTACCGTTGCCGTCCTCAAGGATATAGCTCTTATTAAGAATGTTCTGCATGATAGCGGCATAAGTGGACGGGCGCCCTATTCCCAATCGCTCAAGCTTGTCTACAAGACTCGCTTGGGTGAAGCGTTTAGGAGGCTTGGTCTTTTTCGATAACACCTTACCGCTTTCAGCGTTTATAACAGTTCCTTCTTTCAGCGCAGGAACGTTATTTTGATCGTCTTTCTTTTCGTCGCTTTCGTCTTCAGGACCCGAAATATACGCGGTCCATCCGGGGAATGTAACCGCCTTCCCCGACGCAGTAAACGTAAACACCCTCCCTTCCCTTTCAGATGTAAGAACAAGCCGCGTCATATGATAAACAGCGTCTTTGAGTTGTGACACTATTGCCCTATTCCGTATAAGTCCGTACAGAGCTTTTTCTTTTTCCGTGCCGTCTATATCAACGACATCTATATGCGCGGGCCTGATAGCCTCGTGCCCCTCTTGTGCGCTTTCCTTGTTTTTCCATACTCGTAACGGCTCACAAATGGCTAAGCCGTTTTTTTTCGCCCAACCTCTAACGGCGGCGATACCTTCAGGACTCATGTTAAAGCTGTCCGTTCTGTGGTAAGTGATATGTCCACCCTCATACAATGTTTGCGCTGTTTGCATGACGGCGGACGGTTTCATATTAAGCTTTGCGCTGGCGTCTTTTATAAGGCTGGATGTTATGTATGGAGCATTCGGCGCTTTTGATTCGTCTTTTGTTGACATACTTATGACCTTAAGGACTCTACATGCAGCAGCCTCTTTTGCCAACGCCTCATCAAGAATGTATTTTTCACTATCAGACAGATAAGTCGTGGTGTCCCACTCCGCAGTCCATGGCCCGCTAAACTCAACCTCCGCCCCAAAGTGATTAACCTCTTTGAAATTTGCTATCTCTTTTTCAAGCTCGACAACCAACCGAACCGCAACGGATTGTACACGGCCGGCGGAAAGTCCTTTTATCCCCGTTTGCTGCGACAGCACAGGGGAAACCTTATACCCGACCAGACGATCCAAAACGCGGCGCGCTTCTTGCGCCTCAATCATCTTTTCATCAAGCCCTTTTGGACTTTCTATAGCCCCTTTTACCGCGCCCTGAGTTATAGCGCCGAAAGCTACCCGCTTATATTTTTTCAGCTTCAGCGCATCCCTTAGATGCCCTGCAATCGCCTCCCCTTCTCGATCCGGGTCTGTGGCTATATATATTTCCGACGCCTCTTTTACCCGAGCCCTCAGCCGGGACACCACTTCTTTGCCTCTCTCCGTAAGCTCATACCCCGCTTTGTAACTCACAAAATCAACACCCATTTCACCCCTGGGCAGATCTTTAATATGCCCCACGCTTGCCTGTACATCCCACCCCGGCCCGAGAATTTCTTTAAGCTTTTTGATCTTGCCGGGGGATTCAACAATCATTAAATTTTTTGCCATACACTTACCTTTCAAAAAACAAACGAGCGGTCGGGCTCTTTTGTTTTTTGCCGATGGGCGTCGCTTTTATGCTCTTTTTCGCCGCCCTTCATATTTTTAATAACCCGAATTGCGCTTTTTTGCTTTTCAGTTTTAGCCGCCACGCCGAGAACTTTATCGACATATCCCAACTTCTTCCCGGTTGTAAAATTCCCGGAATAGTAACAAGACAGCGCCGCCTGAAGCGCGTCTTTATCATTCATTCCCCGACCCTTTGCGGTCTGGAAACACTCTTTAAGAATTTTACTGCCGCCCTTTAAATTCTTGCAGGGATCAAATGCGCTTTTTACATCAAGCCCGAGGCGGGAAAGGTTTTTTTTATTGACCTGGCTAATTCCGAGGCTGTAATTATAAGATTGAGACTCAAGAAGGGAAACAACCTGAAGGGCTTCATCAAGATTTCGAGGTTGCCGGGAAAGCCGCCCCCCCACAACGCCGACTGCATACGGGTTATGGGACGACTCTGTGGTGACAACCGCCTTCATTGTCTCAGGGTGAACATCTATAGCGCAACGCCGTGCCATTTCCTCAAAGTCCTTATCAGCCGCCTTAGAGGTTAAGGGGAATGCGCTGATAAAGCTTATTGTCAATATAAACGTCAACAACCATACTGGCCCGGATTGCCTTTGCAAGAGCGATTTCCTCGTAGATAACTGCATTTTCGTAAACACGGTGTCTTATATCCCCCTCTCTGTCCGTATAAGACTTGGCTATGTCGATACTTCCACTGCCACCCTTACCGCAAATAATATAATCGGTGTTATCACCGTCGTCACCCTTTGAAATAAAATACATACTGTAATTCCACTCCAAAAACCCGCTTCTTTCGCCGTGGAGTTTTGCCGTTATATATTTCGGAGGGTTGACCGCTTTTTTATAATCGGCGTCTTTCAACGCGACAACGCCACGCGGTAACTCTACAAAACCATCGGGGCAAAGCTCATATCGGCTGCTTGACGGCACGGCTCTTGACCCGCCGCTTTCCGCTTCTTCACATTTCGGGAAGCTAAACCCCGGCTTTGCCATATCAGACTTCAGCTTGTCGATTGTCGGCACACACTCCGAAACAGCTGTCGGCCCAGCCGGATTCGATATACACATAAGGACCCGGCAACCGTGATCACTCGCGCTTACAGCAGACGCGCAAGTGACAGAAAACAAAACCATCACCAGCAACATAAGCATTCTATTTTTCATGCGGCCCTCCAAAAAAAGATTTAACATCTATTTCAATCCTACAGTTTTTTTTTCAATAATACATCCCACATTAAACGTCGTTTTTTCTTGTCAAGTTTATTACTACATTTTTAAATTTCACGCTTGACAATTTTATATTTAATAATATTTAATATTCTTAAATATTATTAAAGGTGGAATATGGAAGAACCTCAAATGTTGGGAGTGCTGCTACCAAAAAAAATAAAGCAATTCTTGATAAAAGAAGCCGAAAAAAAAGGACTCAGCGTGTCGGTTTATGCGAGGACGATCCTTATAGAACACTTGCAAGCCCAAACAAAAAAAGGAAAGGCATAAATTATGACTGATTTAAACCTTCCGACAGTGTCAACACAGACTCAATGGAAAGCAACGCTTGACGCTATAGCATCTTCAGTCGGTGAAACCGTATACCAACTTTGGTTTAAAGACTTATACTTTCTTTCACTTGACGACCTCGTTTTAGAAGTAGGGATTCCAAACCGTTTTTTCAAGGATTGGATAAATGAAAACTATCCCGACCTGATTCAAACTAAATTCCATGAAATAACCGACCTACAAGTTTCTATAAAGTGGACAATTTGCGCGACAGACGCAAAAGCCTATGCCGCACAAGTTCACGAGGAAATATATGACGCCGCAGCACAACAAGAATTAAAACTATCACCATTACCAACTTCAATGTGTCGTGTAAGCCCATTTTTCCCGCTATCCAAAAACGAACTTATAAACAGAAAACAAATGGATAATCTTGTAATCGGCTCGGGGAGCTGGGGAGTTTTAACATACAGCGGCCCTCAGTTATCTATTCACGACGAGGATAATTTATACGGCATATTAGGCCTCATCCAAAAAAAGAAAGCAGCCTCGTTTGTTTTGCTTTGCTATGCAAAAGAGCTCTTAACCTTCTGCAATCAAAACGACTCAAAGGGTAATTATGAGCGTTTAAAGAAAAGCCTGGAATTAATGGTCAACTGTAAAATGACACTTACACGGCCAACCGGAGGAAGCAAAAAAAAGAAGAGATCAATAAAGTGGGACTCGTCAAACATACTTTCCTTCGTCGGCGGCGACGACGCCACCGGCAAACTCAAAATTATTCCGAACCCGTACTTTTATGAAATGTACCTTGCGAAAGATTATACCCTTTTGGATATACAGCGGAGATCCAAAATAAAGGGGCTGATCTCAAAAGCCTTATACCGATTTGTAATGAGCCATCAATACACAGCAGAACCTATCCCTTATACTATTGAAACCATAACTCAGGTTTTAAACCTGAATGACTCCCTGCCTCTCTGGAAAAGGCGGCAGCAAATCGAAGGCGCAATTGTCGAACTCATCAAAGAAAAAATCCTTTTAAAGGCAAGCCGCGTTGACCGGGACACAAATAAAGTATATTTAATTAAACATCCTATCAAGTCGAAAGTAGGATATATTGAGGAACAAAAAACCGCTTAACAGTCTTGCACCGTACTTTCAGGGTGTGTTATATACTTATTCAATTATAGGAAAAAAACACTTACCGTATTTTCAAAGTGGATTTACCGCACTTTCAAAGTGGTTATACCGTATTTTCAAAGTGGTTATACCGTACTTTCAGGGTGGTCAATGCTTTCAAACCCTTGCTATTACTCAGTTTGCAGCCTCCATAAATCTTTTTTAATCCTTATTAATCTTTTAAATCTCTTATTTCGCTTAAAAACGAAGCAAAAAAACGCTTCATTTTCAGCGCGAGGATAAAAGATAACAAAAACTTTCTTCATCCCCCTACCCCTTCAATCCCTTATCAAATCTTTTAATCCACACCCTGAAAATACGGCAATATATATTTTATATTGTAATTATATTAATTATTTTATATAATATATTTATGACAATTAACATCTTTATGTTAAATAAAACATGCCTGGAGGTTACATGCTCGACAATCAAGACGATCCCACTAAAAAACAAGTAAAGTCATACCCACTCAAAATGCCATACCAAATTTGGCACAAAGCAAGACTAAACGCAATGAATGGCTCAATTACTTTAGGAGAATATATCTTACGAGCAATATCAGAAAAAAACGACCGGGAGGGTAAGGAATGAAGACTATTATACTATCAAACCAAAAAGGTGGCGTCGGGAAATCAACAATAACCTGTCAGTTTGCTCATTTTCTGGCTCTCGAAGGGCGCAGGGTTTTAATTGTAGACGCGGACCATCAAGGCAACAGCACAAAGGCTATAAAGGCGTCAGGAAAGGCCGCAATATCCGCGACCACAGCCGACCTTCTATATACCGATAAAATAACATCAATCGAAGAGTCCGAGTTTTTATTAGTGCCGTCATCTAAAACCTTACTGACTCTTGAAAAGCAGCCGGATAAACATAACACCTTTGCAACCAACATACGAACTTTTTTAAAGAGTATAACAGATCAATTCGACTTTTGCATATTCGACACAAACCCCAGCCCCGATATTCGCCTGATGGCCGCCTTGGTATCAGCCGATTTTGTTTTATCACCTATACAACTTAATCAGGAGGCCGTTGACGGCATAGGCGCGCTTATAAAAGATGTCCACAAAGTAAAAAGCGCATTAAACCCAAACCTTGAACTTGTCGGATTATTACCAAACCTTGTCCAAGGCACGCCTTTTCAAAAGCGTAATTTTAACCAGATAGCAACGGAATACGCAAAATTCTTAATATTGTTAGGTGATGATTCAAGCCGTTTTGCCCTCATTCCGAACCGGTCCGCGCTTGCTGAAGCGCAAGCGGCAGGCAAACCGATATGGGAGCTGGACAAGAGCGCGGCGCGTGAGGCGTGGAAAGAGATACATCCGGCCTTTATAGAAATACTCAATCGCATAGAAAAGAAAGGAGATGCGAACAATGACAATGCTTGATTTAAGCGCTCTTGACCAGGACATAGAACCGGGGAAGCCGCTATCAATTAGTATCGATCTTATAATTGAGGACCCGAACCAACCGCGACAGGAGTTTGACGAAAAGGCGCTCAGGGAGCTTGCCGAAGACATCAAAGAGCGTGGCGTCAAAAACCCGATTTCTGTAAAGCCTTTAAACGCCGAAGGTTTTTATATTCTTAACGCCGGGGCGCGTCGCCGTCGGGCCGCGATCCTTGCGGGACTCTCAAACATACCGGCGTTTATTGATCAGGACTTTACCGATTACGACCAAGTAAATGAGAATGAACAGCGCGAAAATCTCTCGCCTATGGAGTTAGCGCTATTCATCGACAAGCGCCTGAAAGCGGGCGACAAAGCGCATGAGATAGCAAAAAAACTCAGAAAAAGCAATTCAGAAATAACCTGTCTTAAAGCCCTGATTGACTTGCCTGATTGTCTCATGCAGTTGTTGAGGTCAGGCCGGTGCGCATCGCCGCGCTTCTTATATGACCTTAAAAACCTTTATGACTCCGCGCCTGATAAGGTCACAACATGGTTGAACGCGACCGAAGAAATTACTGCAAAAAATATTATTGACCTGAAAGCAATAATTTCACCGGCAAGCAAACCGACAGAGCCATCACAGACAGAGCCGCCAGTAGGCGCGGCGGGAACGTCAAGCAACCCTGAAGATCAGGGCAACCAACCAAACGCTCAGTCTGGAGGCGCGACAAAAAGCAAAGACGGAAAGGCCACAGACGCGGACAAAATAAAAAAACCTATACTTATGGTCAAGCATGGGAAGAAATCCGCGACGCTTTTGCTTGACCGTCGCCCTGAAAAAGAAGGTTACGTTTTTATCCGTTACGACGAAGGCAAGGCAGAGATAATAGAGATTGCCGCGTCAGCTTTAAAAATAGAAAAGCTTATTGACGCCTCAAAATGAGAGGGGCAATGATCAATAAAAAAGCCTCAAGGTTATGCCCGCTTTTCCCCGTAGAGCGACCCGAAGTAATGCACGGCACGAAGGAAAGCGGCGGGAGGAAAGCGGGACATAACCATTTAATGAAGCGTTCAAGACATACAAAGAAAACCACACAGCAGCTTTAAAAATTATCGTATAAGAGAGCTTTATTTTGTAATGTATCTTGCATTATAAAAGGGTACTTGTTATTTTGCAGTGCAAAAAAAAGAAGCAAACGAAGATTAGTGCAGGATAGGCCCGGAGGGCCGAATTGTGTCCACAATTGTTATTTTTATGGTATAATTAAAGCAGAAAGGAGATAAAGCCATGACAAAAAAAGAGCTTACCCCGAAGGACAAGGAAGAGATTGATCAGATTGTCGCCATTTTCCGGCTTGAGGGCATGGAGCCGCCCGAGTGCGCGATAGAGTTTTTGGAAATGCGGGCAACGGGCGAACTAACCGGGGAGAAATATCGGGAACTTATAAAAAAGATAGCGCTTGATCAAATGACGCCGGCAAAGGCACTTGAAGAGGCCCGAAAGGGAGCGGCAAATGAAAACCTATGAAGAAGAATATTTCGTTCCTGAAAGCGGAGTCCTAAAAAACAAACTCGGGCTTCAGGACGCCGGCAAGCTCCGCCGATACGAATATTACAGCGCGGCGGATAGAGCAAAAGAACTTCAATCGAATCCCATCAAGGGGGACTTTGACCTTGAACATCTCAAGAAAATCCATAAGCATTTATTCAACGATATTTACGAGTGGGCGGGAGAGCCGCGAAGTGTGGACATTGCAAAACGGGTTGACGAGCGTAACCAGTCGGAATTTGCCGACCCTGATAGCTTTGGCATGATGGACTTGGAATTACAACAAACACTTAAAGACTGTAACCGTTTAAAAGGATGCACTCAATCAGAAGCGGCGCTTGCAATGACAAAAACATATCTTGTTTTGAACGCTATGCACCCATTCCCCGAGGGGAACGGCAGGGCAACACAAATTTTTATGCGTCAGCTTGCGAAAGAGGCCGGCTTTGAAATAGACTTTGCCAAAGTGGATAAAAAAGAATGGAATAAAGCGGCAGCGGCTTCAATGCCTCAATACGACATTAGAAGCGGAGAGCAGACAAAGAAAGGCGACGTTAAGCCGATTCTGACAATTTTCAACAACTTAGTCAAAGAGCAATCGAAACAGATAGAGCCGGAATCTAAAGGACCAGAAAGATAGGGGAGGGCAAATTGAGAACACCACTAGCCGACGAGGAAAGTTTAATATTAGAGGCAAGGCGTCATTGGATAACACTTGCCTTTCCGACAGCAGCAATAATGTTTTCACTTATTATTATATTGGCAACACCTTCTTTCGATATACATATTTATTTAAAGTACCTGATAGCAGGGGTTTTCGGCGTTATAGCCTTGTGGTCATTAGGCAAATTTACCGCCGCCGCTTTAGACAGGCAATTCAGCGTGTGGGTGCTTACAGACAAGCGCTTGATACGCGAATGGGGCATTATAAGCCGAAAATTTGATGAAACGCCGTTAGGAAGGATATGCAATATATCTTTTTATCAGACCTGGGGGGGGCGTTTATGGGATTACGGCAATGTCGGAGTGCAGACAGCGGGCGAAAGCGGATATGACGGGTTTACTCAACTCACCAAGCCGCAGGAGTTCCTTGATTCGCTTGACGAAGCGAGAAAGGCAATAGAGCAGGGCGGGCGTGATCTGAAAACATGCCCCTTTTGCGCTGAAAAGGTAAAGGCAGAAGCAAAAGTATGCCGGTATTGCGGACGCGACCTTAAATGATAAAAAAAGTAAAAACAGCATCTCAACCCAAAAGAGACATTTTTAAGGTTGACTTAAAGGGTCTTAAAAAGCCTTATATGGCTTATTGTAAAAGAATTGGAATTAAGGCCGGGCCGTCAATCCGAGAGGCCATTGCAAGACAATTAAATAAAGAACAAACGCCGCACGAGGCGAATAGAGAAATAATAGCAAAACCCGACCGCACCCGCACAGGAATAAAAATCAACCTGACAGAATCAGAACATACAGCCCTTGATGAGTTGGCCGAAAAGCAGGGGCTTACAGTCAATCAATATATTATTCAGCTATCGCGGAATCATCTATTAAAAACCCCGCAATTCAGTCTTACCGAGATAGAGGCCTTGAGGGAATCAAATATACAGCTTATGGGCCTTGGAAGAAATCTTAATCAGATCGCCAGGGCATTGAACGCCGAAGATCCTGACGAACACAGACCGACCGTCAAGGAGATCAAGAATCTTAGCGATAAAATATATCAGCATACGCACGAAGTTTCAAACCTGATAAGGGCGAATATTGAAAGGTGGAAAATAGAATGAGCATGGAATCTTTAATACCGGCGGAAAGAATAAAAAATCCATTTATTTCATCAGAGGCGAAGAAGAATAAAAGAAAGATCGGCTTTTGCCGTGAGAATGATAAGTAATCTTGGAGGCATGAGATGAGCGAAGATAGAACACCATATAACAGCAAACACGAAGGAATAAACAACCCCGGCGCTGATAATAATAAAACAGTAGCGGAATTGCTTGAAGCCGTTGCACTTTCAGAAAAATCCACCAAAGAAATTCTATTCATCCTTGACGCAACACTTTCCGGAGGCATAAGCAGCGATCAGCGACACGACATAAGAAACCACCTCCAAATGATAACAACAGCTAATGAATTACTTTTGGCGACACTGTCAAAGTTGAATAATAATTAACCATGACTGACTATCCTGTAATAGTAGACGGTGTATTAAAACAATGGGGCGACCGGCTGTTTTACGAGCCCGTAAAGGCCAAGAGAGTTAAAAGCCCTGTCGGATTTTCCCGTAAGAAGCCTTCAGGCGGTAATTCAGCGGGCAGATCGGCAAGCAGCGCAGATAGGGTTCGCAAGATGCTATCTTTGACCGCAAAAAAGACGCCGGAGGTCCTTGTCAAGATCAGCAAGGCGCGGAAGGGCAGTGCGGCAGTCAAAACACACCTTGACTATATATCACGAAACGGCAAGCTTTCCCTTGAAGACCAGGACGGCCAAAAGATAGAGGGGAAGGCCGCAACGCTTGACTTCATGCGCGAATGGAAGGAGTACGGACGCATTACAGAGCCGTCTTCAAGTCGTGCTGCCTTCAGTATAGTTCTATCCATGCCGGCAGGCACGGATAGGGAAGCAGTCAACAACGCGGCCCGAGACTTTGCCAAAAAGGAATTTGCCGACAATCATAAATATGTCTTTGTGCCTCATAACGACGAGAAACACAGTCATGTCCATTTATGCGTTCTTGCCCTGGGTCGTGACGGAACGCGCTTAAACCCTCGAAAGGCGGATATACAGAGATGGAGGGAAGGCTTTGCCGAAGCGCTCAGGGGAAACGGCATAGAGGCAAACGCGACAAGGCGAAACGTCAGGGGAGTATACAGAAAAGGCATAAAGCAGCCCGTCCTTCATGCGGACAAGGGTAAGCGATCCTTTACGATGGAGGAACAGAGGAAGGCGGTTGTCGAAGAACTGACAAAGGGCAAAAAACAGCCGAATCCTTACAACTCACAGATGATTGAAACACGCGGGACGGTCCAGACCGCGTACAGTGAAATAATAAACGCCTTGAGACAGTCACCCAACCCGAATGACCGTGAGCTTGCCGCCCAGGTCAGAGAACTTGTCGATAAAATGAAGCCGATAGAGACGAAAAGAGAAGAAGCGGTAAGGGAATTCAAGGAGACAAGAGGCAAAGAAAAAGACAGGGGCAAGGAAAGATAAAAACAGAGCAATATGCCCGACTAACAGCGCATAAATGATGCCAATAAAGTGTATAATATAAGTATAAAGGCGGTATAGGGGGAACCCATGAAAAAGGTAAAAGACCTTTTCGACATGACAAAAGAAGAGGCTGAAAAATATCTTGGACAAGCTACAAAGGCCGAAATAGCGCGGCACCATGCGGCAGGGCGTCCTACAGGTCACGCCGATGAAAAAGGCGTGTACCGACTTTATCCTGATGGACACAAGGAATATGTGAAGCTCTATAGCAAAGAGCAGGGCGAGAAAACTGTATTAACGGCAGCGGGTCGTGAACGATAAGAAGCCTCTTTGCATAATGATTGCCGGGCCTAACGGGTCCGGCAAAAGCAGCGCCACCGGGAAATATAAATCAGATAGCCCGGATTTCCCCTCAATATATATCAACGCAGACAATATAAAAAAACAGTTCTATTTGACCGACAAGCAAGCGCAAGGCAAGGCAGACGAAATGAGACAAACCGCCTTATCACGCGGAGAGTCCTTTGCTTTTGAAACTGTCATGTCTCATCTGTCAAAGATTGATGTATTACGCGAGGCAAAAGAAAAGGGATATGAAACCAGAACCCTTTATATAACAACTCAAGACCCACAGATAAATAAAATAAGAGTGCAACAGCGCGTTGCAGACGGCGGTCATACAGTGCCGGAAGAAAAGATAGAGCCGAGATATGACCGATCAATGGCGTTTATGCCTCTCGCGCTTTTGTATTCCGACAAGGCAAAAGTTTTTAACAATAGCTTTGACAATCCCGTTTTGATTTACGAAAAAAACCACGACCAGGAAAAGAAATATCCGCAATTGCCGCCGAGCAAGTGGTCACTTGAAATGATTACCAAGCATACGCGGATGTCTAAAGAAGCAATGGCGGATTATCAGCGCCACATTCAACAGGAACAGCAAAAAAAAACGCAGGGGCCTGAAAGGTGAGAAGATATTTTATTATATTGCTTTTGCTGTTTGTGGCAGGATGCACACGCGCAGAGTCGGTTGTCCCCCTTGATAATTCCGCGCAGGTCTGCTTTACACCTGGGGCCGACTGCACCGGCTTAATAGTGGAAAAAATAGGCGGCGCACGGTCTGAAATACTTGTGCAAGCCTATAGTTTTACTTCTCAGCCAATTGCTCAGGCCCTTGTTAAGGCAAGCAAGCGCGGCGTTTCTGTCATTGTTATACTCGACAAGTCAAATAAGGTCGATAGAGGCTATTCAGCGGCTTCGTTTCTGGCTAATAGCGGTGTCCCGACGTTTATAGATTTCGATCACAAGATTGCGCACAATAAGATTATGATCATAGACAATACGCAGGTAATAACAGGGTCGTTTAACTTTACGAAAGCGGCCCAGCAGAGCAACGCGGAGAATGTTTTGATACTTAACAATCAGTTGTTGACGAAAGAGTATAAGGATAACTTTAAAAGCCATTTGAGGCATTCAGAGCAGATCCAGGGTAATTATTAAATCCCGTATTTCCAGAAAAAGCTTGTGCAAATTTCCATGAAATAATTCCACTTTAAAGCAAGGTTATTGGTTTGTAAGGTACGATACAGTTTAAGGTTGACAGGAAAAGAAATTTAATAAAAAGATTGCCTGAATTATAAGCAGAACCGGAGAAGTTTTAGCAGTCATAGATTTAGCGGCATCCTTCACAGAATATTTAACAGGTTATCCTTCTTTTGGGCGTTTCCCTATCGGGCCGGGCCACATCGACGGAGCTTGAACCCGAGTCCGGTTTCAACCCTTTCGGGCGAGTGTCCCTAACGCATCGGGCTGCAGCGTTTATGTTCCAGGGGAGGCCCGGACATCACGCTTTTGCCCTCATTGACTGATTGATAAAACTATCGTTGTTTGTCTTGGGATCGAACGGGACCGGCAACATTAGGCTGATAGTATTATCGCATTCGCGCCGGCACGGACGGCCATCGTGGCGATAGAACTAGCATGACCTGGTCATGGATCTCCGGATCGGCAGGGCTAAGAATGATCCGAGAGACGCTCTTGGACTATCCGTTGATTCTGGGTTTCATACTCTTGTCTCAGTGATTTGCCTATACTGTTCACAAGATATCTTCCCTAAAAATTAAATATCCTGTATAGTAATAGCACCATGTTTTAGAAACAATACTATGAAAAATCTCAATAAATACGACATCGAGTTTCTGACTAATTGCTTAAAAAACGGAAAAGAGATTCCGGAAATCTATAAGTACGCTCTGTTTCCCCCTAAACAAAAAGAATATGAACTTGTTTATGCCGGGAAAATGAGAAAAGAAGATGTCTTAGCTGATACAGAGGAAGCAAAACCAGTTCCTTTACAAGTTGAGAAGGTTTTTAATGGGAAGAAATATCCTCTTTTTTCAAAAGATTGGAGCAATCTTTTGATTTTCGGGGATAATTTACAAATACTAAAAACTGTATACGAAGACAGGGATTTGCTGATAAAGGGGAAGATAAAAGGGAAAGTAAAAATAATATATATAGATCCTCCTTTTGCAACTGAGCAGGAGTATAAAGGTAATAAAGGACAGAAGGCTTATTCAGATAAAGCAAAGGGAGCAGAGTTTGTTGAGTTTTTGCGTCGCCGGTTATTTTTGTTGCATGAGGTTTTGGCCGAAGATGGTAGCATCTTTGTTCATTTGGATTGGAAAAAGGCCCATTACATTAAAGCCGTTTTGGATGAAGTATTTGGTGAGGGCCATTTCGTTAATGAGATAATATGGCATTATCCTGATAACTTTCAGGGGAATGTAAATGGCTTTGCAACAAATCATAATAGCATTTTTTGGTACTCTAAGTCAGATATTTATACTGCCAATAAAGTATTAATTCCTTTAAAAGGCCCTGTCAAAAGAGATAAGCGCATCTGGTCTAAAGAACTTGGTAAGTTAGTTTCAGCTCGTGATGAAAAGGGCAAATTGATTTATGAAGAGTTTGTAGAAAAAAAGGCTGATGACGTCTGGGATATAGGTCAAAGCTCAACTACAAAGAAAGCAAGTGCTGAATATATTGGATATCCTACTCAAAAACCGGAAGAATTACTACGGCGGATTATTCTTGCCGCGTCTGATCCGGGAGATTTAGTTATGGATGTTTTTGCAGGGAGCGGAACCACCCTCTCCGTGGCAGAAAAACTAGGCAGGCGATGGGTAGGATGTGATATTGGTAAGTTTGCTATATATACTACGCAAAAGAGACTTTTGGAGATTGATAAGGGCAAGAATCTAACGGATGCCAATAAAAAGTATGCCAAACCGGCCAAATCCTTCGCGGTTATTACTGCTGGGCTTTATGATCTCGGTCGAGTATTCTCTCTGAAGAATGATGAATACATTAAATTTGTTAAGGATCTTTTTGAGGTCGAGGAGACAAAAACAAAAACGATTGGTGGTGTCGAAATAGACGGCAAAAAAAGAGAGTTTTTTGTTAAAATCTTTCCCTACTGGGATTTTAAGGGAGCAAGCGTTGATGAAGAGTATTTAAGCGAATTACATAAACACATCGGCCAGAAGATCGACGGTCGCTTTTATATAATTGCACCAGCCAATAATGTAGATTTTATCAGTGATTACTGTTCGATTGGGAATGTTCGCTACTATTTTTTGAAAGTGCCTTACCAAGTTATTAAGGAACTCCATAAGGTTCAATTCAAGAAGCTCCGACAGCCGCAAAGTAAGAGTCAGATTAACAATCTTGACGATGCGATAGGCTTTCATTTTATACGCCAGCCAGAAGTAAAATCCGAACTGAAAGCAATAAAAGATAATGTTACTTTGAAGATAACGAGATTTGAATCTGCCTATTCACAAAATGAAACGGGAGAGAAGCTTACAAATTTTGAAAGTTTGGCAATGCTTTTGGTAGATGCAAATTATAACCGTGATATCTTTTTAATGACGCATTATTATTTTGCAAAGGATCTTCTCAATATTAAAAGCAACAATGACCAAGAAGAGAATGAGGAAGACATAAAGGCTGAATTAAAAAAACAAAAAAACATAACAGTAGAGTTTCCACGAAAAGAATGTGGTAAAGAAATGATGGTAATTTATATCGATATATATGGCAACGAATTTCGTGAAATATTTAGGATAAAATAAATTATATGGCCGAGATAAAAAGGTATAAGACACAAGATTTAGTTCTTGAAGTCACAAAAACATTTGATCCTTCAAAGCTAAATTTAAGGAAGTGGGAAGATTTTCTTGATGTGCTTTGCGTTGACCGGGAGTATCAAAAAGAGGCTATTAGAAACGCTCTCATCTACATAGCATCTGGCGAATATCGCTCCATTGAAGATTTGATAGAGAAAAACTTTGATAAAAATACCGAACTACAGAAGCGATATAAAAATATCCGTGAATATCAAAAAAACCTGCCCTTACCGCATAAACTTTCAGCTGTCATTGATTTAGCAACAGGCACGGGTAAAAGCTATGTTATTTATGGTATTGCGCAGATTGCGCTTGGGATAGGTTTAGTTGATAAAGTCTTAGTGCTTTGCCCATCACTGACTATTGAATCGGGACTTAAAGAGAAATTTGCGAAATTATCTGGTGACGATAAAATTAAGTTTACTTTGCCGGAAGGTGCTATTTTTAAGAATCCGAGAATAATAGATGCCAATAGCACAATAAAAAATGGTGATATTTGTGTAGAGAATATTCACGCCATCTATGAAACTACCGGCTCATCCATTAACGACAGCCTGAAGGGCAAAGGCGAAAGAGTTTTAATATTAAACGATGAAGTCCATCATGCTTATAATACATCGGGTGAAAAAGATATTAGGAAATGGAGAGAGTTTTTACTGAATCCTGACTTCAATTTCAAATATATTTTGGGTTTCACTGGGACAGCTTATATTGATGATGAATATTTTAACGATGTTCTTTACCGCTATTCAATCCGTAAGGCAGTCGATGATAATACAATTAAGTCGGTTGAATATGTATCAAAAGATGAGAATCTAAATAAGAATGATAAATTCCAAAAAATATACGATAATCACGATGAGTTTAAAAAGAAGTATCGTCTTATCAAGCCGCTTACCATTTTGGTAACAAAGGACATTGCTAACGCCAAACGTCTTTATGAGGATCTGATAGATTTTCTCGAAAAACATGAAAAGATCGATCATGAGACTGCTTGTAAAAAGGTGTTGATTGTCACCTCACACAGAGACCATAAAAAGAATGTTTTGGCGCTGAATAGCGTAGATGATAAGGATAATTCGATAGAGTGGGTAATATCAGTTTCCATGCTTACGGAGGGATGGGACGTTAAAAACGTTTTCCAAATTGTTCCCTGGGAAGATAGAGCATTTAATTCAAAACTGCTTATTGCACAGGTTTTAGGGCGCGGGTTACGCATACCGGACGAATATAAATCTCCGCAACCTAAGGTGAGAATATTTAATCATGACGCTTGGAGCCGCAATATTCGAGGGTTAGTTGATGAAATATTAGAGCAAGAAGTGCGCCTTACAAGTGAAAGTTTAACTGAAGGAGAGAGAAGTAAATATCATTTTGATCTTTACACAATTGATTATGAAAAGAGAGAAAAACTGGTCGAGGCCGCCGGGAAAACGCAGGTCTTTGATTATTCGAAGGGTTTTATCAAACTGGTGTCCCAAATTGAACAGGTAGACAAAGAGACGGAATATGAGGATTTAGCTGGTGGTATAAAAGCCAAAACTACTACTATAGTTAAGGAAGTTTCCACTGTCGATGAAGTTGTGGCAAAGATCGTAGAAACATTCAAAACACGAGATTTTGAGGCCAAGATCCGATTCCCTAGGGGTGAGTATGAAAAAGAGAATTTGCCGCCAGAAGATGAGATAAGAGAAATAGTCATCAATTCGATGCGCAAAGTAGGTATTAAAAGCGGCGTTTTGACCGAAGAAAATGCTAATAGAATTTATCAGGCTTTTCAAACTCTCTTTAGAGCGAAAGGATCAACCATTGTTTTAGAACGATCAGTCAATAAGCCCAAAAAGATAAGTACGAAACAGATCGAAAAGGAAAGCTTGGCGGTTGGTTCGGTAAAAGACGGAGCGACAGTTTTTTATACCGCAAAGTTTAAAGAGGAATGTAATGAGAGCCTAGCCGATTTCCTGCAGGATATAATTGAGGATGAGAGTTTACCGCGAAGTGCAAGTAGAGAGGTAAATTATTATTGTTTCAAGACGCCTCTAAATATTGTTCTTTCGAAACAAGAGCCAGAACGAAAATTCATTGAAAATATTGTTAAGCCTAAAGTTGCAGATAAGATTGAAGCCTGGATTAAATCAAGAGATGTCGGATTTTATTCCATAGAATATTCATGGCGTAAGGGAGAACATCCGACACAAAATAGTTTTAATCCTGATTTTTTCATTAAGGTTGGCGACAATATCGTTGTGGTGGAAGTTAAGGCAGATGGTGATGATTCAGAAGAAAATAAAGCAAAATACCGATGGGCTAAAAAACACTTTGATGATCTTAATTCTGAATTAGAAGATGCAGGAATAAAGCAAAAATACTTTTTCCATTTTGTGAGTCCCGGCAGTTATACAGAATTTGTTGAATATCTTAATGACAAACGCTTATTTCAGGGAGAATTTGCGAGTGCCCTTGAGTATCTTCTTACTACGGCAGAGAACAGTAATGGGTGAAGTGCTTTTTATCCTCAGGATATAGATGTTGCCCTATCGGGCCGGGCCACATCGGCAGAGCTTGAACCCGATTTGGTTTCAACCCTTTCGGGCGAGTGTCCCTAACGCGTCGGGCAGTTTGCTTTATGTCATGGGTATGGTGGACGCCATACCGAGACATCAGCTTTGCCCTCATGGCCGACTGATAAAGCTATCATTGACTTGCTCAGGATCGAACAGGACCGGCGCGGCTTTGTTGATAGTATTATCAGTCCTGGAGAGCTCAGCGCGGCCCGCGATGCGATAGAACTATCATGACCAGGCCGGAGATCTCCGGAGCGGCCGGGATAGTATTATCATTGGTCTGAATTAAGGATGATCCAACAGAATGCAGCCGCTTCATTTCGTTTCATTCGATCCCGCTTTGCTGGGACGACTCCACTTCATTCCGGGCAGCATACTCTTGTCTCATGGATGTCCGACTCGACAATAAAGCGCTTCATGTTCATTACGTCTTCATAGTCTCGTTTCCGGACGGGATTTTGGCGCCCCTTCACCGCTTCCCCAAGCCTGTGGAAGGCCCCAAGGGATTCATCCCTTGACCCTTCTTTCAAGACCTCCAAAGACAAACACCACGGACCTTTAAAAGAGACACGGCACGGCTAAGAACTCGAAATTCCGGAGTCTCCCTATTCAAGAGTCGCGCCATTCGCCTTGCTCGGTGTCACGCCTCTTGCCGTTCGACGTTGATTTCATCCTATTTTCGGCGCTCGATACTCTCACGCCCTTGTTCTTAACCGCGAGAAATGGCGCCCCCGCCATCGGCCCCTTGAATTCAAGTGAAAGGGGCCGCTGCCGGGGGGCTGGTATAGCAGAAGAGACAAAACAAAAAAGATATGGAGGGCAAAAAGG
>JGI20214J51088_10001140_pt1 | contig 18063 bp, 11 predicted proteins | sample WetSurMetagenome_FD_51088 | JGI IMG/M metagenome (IMG submission 51088) | reverse complement strand
AAATGAGTCCTAATTTTGGTTGGAAGGGAGTTCTCTCTGAAAATAAGAATTATACCTTCGGTTTAATGAGGGCTCTCCGAGAATGAGATCCCACCCTTCGACTGAAATGAAGTCCCATGCTAGAAGGAGATTCCTCCCTTTCAACTGTAATGAGGTACTATGCTAGAAGGAGATTCCTCCCTTTCAACTGTAATGAGGTACTATACTAGAATGAGATTCCTCCCTTTCAACTGTAATGAGGTACTATACTAGAATGAGATTCCTCCCCTCGGTCGGAATGACGGCCATTCCAGTAAAAGTGATAAAGGGGGGTGAAAGGCGGCGGCTCCGCCGCCGCCTTTCACCCTCAATATTCTTTTAAACTGCCCGCCATTCCGAACGGAACGCAGTGGAGTGAGGAATCTGCCGATAAGGTCTTAAACAGCCAATCAGCAATTTACATCTATTCCTTTTTTGGACCTGAGGCAGCGTGCCGTGAGATATATTCGGAAGCACTCATGCCATACTCACGATGAAATGATTTTCTGAAATGAGAAAGGTCTTTGAAACCTATTGCAAAGGCAATCTCGGTTATTGTCATTTTCTTCTCAATGAGCAGTTGCGTGGCCCTTTTCAGCCTGATGCTTCTGACAAACTCCTTGACAGTCATATTGGTAAGGGCGCTTAGCTTCCTGTAGAGCTGCATGCGGCTCACTCCTACTTCAGCCGAGAAGCTCTCGATACCAAAATCGGGATTGGCAATATTTCTCTCAACAACCTCCATTGCTTTAACCAGAAAGCGATCGTCAGGCGACTTGACAATTATCTCTGACGGAGTGAGGATCAGCTCCCTGGTATATTTCTCCTTAAGCGCAGCCCTGACTGAAAGCATGTTTTCAATCTTAGTCTGAAGGATTGAAATATCAAACGGTTTTGTGACATAATCGTCGGCACCACAAGAGAGTCCTTCACGCTCATGCTCCTTTGAATGAAGTGCTGTAAGCAGCAACACCGGTATATGAGAAGTCCTTTCATCCTTTTTAATACGCTTGCAGAACTCGTACCCATCTACGTCAGGCATGAGAATGTCGCTTATTATGACATCAGGAATAACCTTGATAGCGGTATCCCATCCCTCTCTTCCATTCCTTGCTTCATAAATTGAATATACATTGTCAAAATGGCTGCGGATGAAATACCTTACGTCAGGATTGTCCTCAACAATGAGCATAATACGTGCATCAGGCTTTTCCGTCAGGTCATCACTCTGCATTCTGGTGTCAGACATCTGCTTCTGGTTTTCTTCTTTTTCCTGCTGCGTTTCTGCAAGCCCTTCTTCAGTCTCAAATGGAAGACGGACTGTGAACTTTGATCCTTTTCCAGGTTTACTTATTACGTATACATTACCATTATGCAGTTTTACCAGATCCCTGACAAGCGAAAGGCCAATCCCCGTTCCGGAGCTTTCATTCTTTGAATCGACACGGAAAAACCGTGTAAATATCTTTTCAATATTATTTTGTGATATGCCTTTGCCGCTGTCTTTAACTGATATTTCGATGAATTGCTTATCTGAAAATTTACTAAGAGTCTCTTCATCTTCATTAGAAAATACAAGAGAAAGATGTACGGAAACAGTGCCTCCCTCGCTGGTATATTTTATTGCATTTGATAACAGGTTAGTTACAATTGTCTCCACTTTGTCAGGGTCAAATATTGCGACTATCTTTTTCTTCAGCGAATTGAATTTCAGGGTTATCTGTTTCTCCCTGGCATACTCATCAAATGACTCAACAACATTTGAAATAAGGCTGACCATGTCGGCTGTGGTGGGCTCAAGTTTCAGGTTGCCTGTCTCAAGCTTTCTGAAGTCAAGAAGCTGATTTATAAGCCTGTCGAGTTGCTTTGTGTTCCTGTAAACCATTGCAAGATGCGAGGGAATTTCTTCATCAGGGACCTTACGTGACATTAACTTCTCAAGTGGCCCAAGGATGAGAGTAAGAGGCGTTCTGATCTCATGAGAGATATTTGTAAATAGCCTGAGCTTGAGCATATCAAGTTCATGAAGATGCCTGGCCTTTGTCCGCTCGGAGACAAGCTCATTCTTTATCATCTCCCTGTTAATAATAAACCTTATTAATGCAAACAGCAAAGCAGCAATAACGAGAATGATCAGAACCTTAAACCACCATGTCATCCAGAAAGGAGGAAGTATTGTAATCTGAAGAGAAAGTTCCTTACCCGCTACCGGGTTACCGGGAAGCATCTCTTTTACCCGCAGGGTATAATTGTCAGGGTTAAGGTTTGTATAAGTTGCTGTGCGTGAAAGTCCCGGTTCGTTCCACTCTTTATCAAACCCCTCAAGTTTATATGAATAGAGAATACTTGCGCTATTAATGAAATCAAGAGCTGCAAACTGAAGCGTTATTACATTCTGATCATACCTCAGCGCCAGCTTAGTTGACTCTGAGATGCTTTTCTTCAATACAGCATCCTTTTTATCGCTTATTGACACCGGCCTGTTGAAAAGCCGCAGCTCTGTGAAAATAAGCGGTACATCAAGCTCTTCAAGAAGGATCTCTTTGGGATTGAACATATTAAACCCCGAGATGCCTCCGAATAAAAGCTCTCCATCTTTTGCCTTGTAAGCTGCACCGTAGGTAAACTGATCATTTCTCAGTCCGTCTTTACTTGTAAAATTTCTGAATTGTTGTTTGGCTATATCGTATTTTGACAGTCCGCGCGAAGTACTTATCCACAGGTTTTTACTGTCATCCTCAAGTATGCAGAGTGCCTGGTTATTTGCCAGTCCGTTATGTTCATTGAGGTATTTCTTTGCACCTTCTGTTTTTGAATAGAGAGCTATTCCGTTGTCGAGAGTTGCAATCCAGTAATGTTTTTCAGAGTCCTCAAGAAATGATCTTGAATGTTCTGTGAATCTGGTTGTCATCTCGGTATTTGGGTCATAAATTACCACTTCGTCGAGGGTACCGATCCAGATATCTTTGTCTGAGTCAATGCTTATCCAGTTGACCTGTTTATTCTGTACAAGTTCAGTATAATGTCTGAAGGCTCCTGTTGCAGGATCGAGCCTGTCAACCCCGTTGGAGGTGCCTACCCAGATGCCACCTTCGCTGTCGCGTGCAAGAGTCCAGACCCTGTTATCAGAAAGGGTGTTATGGTTGTCTTCTGAGTGGCGATAGTGCCCGGTAATTCTTCCGGTTTTAAGATCGAGTATATCGATACCACCCCAGAAGGTGCCTATTAAAAGATTTCCCCTGCCGTCTTCAAGGAATGCCTTGACACAATTCTGTGACAGGGTGTTCGACCCTTTTGGACCGGCCATCATATATTCAAATGTCCCCTTGTCAGTATCATAGATATTTATGCCGCCATCCTCCGTGCCAATCCATATCCTTCTTCTGTCATCCATCCAGAAGGCATAAATTATATTGCAATTCAGGAAGTGATTATCATTTGGCAGGGCGCTGAAATTTTTAAATACCTGTTTGCTTTTTGCAAGGAGGTTCAGCCCTCCGCGTGTGCCAATCCATGCTTCGCCTCTTTTGTCGTGAAAGATATCAAGAACTGAATTGTTTGCCAGGCTGTGATTATCACGGTCATCGTGTCTGAAGAAACCAGTTACTCCTTTTGTCTTTGAATAAATATAGAGGCCTCCGCGTGTACCTATCCAATAGTCGCCCAGGATGCCTTTCGAGATAGTCCTTACTGTCTCTGTTCTTTCATAGTAAGGGCCCAGATCAAGATGTTTCACCAATCCGGTTAACGGGTCAATTATCAGCAGTCCGCTCGAATATGTTCCTACCCATAACAGTCCATCGTCATCTTTTAAAATGTCGAATACTTCCTTTGACTGGTTCAGGCTCAGCGGAAGCATTATCTCTTCAACCGAGTTTGACACAGGTGAATATGAAAACAGCCCGTTGCTCGTTCCTATCCACAACTTCCCCTGATCGTCAAAATGGAGAGTACGGATAAAGCTCCCCGTGAAATCTGCAATTGCAGGGCCTACGGGGTTTACGCGGGAAAGGTGTCCTGACGGATCAATCTTTAAAAGGTTCCTGTCTGTGCCAATAAACAGATTTCCGTTGGCGTCTTCTATTATGGCATTTACAGAAAGTTCCTTGGACTTAAACTCCGGGTTGTTTGCATAAGGATGAAAAAAACGCTCTTTTTCACGATTGAATTTGTTAAGTCCTCCGTTCTCTGTACCTATGTATAAATTTCCTTTGCTGTCTTCGAAAATAACCCTGACGAGACTTCCTGAAAGGCTTGAAGTGTCTTCAGGGCTTGGCATAAAATTCACAAAACGATATCCGTCAAAACGACTCAGGCCCTGACTTGTACCAAGCCATACCCAGCCTTTTCTGTCCTGAAAAATGCATTGTATCTGGTTATTTGGTAGTCCATCGGCCTGGGAGAAATAATCAAAGCTAAGTACATTGGTCTTATCGGCACGAAGCGATGGCGGAAGAAGAATGCTCAGAGTCATCATAATAACAACTACCATGAGCCTCAGGCCACTTTTGCATTTATTCATCCCTGACATATTTGCTCCACTTAAATTTCAGAACCTGCCAATAGCGGTTAAAAGACAAATCTAAAGATACTTTTTTTATGTTATCCCGTAAACGGTCATGATAAGGGTCCATAAATCACTTTTTTCAGGGATATTTAATTTGCAGTTTAATTGCTAACTTAGTTGCATTGCCTGAAATATGAAATTGACTTCAGAAAATGAGTGAGGAGATCCTGCGAGCGCTGATGGAGTTGTTTGCTCTTATTGTAAAACAGGATGGAGGAATGCTTCCTGACGAGAAAGAGTATGTTGCTGAGTTCCTGAGGAAGCAGCTGCCTGTAAAAGCAGCTGTTGAATACATGAATCTGTTTCTGTCTGAAGCCGGTCCGTTACAGGAATCTGTTTCTGTTTTTACTGCGGAAAAGCCATCGGTTAAAGACTCAGTAAAAATCCTTAATCTTTGCAAAACAATTAATAAGACCATAACCCAGGAGCAAAAAGTTATTGTTTTAAGCTATTGCTTTGAGCTTATCAATACTGACCACAGGTATACCTCCCAGCGAATGAATATTATGAACACCATTGCCGAGGTGTTCAGAATCTCCGAGGCTGATTTCAACACCATGTGGAAGTTCATGAGGGAAGTTAACAGGGAGGCTTTTGAAGACCCTTCAATAAATGTCTTTTCCAATGGTATAAGTCATAAGGGTGAAGATGGTGATAAAGAGCCATTCATTGTGGTACTGAGGATAGAAACGGTGAACCTTTACTTTATGCGAAGTTTCAACGGCGAGACTTTGCTAAATGGCCTGCCGATGGCTCCCAACAGGGTTTATATCTTCGCTCCGGGCAGCTCTGTGGTGATTCCGCCCGAGGCTCCGATTTACTTCAGCGACATCGTTTCACAGTTCTCACTTGATCAGTCGGCACACAGACTCACTTTTGTTGCTGACCATGTGTACCATTTCTTTGAAGATGGGACAATTGCAATCAAGGACTTCAATTTCAGTTGCGAACATGGAAAGATAGTTGGCATATTGGGTTCAAGCGGATCAGGAAAGACAACCCTTCTGAATATATTAAGCGGGCTTATACAACCTCGCTATGGAGAGATAAGAATAAATGGCATCTCAATCTTCTCCCCGGGTTCGGATCTGGAAGGCGTTATAGGCTATGTTCCCCAGGACGACCTGCTTGTTGAAGATCTGACTGTGTTTGAGAATCTTTACTATTCTGCCGCATTATGCCTTGGTGATAAATCAAAAGAGGAACTGACTGAAATGGTTAACCAGGCTCTTCAGTCACTCGGGCTGTATAAAAAAAGAAATGTTAAGGTGGGCTCTTTGCTCAACAAGACTATCAGCGGCGGGCAGCGTAAACGTCTAAATATAGCCCTTGAACTCATCCGTGAGCCATCGGTCTTGTTTCTTGATGAACCCACATCCGGACTTTCATCACGCGACTCGGAAAACATTATGGATCTGATGCATGATCTGGCCCGTAAAGGAAAACTGATCATTACTGTTGTGCATCAGCCATCATCTGAGATTTATAAAGGTTTTGATAAAGTCATAATTATTGACCAGGAGGGCGAGTTTGTTTATTCAGGGAACCCGGTTGAGGCGATAATCTATTTTAAGACTCTGGCAACACAGATAAACAGTGAGGTTGGAGAATGTCCAACATGCGGAAATGTGAACCCTGAAATAATTTTTGACATACTTGAAAGCCGAGTCATTGATGAGTTTGGGAAATATACTGAAAGGCGAAAGGTGTTGCCATCTGAATGGGCAGAGGCTTTTAAAAAGAGAAATACATTTGCTATCCCTCCTGAAGAAAAAACGAGACCTTATTCAACTCTGAGGCGACCGGGGTGGTTTAAGCAGACTGCTTTATACCTTGGCCGTGATATCAGGAGTAAGATGGCCGACAGACAATATATGCTGCTAATAGCACTTGAGGCTCCGGTCCTTGGCTTTATTCTCTCCTATATAATAAGGTACATTGCCGATCCTTCTTCATCTGTCTATATATTCAGAGAGAATGAGAATCTCCCCATTTACATATTTATGTCTATTATTGTCTCGCTCTTCCTGGGGCTGACAGTAAGTGCCGAAGAGATCTTTCGTGACAGGAAGATGATTAAGCGGGAACATTTCCTCCATCTCAGCCGAAGCAGTTACCTTGTGTCCAAGATCCTTGTAATGATAATTATCTCGGCCGGACAAACAACTCTTTTTCTTGCAATTGCCAACCCGATGCTCGGTGTCAAATCTATGTTCGGATCATACTGGATCACTCTTTTCGCCACTTCTCTGTGTGCCAATATGATAGGGCTTAATATTTCATCCTCGTTCAATTCGGCAATAACCATCTATATTGTCATTCCTCTTTTGATGATTCCCATGATGGTATTAAGTGGTGCCATGTTTCCCTTTGATAAACTTAACAGACAGATAGGAAATATAGACAAGGTTCCGGTGATTGCCGAAATCATGCCTACAAGGTGGACCTATGAGGCTCTGATGGTTAAACAGGCTAAAGATAACGAGTACGATAAAAGGGTATATGACCTGAAGAAAAAAATGAGTGTTGCTGATTTTAATTCGGTATATCGTATTTCAAAACTAAATGATGTTCTGGATAAATGTATTGAACAGAAAAAAGCCGGTGGCATTGCAGACATGGAGCCAAAACTCGAACTCATTTCCAACGAACTCAAATGGTTTTGTTTTCACCATTTTGCATCACCTTTTACGGGTATAGATTCTTTAACCACTGACCTGTTCACTGTAGAACTGGGAGATAGAGTCAGAAAGCATCTTGCTGAAATCAATGATTCCTTTGTAAAGGAAAGTAATAATGCAGACGATGAACTTGACCGGTATGTTGCCAAATATAAACACGATCTTAAGATATTGTTTGATAACTATCATAATGACAAGCTTGAGGAGATTGTGAGAAAAGTATATGAACCTAACAAGATACTCGAATACAGGGGAATGTTGATTCAGAATATTGATCCGATATACCAGGATCCGTACCCCGACAAATCCCTTGAATTCAGGTGTCACTTTTTCTCACCGGTGAAAAAAATCGCCGGATACACAATAGATACGTTCACTTTTAATATCTCCCTGGTTCTTTTATCAGTTGTCATTCTTTATTTACTTCTTTATTATGAGACACTTTCAAAGATTATTAAATCTCTTGAAAAGATAAGAATTCAAAAAAGATGAAATTTGATAGTATCAAGCAAATTTTTTACATTTGCGTATTAACATACAACCTGATGACAGGAAAATTTGCCAGGATTTCAGTAATAATACTACTTATTGTTGTTTGCTCCTGCAAAAATAATACGAAGAAGACGGGAGAAATACCATTCCCGGTAATTGACTCGACAACAATAGCCGAGTCTGAAAAGCTTAGTGAAGAGGCAATAGCTGATATTGTTCAGAATGTCTCCTCTCCTATTGAAATAGCATCAATGCTTCAGAAGCTCTCTGTTCCTTTTTCTGCTGATTTTATTTGCACAACAAAAGGGGCTGATCAGCTGACTACAAACTATGAAAAGGCGATGATGCTGGGTGTTTTCGGTGCCGATCTTGGTTATCTTAACATGTACGAGAAGACAGGCAACTCACTTGAAATTGTCTCGTCTATTAAGCAGTTGGCTGATGGGTTGCGTGTAGGACAGTTCTTTGACTACGAATCAATAAAACGTCTTTCCCTGAACAAGACTAACGTTGACTCGCTGCTTTACATATCTGTGAGTGCCTACAATAAGATTGATGAATACCTCCGCAGCAACGACAGGGGATCTCTCTCCGCACTGATGATAACTGGCGTATGGCTGGAAGGACAGTATTTTGCATGCCGGGTGGTAACAGGTACTCCCGACAAGATACTTAAAGACAGGATCGGAGAACAAAAGATTATTTTGAATGACTTGCTTATGCTGCTTAGGCCCTACAAAGACACCTCAAAGGAATACAGCAAGCTGTACGGCATGATGGAACAACTTAGCAACCAGTACCGCGAGATAAGGATAACCTATAAAGTAGCGGAGCCACAAACTGTTGAACAGGATGGCAGACTGGTGCTTATACAAAAAGAAGAGAGCGTCGTTGAGATGACCGACGAGCAACTTAAAAAGATCATCGGATTAACATTGGATATCAGAAACAAACTAATTTCGGGAGAATAATATGAAGTGTAGGTTTTTCATACTGGTAATGGTTTTATTTGCCCTTCCCTTAACAGGCAAATGCCAAACTTCTGCTGATGAGCTCGTTAGCAAATGTGTTCTTACTGCCGGAGACAACACGGCTTACTTAAAGGACTTCAGGGTACAATTGCCCAAGGCCTCACCTGAGGTTGCCTCACCGGTTTACAAAGCTAATATGTATCTCATGAAGAACATGAAGTACAGATTTTCACTTTGCAACTCGGCTGAATTTAAAGGTGAACTCTATGTCACCATCCTTGATGAAGACAAAGAGCTTATCTCATCATTTAACAAAGCCTCGGGGAAAAGATACAGTTCGGTTGATTTCTTCTGTAATAAGACAGGCCTGTACACTCTTTGCTTTGCATTCAGCAATGGAGAACAGGGATCGGGTGTCAGTGTGGTTTCAATGATAAAATAGAGTTACCCGGTTAAATCCATATCCGGGCCACAATTATCATTATTATCATCAGGGCAAATAGTATCTCGGGCAATAATATTTTCCGGGCAAATATATAATAATCTGATATCACAAAAACTGCAGGGACAGCGGCAATAGCGGCTATTTCAGCAGATGCTGACGGAACGAAGAAAAACACTGCCGCAGATATTACAAACATCCATAAAAGCATTGCGAAAGTCTTACGTGATTTTACCTTCTTTGTTGTGAGGTTAGCGAAGACCACATAAAGTGAGATTATCAGGTTCAACCCCAGCACGCCAAGAAGTATAATAAGGGTCCTGCTCCACATTACCGGTGCTGCCTCATCAAAGAGATTGCTTACTATTAATGCATTCAGTTCTGAGAGGCTTTTACCTGTAAGAAACCAAATAGCATAAAGAAAAATCCAGGGAATCAAAGCCCCGGTTACAGCAATGAATATCTCTCTCAGATCAGGTGAACGGAGCAACATAGTCCCTATAAATACAAGTGCAAGAAACCATAATGCATCGGCATAAAACAAACCCGCTGCAGAGACTACCAGTGCAGCATCAAAAAAGCTGTAAGCGACACCGTTCTGCCTGTATGAACCCATCATTCGCCATAAGGCAAGAGTAATAAGCACTGCTGCCGGCAGGGCCGGGTTGAATACCATGTACCTCTGAAAGATGGAGAATATCATTATATATAACAGTCCGGGTAAAAAAGTGCGTCTGTTTATAAAGAATTCTGAGATATTAAATCTGATGAGGAGCAGTCCCATCAAAAGCATTAAAATAAATGTGATAATAATTCTCTGATGTGGTGAAGAAGAGATAAGATTCTGAATAACGTCCCACAAAGGCATTGCACCCTGAACAGGTGTCATGTCAACGGTGTCAGGGTTAAGCCATACATGAGTCCAGAGGCCGGCCGCAGCCAGCACGATTAAAAAAACAAGTCCGGGGCCGGTACCCCTGAAAAGTCTGACTAGCATTTTACTATTTTATTTGAGATCCAAACCAATATCTCTCCTGAAATAAGACCCCTCAAAATGTATCTCCTTAGCTGTCTTATAGCTTTTTGCCAGGGCAGCTTCCCTGGTTTCTCCCATTGAGGTGACTGAAAGCACTCTTCCGCCGGCAGTCACCACCATGCCACCAGATGTTTTTGTTCCGGCATGGAAAACAATGCTATCATAATGTTTTTCCAGACCCGTAACCGGCTTCCCCTTTTCGTATTCTTCCGGGTATCCGCCTGAAACCATCATTACTGTAACTGCGGTCCGGTTTTCAGTTTCAAAATGTCTTGTACCAAGATCTCTCTTGGCAACCCCTTCAATAAGCTCAAGAAAATCGCTTTTTATCCTGGGCATCACCACTTCTGTTTCAGGGTCACCCATACGAGCATTATACTCAATTAAATAAGGCTCTCCATCAACGTTCATCAATCCAAAAAAGATAAAGCCCCTGTAATCAATATTCTCTTTATTAAGACCATTCATTGTAGGAATGATGATCCGGTCCTCAACCTTCTTCATGAATGCGTCAGTAACGAAAGGGACAGGTGAGACAGCACCCATGCCTCCCGTGTTTTTGCCTGTATCACCTTCTCCTATACGTTTATAGTCTTTAGCCTCTGGAAGTATTTTGTATGAAGATCCGTCAGTGATGATAAATACCGACACCTCAATACCATGAAGGTACTCTTCTATAACCACCTTGTTGCCGGCAGAACCAAATCTGCCTCCCAGAATCCCGCTCAGCTCAGCCACGGCTTCGTCATAACTGTCAAGTATGAGCACTCCCTTCCCGGCTGCCAGTCCATCAACTTTTAACACATATGGCGGTTTTAAGGTCTTTAGGAAAAGAGCTGCCTCCTTAATTGTGCCTGAAGTAAAAGTCTCATAGCGGGCCGTAGGTATATTGTTGCGTACCATGAATCCCTTTGCAAAGTCCTTGCTCCCTTCAAGCATGGCTCCTTTGCTGCACGGGCCCACAACAGAAATGTGAGAAAGTTCAGCATCAGATTCAAAAAAATCACTGACTCCCTTTACAAGTGGGGCTTCGGGGCCAACTATCACTATATCAATGTCATGTTCAAGTGCAGCCTGCTTCACTGCACTGAAATCCATCGGGTCAATATTTACATTCTCCGCAATCTCTGAGGTGCCGGCATTACCGGGACCGACAAAGATATTTACCGGCCTGCGGCTCTGTCTGAGCTTCCATGCAATAGCATGTTCTCTCCCTCCTGATCCAAGAATTAAAATATTCATCTGTTAAACTAAATTTCCTTTTCAAAAATAGCATTTAGCGCTGAAACAATAAATCAATGTGCCAAATTATCACTCAAAGTAATAAATTCATAACCCAGCCTGCGGGCAAAATCAATGAACTCCTGAAGTACCAGTGGCGCTTTACTCACTGAATTATCATGAAGAACAATAATTGATCCGGGTCTGAGATTTCTTTTCATTATAGACAGTATTTTCCCAGGACTGAGTTTCAAATCGAAATCATATGGCATCATATCCCAGAATACTATCTTTGCTTTACGTTCAATGATTTTAAACTGTCTTAAACGAAGGCGGCCATATGGAGGTCGGAAGAGATTACTGCATGTAATGTCTCTTCCCCTGAACGCATTTGCACAATACTTTCTTACCGGGGTCAATCGTCCGTCGTGATGATAATAGCCATGATTCCCCACAACATGTCCCTCAGTTGCAATCCTTGCAAAAAGTCCCGGGTTGTTTGTCACATTCTCACCAGTGCAGAAAAAGGTGGCTTTTATATTATTCTTTGCAAGTATATCAAGAATTAACGGCGTTGAAGAAGGATCAGGCCCATCATCAAAGGTAAGTCCCAGCCGTTTGCCAGACCCCTGGATCCTGAACAGTGCTTCAGGATACAACAACTTAGCCGGTAACGGCTGTCGGACGAATCGGATCATTTTCCTGGTTTCTCGCCGTAATACTTGTTAAGCAACGCAGCTGCCCTGGTTGACATGTCAGTTATCCCTGCCGCATCGGTTATCTTATAAATATCGTAAAGTGATTGCAGGGATACTCCTGAATGAAAATCAAGACCGAAGGATTTGCCAGCCGGCAGAGCGGATATATATTCAAGATTCTCAACCGAATTAAGAATTATTGCATCAAAAACTTTTATAGCCTCATCTTTCTTACCTGCCTTTAAAAGAGCTTCTCCAAGATCAACTGAATAATAGTCATACGCCATCTTGAAAGGAGGTACGATATTCAAGCCCTTTTCTGCTGCTGCAACAGCCTTTTCGTTTTCTCCCTCTGCCACCAGACTGAGTGCCAGCCGACCGAACTGACGACGGAAGACACTGAATATTCTTCGGTTATTTTCATCAAGATATACATGCGGCTTTTCAGCATTTCCAAATCTGAATTTGGTCATCATGTTTTCATACATAACCCTGGTATCAACCATTCCTGCCTCTCCTGCCGGTGATTTATCAATCTTTATCGGGCTTACATGATATGCCATACCTTCAAGTACAAAATAGTTTTCCAGCCCGGTATATGATGTAGGCGGAACAGTAACGGCATAGTAGAAGGGTCTTTTCCAGTCATTACCTGCAATAATATCCATCACTGCAAGGTCATTTTTCATTGCTGTCTCAGAAGTGAACGCCCATATCATTGGTGAGACCATCCTTTTGCGGAAATAAGGTCTGACAGTACCGTTCTGAAGAACAAGGTTTGTATCAACATTAACAATGAATTTATCAGATGGAATGAAGTTAAAAAAGTCGCCCTCACCTGAAAGGTCAACCATTGCTTTCTTATCATCAAGACCGGCAAATTCTACAATCTTCTTTATGTCGTATGGTTCCTTGACCATATTCTCAACCGGCAACTGAGTTCTTTTACCTTCAATATATTTATCCGGTGTAAGTACAAATGGAAGTGCATCAGAAAGGTATGCCTTCCTGTTCATTGCTTCAATATAAAATCCACTGGCGAGATAGCTCAGGTTAGCTACCCGTACGTCGGTGCGGATCCCTTCAACCTCCTGTGCATACCATAAGGGAAACGAGTCATTGTCTCCATATGTAAGGAGGATTGCATTCTTGTCGCATGAGTTGAGGTAGTTTGAAGCTATATCGCGTGAGGTATATCTGTCAGCGCGGTTATGATCATCATAGTTCTGGGTGATCATAAGTACAGGCACTCCCAGGAAGAACAGTATTGAAGGGCTTACAGCTGCAATCATTGAGTCGCCCGTCTTTTCCCTCAACATCTCATATATAGCCACCACGCCCAGCCCAATCCAGATAGCGAAGGCGTAGAATGATCCGGCATAGGCATAATCACGCTCCCTGGGCTGGTTTGGATACTGGTTGAGATATGCAATAATAGCAAGACCAGTCATCAGGAAGAAGAGCATAACAAGCCAGAATCCCTTGCGGTCGCGCCTGTATTGCCAGAACAACCCTATAAGGCCTGCAATGAGAGGAAGGAAGAAATAAGTATTATGAGCCGGATTACTGAGCATGTCAGAAGGCATCTTAGCCTGGTCTCCGAGCCTGGCATTATCAATAAAAGATATTCCCGAAATCCAGTTGCCATCCATCACATTGCCATTGCCCTCAATGTCATTCTGCCTTCCCGCAAAATCCCACATGAAATATCTTAAGTACATATATCCAACCTGGTAACGGAAAAAGAATCTCAGGTTATTACCAAAAGTGGGAATATTTATCTGCTTTGTCCCGTTTCGTGTTTCTACAGAGATCTTGTGGCTTTTATCAACATGCCCCCAGTATTCGTATGCCTCCTTATGAGCCGGATCGGGGCTGTACATCCTTGGGAAAACAGTCATTGCCTTCGGGTCATAAACATAGTTGGTCTCATAATAAGCTTCATAGCGGCCATTTACCTTATTATACCCGGCAATGCTCTTTTTATAAGCGGTTATGGGAGCGGAGTAATATGGCCCGTAAAGTACAGGAGTTGTCCCATATTGTGTCCGGTTGATATAATATATAAAGGAGAAGACGTCGGAAGGGTCGTTCTGGTCCATCGGCGGTTTAGCACTGGCCCTTATAATAATCATGGCAAAGGATGAATAGCCAATCATCAGCACTGCTATAAATGTAAGGAGGTAATTAAGTATTCTCTTATTGTTCTTGATTGAGTACCATATACCATAAACTATCAGCCCTATAAAGAGTAAAAGGTAGAAACAGAGTCCCGAGTTATAAGGCAGCCTGAAGACATTCACAAATAACAGTTCAAACCATCCTGCCACTTTTGCCACACCGGGAATAAATATGAAATTAAGTACGCCTAGTAAAATGAATCCGGTAATTATGGCATATACCGTTCCTTTGGTTGTTACAGAATATTTTTTGAAATAATAAAGCAAAACGATTGCTGGCAGTACGAGAAGATTGAGCAGGTGTACGCCAATAGAGAGACCCATGGCATAAGCGATAAGGACCAGCCATCTGTCGCCATGAGGTTCATCAGCTTCATCATACCATTTAAGTATAGCCCAGAAAACAAAAGCTGTAAAGAATGAGCTGGTTGCATATACCTCTCCTTCCACAGCTGAGAACCAGAAGGTATCGCAGAATGCATAAGCGAGTGCTCCTACCGCGCCTGAAGCCAGAACTGCCACTGCACCTGCTCCGTTTGGGTTGTTAAGTGATTTTGATGCCATACGCGCCAGCCTTGTTATACTCCAGAAGAGGAACAGAATTGTAAATGCGCTGCCAATGGCAGAAAATCTGTTAATCCAAACTGCCACATGGGCTGTGTTTGAGCCGGCCAGAATGGCAAACATGCGGCCTATCATCAGGAACAATGGTGCCCCTGGAGGATGGCCCACTTCCATGCGATACGAGCAGAGAATAAACTCCCCACAGTCCCAGAAGCTGCCGGTGGGTTCAACTGTCATCAGGTAAACAATCAGAGCTATCGCAAACACGATCCATCCCGTAATGTTATTCCAGCGTTGGAATTGCTTTGACATATTATATTTTTTAAAATTAACTCCTTATTAAAAAGCGCCATGGCATACTAATCCATGGTTCGCCGGCGTAATTAATGCCTACGCGTGGCAGTGAGACAATTTTCACTCTGCGACCCGGATCTTCAATCCATATCCGTTGGGAAGTAATTACCGATTCACCATTGAAAGAACCATCTATACCCATTACTTTGGTCACCCGGCCCGGTCCGCTAATGTCTCCTGCACCCCGGATAAGAACAGCCTGTGGATTATTTTCCATGCCCGTAACTATATTCATCATCCAGTGCATACCATAAACAAAGTAAATATATAGAATTCCTCCTTCACGGAACATCACTTCAGTGCGTGGTGTACGACCTTTGCTGGCATGACAGGCTCTGTCATCTGTCCCGTTGTAGGCCTCCGTCTCGGTAATTGTGTAGCGCGTTTCGGATTCTCCCCGTTTTATAACAATATCCATCCCGGGCAGTCTTTCTGCCACATTAAGGACATCTCCGGTGAAGAAATCTTTGCCTACTCTTTTCATCCGGGCTAATATACCTTAATAACGTACTTTATCTGAAAAGTTGTTCCAGGCATCAAAAACTTTTTCGCCCTCACCTGACAACCCCTGAAACATCTCAATGCTTTTCCTGTCATTTGGCAGGTTTATCTCCCTATAGATCATCTCATCACTGAAGCCGGCGGCGGCGGCACTGAAACGATCTGAGGAAAACACTACCCGCCTGATGCCTGACCAGTAAATTGCGCCCAGACACATTGGGCATGGCTCACAAGATGCATAAATAATACATCCGCTGAGATCAAATGTGCCAAGAGCGGAAGATGCCTTCCTAATTGCCGACACCTCGGCATGTGCCGTCGGGTCATTGTCGGGCACTACCCTGTTCCCGGATGAAGAGATTATCTCATCATCTTTAACTATTACCGAACCGAACGGCCCCCCACCACACTCAATATTTCTCTTTGCAATATCTATTGCCAGGTAAAGATATTCTTTGTCTTTTTCTGTCATTTCAGGTTTCAGTTACTCAATTAATAAAAACAGGGTGTAAAAATAAGAAAAGAAAGTTGTACCGGTGGCAGATTCAAAAGTATCATCATTAAACATTGAAATAAAAATAATAGCAAGGAAAAGAGAAAAAAGATATGTAAGTCGTTTGCGGGCGATAAATGCCGGTGATAACATCAGGCATAAAGCGAGAATCATCCCTGGTATGCCAAAGGTAATTGCAAAAGTGAGGTACTGGTTATGAGCCATAAGCCTGTACTCAGGTGTAAGAGGTGAATCGGAAAACCGGTATGCATCGTCAAAAGCATTTCGTACGTCGCCCGTTCCGGTGCCTGTAAACGGGTTTTGCGCTATTATAATAAAAGAGGCCCTGTAGAACTCCAGCCGTTGGGTCACTGAATGGCCGGAAGGATTTGCCCCTTTGAGGCGACGATCAATCTGCCAGGCCACTTCATACCATTTGGCAAAAGGATTTCCAATGTTGGCATATAATGGATTTGCAAAACCATTTTCAATATTTTTTATATCATAGGCCGAAAGAGCTGCAATTGCTGCTGAGTCCTTCCTCATTCCAAGATAGGAGATGTATCTGATAAGTGTAACCCTGAGGTCATTGCCCGCTTTATCAGTGCTGTCATATGCCATCTTGCTCCTCAGATTCCACTCCCTTCGAAGCTCCTCCTCACACACGTTATTCCATACCAGATATCCTCGCTCCAGAAGATTTTCCTGCGGAAGTGACACATATTTATGCCCTGAGGGCGTCATTTCAGTGACAATATTCATTTCAGGCCGGTCAGGGATGTGTAAACTCGTCCATGCCCTTGACATACCAGTCAGGAAAACCAGGGCTGAAGTGATGGCAGCTGATCCTGCTATGACACCAGCCAGACGTTTTCCTTTCCGGGTAAGAAAGTAAACTGCTGAGCCCAGTGATAGCAGAACAAGAATAATGATGCCTGTCACCGATAGCAGTCTGAATAAAAACAGCCCCATTGCTATGGCGGCCACGGCAAGCAATGTACGCAGCCATGCAGGGCCTGTCTCTTTATTAAATGTCATGAACAGGGCAGAAAAGATTGCCATGTTAAGCAGTATTGAGAGTCTTATTGAAGGAAGGAACAGAGACAGGTCGCGTGAGTCTTTGATGGTGACATGTATCAATCCTGCCAGTGTCGCAAAACCTGCAGCTACAGCCACGGCACAACCTGCAATAAAGGCAAACAGTATCATCCTGAAACGGCCTGATGACAGATGACCATGAGCTCCCGCGAAAAGGGGGAAAAGCAGCAATGGCAGCTTAAGCTTAAGCTCATAAACCGCCTGTCCGAAATTTGATGTGTTAAGTAACCAGAGAACGTATAAAAGGAAAAGAGCCGGGATAAGTAAAAACTCTTTTTGTTCGGATAATATTTTTGTTTTTTCCCTGTATTCAAAACCTATGATCCAGTTCACCGCCATGGCAATTGAAAAAACAGATACCAGCCAAACGGACAGGGGCATAAAGAATGCCACGCTGAGCAGGCAGAACAGATGGAACATCTGATGGAAGGATCGTCGTAGCATAGTTTAAATGAGAAATTAAAAGTACAACTTATTGCTCAAAATAAAAATATATTGTATTTTTGCAGACCCCAAAAAAGGGGTTTTGTTTTATTTTATCAGAGTAATTATTAAAAACTTAGGACGAAAAGTGAACACCTTAAGCTACAAAACAGTATCGGCTAACAAAGCTACTGTTGAGAAAGAATGGGTACTGGTAGACGCAGAAGGTCAGACTCTTGGCCGTCTTGCATCCGTAGTAGCCCTGATGCTGAGGGGGAAGCACAAAACAAGCTTCACTCCCCATGTAGATTGCGGTGATAACGT
>JGI20214J51088_10001139_pt1 | contig 18079 bp, 11 predicted proteins | sample WetSurMetagenome_FD_51088 | JGI IMG/M metagenome (IMG submission 51088) | reverse complement strand
GTAAATTCAACTCTGAAGTCGAGTCTGCCGTCCTCGGTGAGGCTTGGACAGTAGAGTCCGAGCATCCAGGCAATATCCTTCATGAGCAGATTATACGGGTGCTCATAATCACCGAAGCCGCTGTCGTCCCCTCCATACTCCAGATAGACTTGGGTATTTCGCAGCCAAGGGATGCGCAAGCGGAAGTCGAGGCCCGTCAACACGTTGGAATTCGGAAGCGACCTGCCGGCAAGAATTCTAAGAAAATCTCCGGGGGTGAGGGCCGGAGTCCCTTCTCCGCCAAACTGGGCAGAGGAGCTGAAACCCATCTCGAAAATAGAGGAAGGCTTAAAATTGATGCGAAAGCCAAGTATATCCGCATTAGGAGGAGTATCGTACCCATATTCCTTCGACACAAAGAAAACGTACTTAAACGGACCGAGATACTTAAAAATCCAGGGCAGAAGGGTCGGTTCCGGATTGGAAAGTTTGATCATGTCCAGAGGGAAGGCATTGTTCGTCACAATTTCATCCCCGTGAAACCCTTGTCCCCACCACAGGGAGTCTCTTCCGAATTGGAGTTCCGTGTTCCATGCCGTGAGGGCGGCATAGCCATAAAGCAGATTTACCGTGGTGTCGGTGGGGTTCTGGAGACCGGCGGGGTTCTCGCGAACAATGATGAAAGGTTCGATATAGGCGGAGAAGAAATCTCGGTAGCCGAGGATGGAAGAAAACTGCAGCGAGAAATTGCTTCCCTGCCCGTAGATCAGTCCGCTGTTGTTGTAGACAAGGGGAGTCCCTTCCGTGGCGACAATCCCCGCACTACTTCCCGGATACTGCCGATCATTTGGTCCTTTGTTTATGAAGGTGCGTGGTTCGCCGTCAGAATAAACGTACTGCATCTGCACGGTGTTGAGGGGCTTGATAAAACTCTTCTGGAGGATGTCGGTCGTCTTGCCGACCAAGGGCAGTTCTTGTCGAAATTCCCGGTCGAGGTCCCGCAGGAGATCTTCGATCAGCGGCGGGACCTTGATTCCCTGGATTTCTTTTTCGGTATGGGCTTCGTGGATCAGCCGCGCCATTTCCAGTCGCGTGTAAGGGCGTGTGCCGTGGATGGCCGAATGAATCAGTCCGAACCCTTCCAACCGGTCCAAAGCCTCGTAGGACCAATCGCCCAAGGGGACATTCACTGAGGAATAGGCAAGCGCAAATGAGCATGAGCTTATCAACAGCCACAGCAGAAAAACCAAGACCCGATAAAGAAGAACCATCCTCATGCCTTTTGAATCATCCCCCGGCCGTCTCAACGGGTCCGTCCCCAAAAAATAACTCGCTCTCGATGTAACCTTGTTTCAAACCAGGAAGAAAACGACGATCACACAGAAATCACTTCGCACCCTTCGCACTCTTCCTGATGAAAGAAGGAGCTTTGTTCCCGGACAACCCTTAAGGGTAAATCGGCTGGTATTCAATCAGCTTTACTGACAATGGTCAAGTCTTCCTCCTGGATCTCCGAGATCTGACCGGCCAGATGAGAGCCGTAACGAGCGAACATCCACAGTTCAGGAATGATCTCGGAGATGATCTCACCATCATCGAAGACACGTACGATGGAACTCTCGGAAACGACCACAGCCACCGCCTTGGTTTGCTTGGTGATCGAGGCGGCCGCCACATGTCTGCTGCCCAAGCCGAGCGGAAGCTGGATGCCTTCGGAAAAGGCATCGATATAACGGCATGCGGAGACGACCACACCTTCATCCGAGACCACAAAGGCACCGTCAAGCTGAGCCAATTCTTTCACGGTCTCGCGCATGTCGGGAAGATGAATGAGCCTGATTTCGTCCGGATGCCCGAAAAGCGGGTCCAGAATGAGGCTTCTCGAGTGCTTCAAGACCTCCACCGAATCCCCGACCACAAACATGGTGCCGATTTTTCGGCCTTCCCTGCCTTCCCGCGCAATTTCCACCGCAAGAATGACCGTATGCTTCAAGGTTTCGGGGTTGATTCCTCGTTTTTCATTGCAGATCCCGCAGAAAATCTCCTCAGGAGTGCGCATCATTCGACGCTTCGGCATTGGTCGACTGCTCCTCTCTCTTGGCGTATGCCATGTAATAAACCATCGGAACCACAATTAACGTGAAAAAGGTCGATACCGCAATTCCAAAAATGAGGGCCCAAGCCAATCCGGAAAAGATCGGATCGAGGGTGATGGGCCAGGCGGCAAGCATGGCCGCCAGCGAGGTGAGAAAAATTGGCCTGGTGCGGAGCGCTCCGGCCTCGATGAGGGATTTCACCAGAGGCTCCCCTTTGCTCTTCTGCACTTCGACAAACTCGATGAGCAGGATGGAGTTTCTGGTCGCAATGCCGGCCAGGGCAATCATCCCGATCATGGCCGTCGCCGTGAAGTAGACCGGATCATCCCAACCTCCTACGGGATGCCCGGTGATGGCATTGAGCAACCAGAAACCCGGAAGGATGCCGATCACCGAAAGGGGCAGGGCAATGAGCTGAATGGCCGGCAAGAGATAGCTTTGCGTTTGATAGAGCAGCAGGATGTAGATTCCCAGTACCGCAATTCCAAACGCGATCCCGAGATCTCGGAAGACCCGCAAGGTGATGTCCCATTCCCCTTCACCCGACCAGACGATGTTAAATCCGTCCAGTCGGGGGTCCTTTTTCACCTTATCTGCAAGCATCAGGACGGCCTCAGGCGGCGGCAAACCGGCCGTATCCCCGAACACATAGACTACCGGACGCAAGTTCTTATGGTAGATCGGCTGATCGATCACCCCCTCCTCAAAAGCTCCGAGATCCTTCAGGTAGACCCTTTCCCCCATAGTACCCGTGATCATCAATTGCTCCAGGTTGGCTTTCTGCGCCCGGTCTTCCCGCGTAAAACGGAGCTTGATGAACACCGGGTTCACCTCGTTGTCCAACCCGAGCGACCCGGCAATCGCTCCAACCATCACACCCTGAAGACTTTCGGCGATTTGCCGATCGCTTATTCCCTGGGCCATGGCTTTGGCACGATCCACCCGGAAAGCCAGTTTCTTCTCGGGAGCCACCAGTACATCATCCACGTCGACCACCCCTGAGGCGGCATCCATATGTTGCCTGACCCGGACAGCCGCCCGGGCCAGCTCTTCATAGGGTTGACCGATCTTCCCGTAGACCTCGGCCACCAACGTGGCAATCACCGGCGGACCGGGTGGCGCCTCCACGATTTTAATATTGGCACCGTAGTGTTCGGCAATCTGCTTGAGGTCGTTGCGCAGCCTCAACCCAAGGGCATGACTCTGCTGGGCTCGCTGTTTCTTGCCCACCAGGTTGATGCGAATATCGGCGACATGAGCGCCGCGACGCAGATAGTAATGACGGACCAGCCCGTTGAAATCGATGGGACTGCCGGCTCCGGCATAGGTACTGACGTCCGTCACCTCCGGCACGCGGACGAGATAATCGGCGAGTGCCGTGGCAACGGCCTCGGTGGACTCCAGCGTCGTGCCCTCAGGCATATCGATCACCACCTGGAGCTCATTCTTGTTGTCGAACGGCAGCATCTTGAGCGGCACCCGATTGGACATCACCAGCCACACGGCAAAGGCAAAGAGGAAGCATACGAACCCCAGGGTCGCCCAGCGCAGCCGCCGCGAATCGATGAGGGGCTGCATGATGCGGCTGTAAGCCTTGAACAGCCAACTGTCTTCCAGAGAAAAGGGAAGTCCATGCGGCTTATTGTATTCGCCTCTGAGCATGTGCAGGGACAACCAGGGGGTGATGGTAAAGGCCACCAGCAGGCTCATGAGCATTGCCACCGGTACGTTCAGTGCCATGGGTGCCATGTAGGGACCCATCATCCCGGTGATGAAAAACATCGGCACAAAGGAAATGATCACCGCAAGGGTGGCCAGGATGATCGGCGGACGCACTTCGTTGACCGCGCTGATCACGGCTTGCACGGGTGGCTCTTTGCGCATGGAGAAGTGGCGATGGATGTTTTCAACGTCCACTATGGGATCATCAACCACCAGACCGAGGGAGAGGATCATGGCGAAGAGGGTCACCCGGTTGATAGTGTAGCCCAGCAAGAGGTTTATCAGGAGCGTAAAGCTGAAAGTTACGGGAACAGCCAGCGCGATGATGATCCCCTCGCGCCACCCCAGGGTGTAAGCAAGCAGGATAACGACGATGGCGATGGCCACCAGGAGCGCTTCTACAAGTTCATTCACCTTTTCATCGGCAGTTCGCCCGAAATCCCTGGTAGTGCGCATATATACGCCTTCGGGAAGGACTTCGCGGGCGAAATGTTCGGCTTCTCTGAGGATCTCTTCCGAAACCCATACCGCGTTCGTCCCTTTGCGCTTGGCCACCGCCACCGTGACCGCAGGATAATCCTGGAACCGCTGGATGGTAGGGGGCAAGGTCCCATCCTTCTCGCTTGCCGGATCCATCGAGGTGCAGGCTTTCCCGCCGAAGGCAATGCGCGTGTAGGTTTCGGGTTCCGCCGGTCCATCTTCAATCGCTGCGACTTGCCGCAGATACACCGGCCTTCCCTCGTGAACCCCAACCACGAGGCCTGCCACTTCCGCCGCGGAAATTAGAAATCGCCCTGCGTCCAGCCTGGTTTCCTCATCCCTTTCAATCAGGCTGCCGGCCGGAACGCTGACGTTCGCGCTCCTGATCGCTCCCTGCACGTCTTGGATTGAAATTCCTCGACTGGCCATGAGCTGCGGTGAGATGCTCACCCGAATCTGCCGCGGTCGCCCTCCGTCAAGATAGGTCCGCCCGGCGTTTTTCACTCCCTGCAGGCGGATCTCGAGTTCCTCGGCCATGCGCCGCAAGGCATAATCGTCATAGCGATCGCTGTAGAGCGTGAGGTTGACAATGGGCACGTCGTCAATTTCAACCGGCTTGATCACCCATCCCGTCACGCCCGGAGGAACCTGATCGATGTTTGCCTGGATCTTGTTGTGCAGTCTCACCCAGCTTCGTTCGCGATCTTCGCCGACAAAGAAGCGCACGGTTACAATGGCTTGAGACGGGTAGCTGGTCGAGTACACATACTCCACGCCATCAATCTGATAGAGGAGCTTCTCGAGGCGCGTGGCCACCTGCCGTTCCACTTCCTGAGCCGAGGCTCCGGGCATATTCACGATAACGTCAGCGATCGGCACCACGATCTGGGGATCCTCTTCCCGAGGGGTGATCATGAGCGCTGCAGCCCCGGCAATGAGACTGATGAGGATCAGCAGGACCGAGAGATTCCCTTCCAGAAATGCCGCAACAATGCGGGTCATCCAATGGTGAGGCGCGGGTGACTTGTCCTTCATGGGAGAACCACCCCTTCGTTTTCCTGCAATCCGGAGAGTACCTCCACCAAACCATCGTGCGTTGGCCCCAGGGTCACGAAGCGCCGCTGCGGGTAACCATCAAATCCCAGCACTTCCACCAGCGACAGCTGACCAACCTCACGCACCGCGTTCCCGGGAATCACCAGGGCTTCGTATTGGCCGTAAGGCACGGCGAGTCGCCCGAAAAGACCGTTTACGAGGTCCGGATCACGGGGCAAAGTGACCTTGATCAAGACCGTGCGGGTCGCCGGGTCGGACCTCGGGACAATTTCCCGCAGCACTCCTGGAAAAGTGCGGTTTAAGGCATCGATCTGAACCTCCATGGCCTGTCCGAGATCAATGAGGGGAATGAGGGACTCTGAAAGAAACGCCTGCAATTCCAGCTGGGAGGCGTTCTCGATAACGAAGAGCGGCTGACCCGGAGACGCCATATCACCGACGTCGACCAGCTTCCGGATAAGCCTGCCGGTGAAAGGCGCTTGGATCACGGTGTGGCTCAACATAATGCGCGCTTCGGCAACCGCTGCCTCGGCCTCCTCCCGCTGAGCCTGTATCCGCTTTACATCACTTTCTGCAGCCCTCACATCCTGATTGGCCGCCGACAAATTAGCTTCTGAGGCGTCCTTCTGCGCCCTCGCATGCTCCACCTGCTGACCGGTGGCCGCCTCACTGCGCCGCAAATCTTCGTAGCGCCGATAATCGCCCAGCGTCTGGTCCCTTCTGGCCCGGGCCGCCTCGACCTGAGCCCGCGCGGCCCCGAGTTTGGCTTTGCCGGCTTCCTGGGCCCGCTCCAGCGCATTCACCTGAGCCTCAGCCTGATGCAAACGAGCCTTTATGTCGGCATCCTGAAGCTGGGCCAGGATCGTGCGTTGAGAGCCGGATTCATTGCCTCCGTTGACGTGGTCCCCTTCTTTAACCAAAACATCCTTAACCTGAGCCATTATCCGCGAAGAGACTTTGGCTTCCGTCTGGGCGCGCACCGTTCCGACCTGATCGATAGTGAGCGGATAGATCCGCCGTTCCACCCTCTGCGTTTTAACCTTCGGCGACTCCGGCTTAGACGTCGCAGGCCCCGGTTCGACTTTGTCCACAAAGGTCCCGGCCAGCCACATCATGAGCACGATCAGGAGGGTGAGGACACCCAGCCCTTTGGCAAGTTCTTTGCGACTCGCCTGCTTCTTTTCCGCATTGGATTCGGTACTCATTTCGAAACCTCTGTAGGGGACAGTGGTCAATGATCAGTGGTCAGTGCAACTCCCTCGGCGAAATCGCCCAGAGCCCTTCTCAGCAAGGCCTGCGCGATCCTGCCTTCATAAAGAGCGGCAGTGTAGGAAACCTCCGCCTGGTTCCACGCCACTTCGGCCTGAAGCAGGGAATCCACCGTGACTGCCTGCTTGGAGTAGATCTGTCGCACTTCCGCAAGGGCCTTTTCCGCCCACCGCTTTCTCTCCTCCGCAACCTGAATCTTCTCGGCTGTTTCCCGGACGGCCAGGGTGGCCTGACTGACTTCCAAGGCGATATCCAGGGCGATCTGTTCGCCTCGCGCCTCGATTTCCTTAACGCGCGAACGGGCTTCTTGAATCCTCGAAATGCTTAAGCCTCCTTCAAATAGAGGCCAGGTTGCCTGAACGGCGACAAACCAGCTGTCGGCAAAAGTACCCAGATTCCGGGAATCCAGCATGTATTGGGCATTGGTTCCCAGGCGCGGCAGGAGCCCGCCCTGAGAAGATCGCACCCGTTCTCTCGCGGCCTGAATGAGAGAGCGCACCGCGGCCATTTCCGGACGTTTGTTTAAAGCGACCTCGACATCTTGACCGGAATCTCTCTGAAGATCTGCAACTTGCCGGCCTGCCGCGTGAATAGCGGGGTCAGGGACTTCACCCGGCTGGATGGGTCGAGCCATGAGTCGTTCCAAGCCCGCTTGCAGCTTCCGCGCATTGGTCTGAGCGGTGACCAGATTGCCGTGAGATTCGGCGCGACGCGCCCGCAGACGCAGGACCTCACTGGGAAGAGCCGTTTCCGCGCGGACCCGAGCTACCCCCAGGCGCTCATCCGTTTCCGCTGCTTCCAGGGCCCGTTCCGCCACTCCGGTGAAAGCCAGCGCTTGCAGCCATTGATAGTAGACCTCCGTGACCTTGGCCACCAGTTGGTTTCGCGCCGCCTGCAGGTCGGCATTGACTGAACGCTGCTGCGCGAGGGCAGCCCTGCGATCGTGCCAGTGCCGGCCGCCCTCGAACAGCGACCACTCGCCGCGAATCCCCGTGCCGAAGTTCTGTTGCGTGCCGGGGTTGTTGAAATCGATGTCGGTTTGGAAACGCCGCTGATTGATGATGTCCATCAGAGCGAATACCGGATTGTTGGTTATATTGTAATCTTCGGAGACGACCAGGCGGGGATAAAACGTGGAATCGGCCTGCCTGACTTGCTCAGCGGCAGCCCTGATGCGCTGACGCATTTGCTCCAGTTCCGGACTGGCTGTCAGGGCTTCTTCAATGGCCCGCTCTACGGTTAAAGGTCCCTGCTCGACCTCGGGGGTAGTCCTGACTTTGGCTTGCCACTGTTTCAGCATCTCCCCACTGGGCAAAGGGGGCTCCTCCCCGGGCGCCGACGCTGAGTGCGATGCGCACGCCGTAAGGATTCCCGCTGCCAGAACGAAGCGCATCAACTTCGAGAGCTGTCTAATCCTTCCCCACCAAGACAAGATATCCGCCTTTCCCATATTTGAGTGCCAATCAACCATTACTCACGATAGTGACACAACGTCCGAAAGGAATACGCAGGGAGATCACCACAATACCGAATCATGCAACACAAACCGTCGACATACCCCGAACTCCGGTTGATGGTTCTCATCCTTAATAATTGTCGCTCCTGGATAATTCAAGTGATTTTGACATCACGGCGCCGGCCGCACAGTTCGAAAAGCGTTGCGGGGTGCTTATCTGACGAACTCGAACAATTCCACATTGCCGGCTTATGAGCACGAATGAATTTTGACATCATTCAAGATATAGTGCATATGAAGACCGGATTGGTCCGGTCCTTGGCATGGGGGCATTGTCTTAACCTGCCCTAACAGGATGTTGAAAAAGTATCTCAAATCGTCTCCCCGGCGAACCGCCATGACCTGGGGGGTCACAACGAAAATGAAAGTCATCCGAGGCATCTCTTCGTCATTCCGGCGGTATGACGGAGCTGACTTTCATAGGAAAGCCGGGGTTTAGAAAGCCTTGCGAAGCCTGGATTCCGGTTTTCACCGGAATGACAGATTAGGTCTTTCCGGCACATTTTCAACAGCCGGCTAAATGGGCGCCCGGCAACAGAAAAGGGCTCTTATAAATCATGGTGTCAAAGAAAAGCAAACTGGTTCTGGTTGTCGGAGCTACCGGCTACGTCGGGGGGCGGCTGGTACCCAAGCTGCTGGAAGAAGGATACAAAGTCAGGGCCATGGCGCGATCCATGGCAAAGCTGGCGAACCGCCCATGGGCGTCGCACACCAACCTGGAGGTGATCGAGGGCGATGCACAGGACCTTGAGGTACTCACCAGGGCAACGGATGGGTGTTGGGCGGCATTCTACCTGGTTCATTCGATGTCTTCTGCGAACAGAAATTTCGTCGAAGCCGACCGCAAATCAGCTAATAATATGGTTGCCGCAGCGGCAGCATCGGGCCTGGAACGGATCATCTATCTGGGAGGCCTGGGGAGAGCGACCGATCCCTGTTTGAGCACCCACCTGCGTTCAAGACACGAAGTCGCGCGGATTCTTCAATCCGGACCGGTCCCGACCACTCTGCTGCGTTCGGCTATGATCCTCGGATCAGGAAGTGCTTCCTTCGAAATGCTGCGCTATCTCGTGGACCGCATGCCCTTGATGTTCACCCCGCCCTGGGTCCACACGCCGGTGCAGCCCATTTCCATCCGCAACGTTTTGAACTATCTGGTGGGATGTCTGGAGCATGACGAGACCATTGGCCAGGCCTACGACATCGGCGGACCGGATGTGCTGACCTATGAAGGACTCATTCAGATCTATGCCGAGGTGGCCGGGCTCAAGCGCCGACGGATCATCCCCCAGCCCTTCATCACTCCCAGAATGAGCGCCCTCTGGATTCACCTCATCACCCCAATCCCGGCGTCGCTCGCCCAACCTCTGGTGGAAGGACTGCTGAACCGGGTGGTTTGCCTGGATACCCGCATCCAACCGATCATTCCTCAGGAGCTCCTTGATTCCAGAGAGACCATTCGGCGCGCCCTGGAAAAAACGCGAATGCAGCTCGTTGAGGGTTGTTGGGCTGACGCCGGAGAATTGCATCCGCCGGAATGGACTTATGTCGGTGATGCCGCGTTTGCCGGTGGGACGATCATGGAATGCGGCTACCGCATCCGCCTCAGGGCAACCCCTGAAGAGATCTGGGAACCCATTGTGAGGATCGGCGGACTGACGGGTTGGTACTACGGCGAACGACTGTGGCAAATCAGAGGGTGGTTGGACCGCATCGTGGGCGGCATGGGCCTGAAGCGCGGGCGGCGGGCTTCCCCGGAGCTTTACGTCGGCGATGCCCTCGATTTTTGGCGGGTCCTAGATCTTTCCGCACCCTATCGCTTGGTTTTGCTCTCGGAAATGAGGGTCCCGGGAGAGGCCATTTTGGAATTCACCATCACCCCGGTCGGTTCCGAAGAGAGCGAATTGCAGCAGCTTTCCCGCTTCGTTCCCAGAGGATTCGCCGGTCTTGCCTACTGGTACAGCCTCTACTTTCCCCATCACTGGCTTTTTCGCGGGATGCTGAGAACGATCGCCAGGGCTGTGGGAAAACCCTTACTCGAAGGCCCGCAGCCGTTTATTCCCGCGCTGCGATGGACTTGTCCCATCTCGAATCAGGGAAGTGAAGACTGAACCGGTGAGCTCTGACCAACATTTTGGAGTGTCTCCATTAAATGAAGGAGGATCTGATCATGCCGCATCATGATACGGCGCCGCAACTGGCGTTGACGGTTGCCAAGACCAGCGGAAAGCATTCGCTTTTTGAGGAGGAAATAAGGAAGCTCCCCGTTCCTGTTTGTTCGGTATTCCTTGATGAATCGGGGAGAGTTCGGCCGGCCGTTTTCAGAGAAACGGAGACGACACTGCCAAGCAAAGACGATCAGCGGGCGATGGAGGTCTTTCCGATCCTTGTTGCCAAGAACGGGAAGGTGGTTCTCGAAGCGACTGCCCCTACTGCCTCCGCGCCGATTTCAGGAAAGCGGGTTGCCGTTCTTTTCTCCGGCGGACCGGCGGCTGGCGGCCATAATGTGCTGGCCGGGCTCAAGGCCGTCCTGGGTAAAGAGAACACCCTGCTCGGTGTTAAGAAGGGACCAAAAGGACTGATCAACGGCGACGTTTTTGAGATCGACTGCAAACATGTCGCAGGAATCATCAACACCGGCGGTTTCGACATGCTCGGGACGGACCGAACGAAAATCAAGAGCCCGCAGCAGTTCGAGAAAGTCAAAGAGACGGTCATCAACAACAAGCTGGATGGTCTTATCATCGCCGGCGGAGACGATTCAAACACCAACGCGGCATTCATTGCCGAGTACCTCGAACGGGAAGGCGTCAAATGCAGCGTTATCGGGATTCCCAAAACGATCGACGGGGATCTGGCCGTCGGCAAATACCTGCCCATTTCTTTCGGTTTTGATACGGCATCGAAGATCTATTCGGAACTGGTCGGTAACCTGACTCAAGACGCCGCTTCTGCGGTCAAGTACTGGCATTTCGTGAAACTCATGGGACGCACGGCCAGCAAGATTACTTTGGAGGTGGCTCTGCAGACCAAGCCCGCCATTACCCTGATATCCGAAGAGGTGGCGGCCAAGAACATGTCCCTCGATGCTATCGTGAATTATGTCGTGGATATCATCACCCGGCGTCGTCTGAAAGGGATCAATCATGGCGTCGTGCTGGTCCCGGAAGGGCTGGTTGAGTTCATCCCCGAGATGAAGACCCTCATTCAGGAATTGAATAAGGTCTTGGCCGACTACGAGTCGGACATCAAGGACCTTCCTACTTTGAAACACAAACAGGAGTTCATCTATCCGCTCCTCTCGCCCCAATCCGCTCAGCTCATGGCTGCCCTGCCCGATGAAATTGAGGAGATGCTGATCCTGGATCGTGACGAACACGGCAATGTCAAGGTTTCCCAGATCGAAACGGAAAAATTGTTGATCGACAAGATTCGCTATCGGGTTTCCGAAATCAAGCGGCATCCCGAGAGATTTTTCGGCAAAGGCGAAGGAAAAATCGACGCCCCCCCTGAACAGATCGAAAAGATCAAGAGCCTGAGCCTCTCCACCCAGTCCCACTTTCTCGGCTACGAAGGCCGCTGTGGCAAGCCTACCCCGTTTGACGCAGCCTTCACCTTCAATCTCGGGTTAACCGCCGGATCCCTGGTGCTGGCCGGAAAAACCGGCTACATGGCTGCGGTGACCGACTTCGACAAAGGCGGCAGGGCGTTGGGTCTGCCTCTCTCCGGCCTCATTACCAGTGAGATGAGAAAAGGCAAACCGGAAGAGGTCATTGAGAAATCCCTCGTCGAACTCTCCCTGCCCTCTTTTCAGCTCTTTGCCGAAAACCGCGACCGATGGGCGCGAGAGGACCTCTTTAGTAGTCCCGGCCCGATCCAGCATTGGGGGCCGACCAGCAGACAAATCCCCATCTCCGTTGCGCTGGACCAGGGCTACGCGGACTATAAGAGCTTCAAACTCGGCGAAGAACGGAAAATCGAGTTCGAATAGAAAGCTGGCGAAGGCTCGGGGCAGGGCTTCTTTTCTCACCTCTCGGGATCGGTTGCTCTGGCCCGGGTCTTTCCAACCGCCTTCAGCTTAAACAAGCACTACTTTGCCTGATGCCGATACCATGAACCTCAAAACCGTCATCGAAACCCTCGTTCACTTTTTTGCACGAGAGAACATCCCTTTTGCCCTCATTGGGGCCTTTGGGCTCAAGGCCTATGGTTATGTTCGGGCCACACGGGATGTGGATTTTGTGGTGAGGGCGGAAGACCAGAAGAGGATTGTCCGGTTCCTCGAAACGCTCGGGTATGAAACCCTTTATCGCTCTAAAGGCTTTTCGAACCATCTTCATCAACTTGCAAGCCTTGGTCGGCTGGATTTCGTATACGTGGCGGGGGACACGGCNGAAACGATATTCGCGGGAGCCTCACCGATCCTCCTTCTTGAGGACCTTTCGATACCGGTAGCCAGACCCGAACACCTCATTGCTTTGAAGCTCTTTGCCATGAAGAACGATCCTGAGAGGTCCTTTCGAGAAATGGCTGACATACAGCAACTCATGGAGTTACCCGGGATCGATAGGGATGAGGTCAGACGTTACTTTGAGAAGTTCGGACAATTGGACAAATTCGATGAGCTTATCGGGAAAAAATAAAGACCTGCTCAGCTTGGAGACCGATCTTCCTCTGACCCGGGAGGACGTTAAAGCCATGAGCCAACATCCCCTTGTGGCGGACCGGGACTTGGCGAACTATCTCACTTTTCTGGAAGCAATCGGCGCGTTCGAATCCCGGAAAACCGACGTGAAGATCTACTCAGAGGAATTCAAGCTGTAGGCTGCAAAAACCACCAACGCTGGTTGAAGCTCTCATCAAAGCACCGCTAGGCTGATTCCACGGGAAGCGTGATAATTACCTCGCAACCCGCGTCCAGATTGCTTTTGACTTCGATGTTGCCGCGGTGGACCTTGATGATTCCGTAGGAAATCGCGAGGCCCAGGCCAGTGCCCATTTCTTTGGTCGTAAAAAACGGATCGAAAAGCTTGTCCAAATTCTGCTGGCTTATCCCGGGGCCGTTGTCTTCAAAGGAGATGACGGCCTGAGAGCGTTCGAGATCGTACTCGGCGCTGATCTTGATAATCCCTCGATTGTTCATGGCTTCAGAGGCATTGACAATGATGTTGAAAAAGACCTGCTTGAGCTGGTCCCGGTCTGCCATGAGCGGAGGGATCTCATCGTCCATTTCCCTCACCATTTGAATATTTTGGAAAGACTCCTGGTTGACCACAATGTTTAAGACTTCATCGAGGAGCGCGCGAATGTCCACGGAACTCTTTTCGGGAGCGGTCTGGCGCGAAAACTCCAGAAGTCCGCGCACGATTTTACGGCACCGCAGGGTCTCCTGATTGATCACCTTGAGGTCCTGGTATTCGCTGCTTTCCGGGGGAAATTGTTCCATAAGGAGCTGGCTGAAGGTGAGGACGCCGGTGAGCGGATTGTTGATCTCATGAGCGACACCGGCTGCCAGCTTTCCAACGGAAGCCATTTTCTCGCTCCGAACGAGTCGCTCCTGAGCTTCCCTCAGGTCGCGGGTGCGCTCATCAACCAACTGCTCCAGGCGGTTGGCCCATTCCGTGAGTGCGGTTTTAGCTCGTTTCAAATCCTGGGTCATTTGATTGAAAGAGCGGGCGAAGATGCTCAACTCATCCTCGGTACCGATCGGGATTTGAAAATCCAAATCTCCCTGGGCTACGCGATGAGTGCCTTCAATCAGCCTTTTCACCGGTTGATTCAGAAATCGATTCATCAGAAACAGGATGAGGCAGGCCAGAGACAGCAGCGTTGCCAGGCCAATCATGACGAGATTCACTTCCGCACTGAGAATGCGCTCATCCGTCGGCTGCAGCGACACGTCAATGTCCAGGACCCCCAACACCTTCTGTTCCGGAGGATGAACGTGGCAGTTGGCATTGTAACAGTCTGGCTCGTTGTAGATGGGATTGATGATTCCGAGCACCCGGTATCCTCCAGGTGCCATGAAGATCCTGGTGCGCTCCGGGGTGCTCAGTCTCTCCAGCGGTTTTTCAGCGGCGTGACAAGCGTAGCACTGCTCGGCCCGCTTATCCACCAGCATGTTCATCTCTGCTTTGTCTGACGAGTAAATGATCTCACCCAGGGAATTAAAAATCCTCATCTTGTCCAGAGACGGCTGGGTCCCGAGGGTGTCCACCAGTTGGTGAAGGCGGTCGGGTGCATAGAGCAGCATATCCTTGCGGGTGCTGAGTTTCACGGTGTCGCTAAGAAGGTTGGCGCTTCTGACGACTTCTTCAATGAGCTGTTTGCGCTGATTCTGGATGGCGAAGTAGGTGTAGCCGGTGATGAGAACAATCACCAGGAGACTGGTCAGAACGCTCACTTTGGTGCCGACCCGCTGGTACCAGGGTAATTTTTTCAGCCACATGCCGGATTTGTCCGTGTTAGGTGAAACCTAATTGCTGCCGACAGAACCTGAATTTTAAACTAACCAATTCGTTCCCGACTCTCAAGCAGGATTTCAATGGCTTAATGCCGGGCAAGAGTAATGTTTGAACTTTTCCCTGGTCGCCGCATCAGTGATCTTGCGTTTTTTCCTCCGCCTCCTTATGCTAGCTTCCTGGATTGCAGGAGTGCCTGCGGCCTCATCCCGGAGACCCGGGGCTGAGAGTAGGACCCAACTGATTCTGACACAGGAAACGCTCATGACTGTCAAGCTCACATTTAATCCTTATGACATCACCATCGAAGTCCCGGAGGGAGAGAATCTGCTCAGGGTCGCCTCGGATGCCGGAATCCATATCAATGCCTCCTGCGGAGGCGAGGGGGTGTGCGGTAAATGCCGAATTCTCCTGGAATCCGGGGAATTGGATGCGGCGCGTTCGGGACTTGTCAGCGATACGGCATGGAACATGGGTTACCGCCAGGCATGCCAGTGTCGCCTGGTGTCCGACGCGGTCATTCAGGTTCCGCCTGAGTCCCTGCTGGACCGCCGTACGCTCACGCGCCGCCGCTCAGGAATTGCCTTGCGCCCCAGTGCCATCGACCTCGATGCCCTCAAGCGGTCGGGATTCTATCATCCGGCTTTTCAGAAGCGGTTCGTCAAACTGCGCCCACCGACCCTGCATGACAATATCTGCGATCTCGCCCGCCTCGAGCAAGGTCTGGCCCGTCAGCACGCTCTGGGGTCCCTCACCATCGACTGGTACCAGCTGCAGAAACTGGGCCGGGTGATGCGCGAGGGCGATTACGAGGTCACCGCCACCATTGACTATTCACGTCGTCGCTATCGATCTCCACACCTACTCAACGTCGAACCGGGGGACGTGACCCAGAGCCACTTTGCTCTGGCGGTGGACATTGGCACCACGACCGTCTGGGTCCAGTTGGTCGATCTGGCGAAAGGCGAAATTCTCGACCACGCCGCTGATTACAACGGTCAGATCAGCTATGGGGATGACGTCATCACCCGGATCATTTTCAGCCAGACCGACCAAGGGCTGCAAAAGCTGCAGCGCTCCGTAGTGGCGTCGATCAATCAGATCATGCATCGGCTGCTGCAGCGACACCAGTTGTCGCCAAACGATATTTCTCATCTGACCCTGGCTGCCAATACCACTATGACACAGCTCCTTTACGGCATTGATCCAACCTACATCCGGTTGGCTCCTTATACTCCGGTGGCTTGCAGCATACCCCTCGCCCGAGCCCGGGATCTCGGACTCGAATTGCCGCCCCATGTTTTCATCTACTGCGTGAGCTCGGTCTCCAGTTTCGTGGGTGGCGACATTGTCTCCGGGGTCCTGGCTTCCGGAATCTTTAAAGACCCCAGGCTAACCCTCTACATCGATATCGGAACGAACGGCGAAATTGTCATCGGCAATGAAGACTGGCTCGCCTGCGCCGCCTGCTCCGCCGGGCCCGCCTTTGAAGGAGGCGGAATCCATTATGGGATGCGCGCCACCAGCGGGGCGATCGAGGATGTGAGCATCAATCCGGACACCTTTGAGCCCATGATCATCACCATAGACATGGTCAAGCCCAAGGGGATCTGCGGCTCGGGCCTGATCAATCTGCTGGCAGCGCTGATGGAGGCAGACCTCATCGCTCCCAACGGCAGGGTTCGAGATGATTTGAACACCCCTCGCATTCGCCGCGGGGAGAGCGGCCGAGAGTACGTCCTGGCCGCCGCCCCCGACACTCAGAGCGGCCGGGACATAACTTTAAGCGAAGGGGACGTCGACAACCTCATGCGGGCCAAAGCGGCCATGTTCGCCGGCTATGTGACCCTGCTCCAAAATGTTGGGTTTACCTTGCAGGATCTGGAGCAGGTGATTCTTGCCGGAGCATTCGGCAGTTCTATAAACATTGAAAACGCTATTGCCATTGGCCTCCTCCCCGATCTTCCCCGCAATCGGTTCCAATTTGTCGGCAACGGCTCCCTCCAGGGAGCCACGCTGCTGGCCCTGTCCCGCGATCTGCTGGCAGAGGAGCGCCGAGTAGCGTCCATGATGACCAATTTCGAACTTTCCGAAACCCCCGGTTTCATGAACCATTACACCGCCGCCCTGTTTCTGCCCCATACGCAGATGGAGCTTTTCCCGACGGTTAACGAGCGGCTCCAGAATCAGAGGGACAAAAACCAGTGAGCATTCTTCGAAAGCTTTTAGCTTGACCTTCCAACCCGTTAGGGATAAGTAGTAAATCCACTACGAAACACAAGTTGAGACTCGAGCTAAAATCCGCGAGATGCTCCCACACCCTGTGCGACCAATTTTTACCTTTGTTCCGCGTTCCTTGTTCGATATTTTGGAGGTATTGGTATGGCAACCAAGGGAAGGATTCTCATTGTTGATGATGATCCCGACTTTGTGAAAACGACCAAGATGATCCTCATTGCCGCCGGCTACGAAGTGGCGGTGGCCGAGGATGCCAGGCAGGGCCTTGAAAAGATAAAGGTCAGTCAGCCTCATCTGGTTCTCCTCGACATCATGATGGAGAGCATCTTTGAAGGTTTCAGTTTTCTGAGCGTGCTGAGAACGGCTCCGGAATACGAGGATTTTAAAGCAGTTCCGGTCCTCATGGTCTCCAGCGTGAAGACCGATACCGGCTCCCGCTTTTCCTTCACCGATGATGAAGACATGGGAGACTCGCCTCAGCCGGACGATTACATGGATAAACCCATAAAGCCGAAGCTGTTATTGGATAAGGTGGCGACCTTTATCCCAAAATGACCTGTCCTTGAGATTGCGGATTCCCTGTTCATACCCCCGATCCAGCGCGTAGACATCTTCATCACTGAAACCGGAATCTGAACTCTTCCCCGTTGCATCCGGTCTCCGATCCGAAGCCGACGTTCGCCAGCGGGATGCTGAGACCTTTGCACAATGTCCTCGATGTCATTCCCGCGGAAGCGGGAATCCAGATTCTTCAAGGCTTTCTGGACCCCCGCCTGCGCGGGGGTGGCGTAGTCGTTGTGTTGTCTAATGGTTTCATGCTGCGCCTTGTGAGAAGCTTCCTCTTTTCTCACGCTACAGCGCAGAATTGGAGATCGTCTGAGAGGGTCAAGTCTGTACGGTGCGGCCCCACAGGAGAAGATGCTCCGGAGCCGCTTGTTATTTACGGGGTGCCCCGAGAGGGGGGCACGGCGTTGTTTCGCTGAGGGCGAGAGTGAGCAGTCCCAAGGTACTTGTGATCGATGATGAAGAGATCAGCCGGATATCCTGCGATCGCATTCTCACGCGGATCGGCGTCGAAACGACGAAAGCGAGCAGTGGCCGCGAGGGACTCGACGTGCTGGTGCACGAACCTCACGATCTGGTGCTTGTCGATCTGAAAATGCCGGAAATGGACGGGATGGAAGTTGCCCGCCGTATCCGGGAATACGATCCAAATGCGGTCATCATTATCATTACCGGGTATGCCACCATTGAAACGGCGG
>JGI20214J51088_10001138_pt1 | contig 18081 bp, 15 predicted proteins | sample WetSurMetagenome_FD_51088 | JGI IMG/M metagenome (IMG submission 51088) | reverse complement strand
GCCGGTGCTTCCGGTGCTGCAGCGGCTGGTGGCGGCGCCGGTGACGGCGCGCGACACCGCGCTCGACCCGGCCGCGGCACGCCTGGGCCAGGCCGTGCACCGCGCGCTCGAATGGATCGGCCAGCCCGGGCGCAGCGTCGAACTCCCGCGCGCCGCGCAGGCCGCCGCCGAGGCCTTCGGCGGCGATGCAGTGGCGGTGCAGGCGATCGTCGCAGCGATCGTCGGCAGCCCCGACTGTGCGCGTTTCTTCACCGGGCCGGCGCTGCGCTGGGCCGGTAACGAGGTGCCGATGGCCGACGCGGACGGCGGTAGCCTGCGCCTGGACCGCCTCGTGCTGCTCGCGGACGATGCAGCGGCGGCGACCTGGTGGGTGCTCGACTACAAGCTGCGCGCGGCGCCGGCCGAGCTGACCGCCTACCGCGAGCAGATGGCGCGCTACCGGCAGGCCGTTCAGGCGGCGCAGCCGGGGGCCACGGTGCGCTGCGGCTTCATCACCGGCAGCGGCGTCTTGGTCGAAATCTGAGGCCGCTTTCGGGTCCTGATCGCGGTACCGGCGCGCCGCTGCCCGCGGTCCAATCCGGTCGTATGCCCGCCTCCGTCAGTCCTGATAAATCGCCCGACGGCACCGCGCCCGCCCACGCTCAGGGAGCGGTGCGCCACTTCGGCCGCTGGCAACTGCTGCGCCTGCTCGGCAAGAGCGAGCGCACGATGGCCTGGGCGGTGTCCGACGCCGAAAGCGGCGAGGACCTGATGCTTGTGCTGCCGCGCGCGCAGCCGATCGGCAGTGCGGCGCTCGAGCGCTGGACGCAGTCGGTGCAGCGTGGCGCACGCCTGACGCACCCGAACCTGGCCGTCGCCGTCGACATTGGCGTGCAGGACGGTTGGCCTTATGCGGCCTACGANCTGGGCGATTCGGCCCCGCTCATCGATCGCCTCGGTCTGCACGGTCTGCCGGCGGCCGAACTGGCGGCGCTGGCGGTCCAGGCACTGCAGGGCCTGGCCTTCGCACACGAGGGCGGCGTCGCGCACCACGACCTGCAGCCGTGGATGCTGCTCGTCAGCGACCATGGCGCGCTGCGCATCGTCGGCCTCGAGGTCGCAGGCGACGAGGTGCTGCACGAGATGCGCACCGCTTCCGGCGTCGAGCCCGCCGCGCTGCGCGCGCAGCGTGACGCCGCGCAGCGCGACGTGCTCTGCTTCGGCGTGCTGCTGCACCTCGGGCTTACCGGCCAGCCCGCGCTCGACGAGGCCGACGTCGGCCGCGTCATCGCGCGGCTGCCGCCCGCCGGACGCGACTTCCTGCGCCTGTCGTGGTCGACCGCGCATCCGATCCCCGAGGCGCTGCGCGCAATCGTCAACCGCAGCACCGACCGCCAGGAGCGCCAGCGCTACCGCAACGCTCGCACCTTGCTGCGAGCACTCGAAGGCTGGCTGCAGGCCGAAAGCGACGCCGGCGGCGGGCCGCTCGCGCTGCTGCTCGACCGGCTGCGCACCGTGGGCGCGCTGCCGTTGTCGCCAGGCGCGGGCGAGCGTGCGGCCAAGCTCGCGTTGATGGAGCGCGAGCGCACCAACGAGCTTGCCGAGGTCGTGCTGCAGGACCTGGCGCTGGCTTTCGAGCTGCTGCGCGCAGTCAATACCGCCGAAGTGCGCGGCGCGCAGCTCGCCGGCAGCGGCCCGGTGCTGACCGTGCGCCGCGCGATTGCGATGGTCGGCCTGGACGGCGTGCGCCGCGCGGCGCTGTCGCTGCGCCCTTGGCCGGGGCCGATGGACGGCGACGGTGCGGCCGAGCTGACGCGGCTGCTCGCGCGCGTGAAACGCGCCGCGCGCGTCGCGGTCGCGCTGCGACCGCCGGGCTACGACGCCGAGGTCGTCACGTTGATCACGATGCTGCAGAACCTGGGGCGGCTCGTCGTGCAATACCACTTCGCCGACGAGGCGCAGCAGATCCGACGCCTGATGCAGCCGGCGCCGCCGGCGCGCGCGGGCGAACCCGAGGAGCCGGGGATGAGCGAGGAGGGCGCCTCGTTCGCCGTGCTTGGCACCGACATCGAGGCGCTCGGTGCCGCGGTCGCGCGCCACTGGGGGCTGGACGACAGCGTGCTGCACATGATCCGCCGCCTGCCCGTGGCGACGCCGGCGCGCTCGGTCGAAGGCGACGACGAGCTGTTGCGCGCGCTCGGCAGCTGCGCGAACGAGGCACTGGACGCTTCAGTGCTGCCAGCGGTGCAGCAGGGCGCGGCGCTGCAGCGCGTCGTGCAACGGTACGCGCGCGCGCTCGGCCTGTCGCAGAAGGACTTGCAGGAAGCGCTGCTTGACCGTCCCGCGCCGGCGCAGCCGCCGGTGAAACAGGCACCGCACGCCCGCGACGAACCGGCGACCACGCTCGACGCAAAGGCCGAGCGATGAGCCCGGTCGCGACGCCGCGCCGGCTCGGCCGCTTCGAGTTGCGCCGCGTGCTCGGCCGGGGCGCGCAGGCCACGGTATGGCTTGCGCACGACCCGCGCCTGGAGCGCGAGGTTGCACTCAAGCTGCTCAGCGCCGACGCGGGTGCTTCGGCGGTGAACGAATGGTTGCACGAAGCGCGCGCGGTGAGCCGGCTGAGCCACCCGAACATCGTGCCGGTGTTCGAGGCCGACCAGCAGTCCGGGCAGGCCTACCTGGTGTTCGAGTACGTCGAGGGCAGCACGCTCGCCGCGAGCCTGCGCGAGCGCGGCGCGTTGCCGGCGCGCGACGCCGTGTCGCTGATGCTCGGCGTGCTAGACGCGCTCGCCACGGCCCACGCGCAAGGCATTGTTCATCGCGACCTGAAGCCGTCGAACATCCTGCTCGGCAGCGACGGGCGCGCGCGCGTGATGGACTTCGGCATCGCCGCGCGCGTCGCCGGCGAGCGTGGCGCCGCGGGCGCGGCACGGGGCGCGATCGTCGGCACGCCGGGCTACATCTCGCCCGAGGCCGCGCGCGGCGAGTCGCCGGTGCCGGCAATGGACGTCTTCTCGGCTGGCGCCCTGCTCGGCGAGCTGCTCGCCGGCGCTCCTCTGCTGCGCGAGCGTGACCCCTGGCGCGCGCTCCAGCGTGTGCAGCACGAGGACCTGCTGCTGCCCGGCTCGGTCGATACCGACGACACGCTGCGCGGCATCGTGCAGCGCGCGCTTTCGCGCGACGCACGCGCGCGCTACGACGGCGCGCAGGCGTTGCACGGCGCGCTCTCGGCCTGGCTCAACCCGACGCCTGGCGCCGAACCCGCGGCGGCGGCGAGCCACGGCACGCTGGACTTCTTGCTGCGCCGCATGCGCCACAAGGGCGACTTCCCGGCCTTGTCTGAGTCGGTGACGCGGATCCAGCGCGTCGCCACTTCCGAGACCGAAAGCCTCGCCAGCCTCTCGTCCGAGATCCTGAAGGACGTCGCGCTCACGAACAAGCTGCTGCGCATGGTGAACACCGCGCACTTCAGCGCGTCGGGCGGCGCGGTGAGCACGATCTCGCGCGCGGTCGCGCTGGTCGGCTTCGCCGGCATCCGCAACATGGCGCTGTCGCTGGTGCTGCTCGAGCACATGCAGGACAAGAACCATGCGTCGGCACTGAAGGAGGAATTCCTGCGCGCGCTCATGGCCGGCACGATGGCGGGAGAGCTCGCGCCGAACGCGCGCGACGGCGAGGAAGCCTTCCTCGGCACGATGTTCCAGAACCTGGGCCGGCTGCTCACCGAGTACTACTTCCCCGAGGAGGCGCGCCAGATCCGCCAGCAGCTCGGCGCCGGCGAATCGGGTGCCGCCGCGCGCGATGCGGCGTCGGCGCGGGTGCTCGGCATCGGCTTCGAGGAGCTGGGTCTGGGAGTTGCGAGGTCCTGGGGTCTGCCCGAAGGCTTGCAGCGCTGCATGCGTACGCCGGCCGGCGACGTTCCGGTGCGCGCCGTCGAGCGCGGCACCGAGCGCCAGCGCTGGGCCGGCCGGCTCGCGAACGAGCTCTCCGACGCGATGCTGCATGACGAAGGTGCGGCGCTCGCGCGGCGCGTGGGCGAGATCGCCGAGCGCTACGCGCCGGCGATCGGCCTGTCCGCGCGCGAGATCGTCGCCGCCGCCGGCAACGCGCGCCAGAAGCTCGCCCAGCTGGCGCCGGCGATGGGCCTGCAGACCGCCGCCGGCAGCGCCGCGCGCCGGCTGCTCAACACTGAGACCGACGCACCGGTGCAGGACTCGCTGTCGCCGCACCAGCTCCAGCCCACGCTGGCGGTCGATGCGGCGATGCTGGCGCAGCCAGCCGTCGACGCCGCGCCCAAGGTGCCGATGGCCGAGCTGCTCGCGGCCGGCATCCAGGACATCACGAACTCGATGGTCGCAGACGACTTCCGCCTCAACGAGGTTCTGCGCATGGTGCTCGAGACGATGTACCGCGCGCTGCAGTTCCGGCGCGTGGTCTTCTGCCTGCGCGACCCCAAGACCGAGACGCTGACCGGCCGCTTCGGCCTGGGCGACGCGGCCACACCCGTGAGCCGCGCGTTCAAGGTGCCGCTGCGCGTGACGGGCAGCGCCGATCTGTTCGCCGCCGTTTGCGCCAAGGGCATGGACACGCTGATCAAGGACGCCACCGCCGCCAACATCGCCAGCCGGCTGCCGCCCTGGTACCGCCAGGCGGTGAACGCGCCGGCCTTCTTGCTGCTGCCGATGGTGGTGAAGGGCGCGCCCTTCGCGCTGATCTACGCCGACAAGGCCGAGGCCGGCGCGATCGACCTCGGCGAGAAGGAACTCTCGCTGCTGCGCACGCTGCGCAACCAGGCGGTGATGGCGTTCCGGCAGCACGAGCGCGGTTGAGCGCCGCCGCCCCCGCCGACGCGCGGCGACCTCGCGGCGCCTGCGCAGGCGCACCACTTTGGGCTGGACCGCCGGCCTTGGGGCAGCGTCGGCGGTGATCTCGTCGCACGCAGACAGCGCCGGCATCGGACCCCGCGGCCCGGGCGCCCTGCAGGAAGGGCCGACACGGGAGGCGTCTGGCGCTCGGCCGCTTCGAACTGGCACGCATCTGGCATAGGCCTGTGCGTGCCCAGACTGCCGGCCACGACGTCGGCCGGCCCGAGAATCGCCCGATGCCACCGATCTTCCACATGATTACCGGCGCGCCCGACCCGGTCGCGCCGTTCAGCCATGCCGTCGAAGACGATGGCTGGGTCTTCGTCACCGGTCAAATGCCGTTCACCGGCACCTCGCTGGAATCGGCCTACCCGGAGGGCATCGAGGCGCAGACGCGCCAGGTGATGATGAACCTGGAGACCGTGCTGGCCGGCTGCGGACTGGGCCTGGGCCAGGTGCTGTCCGTGCGCGTCTACCTCACGCACTTCGACGCTGACTACGAGGCGATGAACGCCGTCTACGCGAGCTACTTCGCGCCCGGTCGACGCCCGGCACGGACCTGCATCGGCGTCACCGGCCTGGCCAAGGGCGCGCGCATCGAGATCGACCTCGTCGCGCGCCGCGACACTGCAAGTCCGGCCCCCCGCGCCGGACTCTAGCGCGGCCGCGCGAGCCCCGCGGCGCATCGGAAGGCCGCACCGCGAAGGGGCGGCGAGCCACCCGGCAATTGCCGGTCGGCGGCGCAGCAGTGCCCGGGCCGGATCACGTCTGCCATCGCCGTCATGCCGGCATGCGCGGTGCTCCAAGCCGTCGTGCGGTTTCAGACAAGTCAGCACTGATCCTTTTGCCTAAGCTGACTCTTGTGCGATGCAACAAGACGTGCGTGGTGTGCGTCCCCGTCATCAGCCGCCAAGGAGCCTCTTCATGCGTACCCATCTCTCGGATCCCGGGCAAGACGTTTCGAACCGCGGCGGCCCCGTCGCGCGCTGGCGCCCGGCGCTCGTCGCCGGCGCGTGCCTGGCGGCACTGTCCTGGGCGGGGCAGGCCCGCGCAGCCGCGCCCGCGGCGCCGGCCGCCTGCCAGGCGCTGCAGGCCCAGTACCCGCAGTTCAAGGGCAAGACACTCGTCAATGCGATCAACCCCCACACGCCCGGCTACGAGGCGCTCGACCCGAACGACCCGAGCCAGTACATCGGCTTCGACATCGATCTGGGCGAGACGATCGCCAGCTGCCTGGGCTTCAAGATGGCCTACAAGTCCGTCACCTTCGCGGCGCTGCTCACCACGCTGCAGAGCGGGCAGGCCGACATCGTGATCTCGGACATCTACGCGACCGAGGAGCGCGCGAAGGCGGCCGACTTCATCACCTACTCGAAGGTGTTCGACGGCGTGCTCGTGGCCAAGGGCAACCCGAAGAAGATCACCGGCATCAACACCTCGATGTGCGGCGCCGCGGCGGCTGAAAACACGGGCTACGTCGAAGTGCCGCTGATCCAGGGCCTGGCGCCGGCGTGCAAGGCGGCGGGCAAGCCGGAGGCGTCGATCCAGCTCTATGACAACAACGCGAGCTGCATCCAGGCCATCCTGGCCGGTCGCGCCGACACCTACGTCAACGACGTCAACACCGTCGACCAGGCGGTCAAGGCCTATCCCGACAAGCTCGAGAAGGCCACAGCCGTGACGCTGCCGTACTCGGTGGGCATCGCGGTGCCCAAGGGCAAGCCCGAGTTCCGCGACGCGGTGATGGCAGCGCTGGTCGCGATCCAGAAGGCCGGCATCCAGACCACGCTGCTGAAGAAGTGGTCGCTCGGCGAGGAGAACCTCGAGACCCCGAAGCTCATCGTGTCGAAGTAGGCCGATGGAACTGTTCCTCCACTATCTCAGCCTGCCCTACCTGCTGCGGGGCATCGGCTTCACGGTCGCCGTCACCGGGCTCGGCCTGGCAGGCGGGTTGGTGGTGGGGCTGATCCTGGCGAGCATGCAGCTGAGTCGCTTCGCGCCGCTGGCGGCCATCGCGCGCGGCTACACGGTGATCTTCCGGGGCACGCCGCTGATCCTGCAGATGGTCTTCGCTTACGACGCCCTCCCGCACATCGGGCTCAAGTTGAGTGCGATGGGCGCAGCGGGCCTCGCGCTCGCGGCGAACGAGGGCCCGTTCATCGCCGAGATCCTGCGCTCGGGCGTGCTCGGGGTCGACCGCGGCCAGGTGCTCGCCGGTCAGGCGCTGGGCATGACGCCGAGCCTGCTGATGCGCCGCGTGATCGCGCCCCAGGCGATCCGAACGATGGTGCCCGCGCTCGGCAACGAGTCGGTCAGCGCGCTCAAGAACTCGTCGCTGGCGTCGGTGATCGCGCTCGAGGAGCTGACGCTGCGCAGCACGCAACTCGCGTCGTCGACCTTCGACTTCTTCTCGATCTTCTTCGCCTCGGGGCTCATCTACCTGGGACTGACCGGCGCCATCGGCGCGATCCAGCTCACCGTCGAACGGGCGCTGGACCTGGACCGCCCGCCCGGTCAGCGCGGTTTGGCGCGCTGGCTGCGCTGGCAGCGCTCGAGCCCGGCGGCCACGGCGGCGCGGCCCGACGCACCGGCGCTCGCCGCCGCCGCCGCGGTGGCCGCGCCGGCGATCTCGCAGGCCCGGGCAGCGGGCGAGCGCGCCGCCGCACTCGCCGGACACGATGTGGCGGTTCGTATCACAGCGCTGTGCAAGAACTACGGCGAACAAGTCGTGCTCGACGAGCTCGACCTGACGATCCGCAAGGGCGAGGTTGTCGCGCTGCTGGGCCCGAGCGGGTCGGGCAAGAGCACGCTGCTGCGTTGCATCAACCACCTCGAGACCTGGGACGCAGGCCAGATCCGCGTCGGCGGAAGGCGCCTGGGCTACCGCCCCGACGGCCAGCTGATGAGTCCGCGCGACCTGGCCAACGAGCGCGCCAGTGTCGGCGTCGGCATGGTGTTCCAGCAGTTCAACCTGTTCAGCCACCTGAGCGCGCTCGAGAACATCGCCGGCCCGCTGCGCTGGGTGCACGGCCTCGCGCCGGCCGATGCCGAGCGGCGCGCGCGCCAGCTGCTCGACCGGGTCGGGTTGAGCCAGCGCGCCGACGCGCTGCCGCGCCACCTGTCCGGCGGCCAGCAGCAGCGCGTCGCTATCGCGCGCGCGCTCGCACCCAATCCGAGCGTGCTGCTGCTCGACGAGCCGACCTCGGCGCTCGATCCGGAGCTGGTCAACGAGGTGCTGGACGTGATCCGGCGCCTGGCGATCGAGGACGGGCTGACGCTGATCATCTCGACGCACCAGCTGCGCTTTGCCGACGAGGTCGCCGATCGCGTCGTCTTCCTCAGCGGCGGCTCGGTCGTCGAGGACGGGCCGGCGCACGAAGTCTTGAGCCGGCCGCGCCACCCGCTGACGGCCCGCTTCCTGAGCGTGATGGGGGCGGACGCGCCGCTGAAGGTCGGCTCATGAGTCCGGCCAAGCAAGGCTGCGGCGCGGGCCCTCCCGGGCATTGCCATCCCACCAAAGATTCCATCCATCCGAATGCGGCGCGCAGGCCGCGCGCCGAGGTCCGACCATGAAGCACCACCACCTTTCCGTCTCGCCGGCCACCGTCCACTGGGGCTACTTCAGCAAGGCGGTCGCGCCCGGCTTGACGCTGAAGTCCGGCGACCGCGCCACGATCGAGACGCTGACCCACCACGCGAACGACGATCACGAACGCATGGTCGAGGGCGATCCCGGCGCGGAGAGCGTGTTCCGCTGGACGCGCGAGCACAAGGCCGTGAGCCGGCGCGGCGCAGGTCCGACCGAAGGCCCGTTCGAGCGCGGCTCGGGCGAAGGCCTGGGCGTGCACCTGCTCACCGGGCCGGTGGTTGTCGAACGTGCCGAGCCTGGCGACGTGCTCGAGGTCCGCATCCTCGACGTGCGCCCGCGGCCGAGCTGCAGTGCCTGCCATGCCGGACGCTGCTTCGGCTCGAACGTTGCCGCGTCCTGGGGCTTTCACTACCGGGACCTGATCGAAGAGCCCAAGCCGCGCGAGGTGGTCACGATCTTCGAGATCGATACCGCTGGCGAGCCCTTCGCGCGCGCCGTCTACAACTATGTCTGGACGCCGCAGACCGATCCCGACGGCATCGTCCACGCGACGATCGACTACCCCGGCGTCAAGGTCGACCACCGGCTCGTGCGCAAGCGCGAGAACATCCTGCCCGACATCAAGGTGCCGGCGCGACTGCATTTCGGCACGATGGGCCTGGCGCCGGCGGAGTCGGACTACGTCAGCTCGATTCCGCCCAGCTATACCGGCGGCAACATCGACGACTGGCGCATCGGCAAGGGCGCGCGCATGTACTACCCGGTAGCGGTCGACGGTGCGTACTTCTCGGTCGGAGACCCGCACGCTGCGCAGGGCGACAGCGAGCTCGGCGGCACCGCGATCGAGACCTCGCTCACCGGCGACTTCGAGTTCATCCTGCACAAGAAGAACGAGCTCGGCGGTACTCCGCTCGAGGGCCTGACTCACCCGCTGCTCGAGACGCCTGAGCAATGGTCGGTCTACGGCTTCACGATGCCGAACTACCTGGCCGAACTGGGTGCGAACGCGCAGACCGAGGTGGCCCAGCACTCGAGCCTCGACAAGGCGATGCGCGACGCGTTCCGCAAGCTGCGTCGCTTCCTGATGACGGTGCACCGACTGAGCGAGGATGAGGCGATCGCGCTGATGTCGGTGGCGGCGGACTTCGGCGTGACCCAGGTTGTCGACGCGAACTGGGGAGTGCACGGCTCGATCCGCAAGAACGTCTTCGTCGGGCGCTGAGCGCGCGTCGGGACACGGCCCGCCGCGCCGTGGCACGGGTCTTGCGACTCCGGCGCAATACCTCGTGGACCCTTGACCTTGCGCTTCGAGCATTTCACGACCGAGTCGTATCCGGCTCCGCAACGCTCCGGCGCGTGGCGCGAGACGCTGCACCGGCATCACCTTAGAACCGACCCTGGCGCCGCGGCGGCGCCGCTGCACGGCACGCTGCTGGCGGGCCAGACGCCGCGCGGCGTCGAGCTGATGCGCATCGCGTCGTCGGCGCAGACGCTCGGCAGGCTCGGCGGCGATGCCGAGGCCGTCTGGCTCGCGCTGCACATGGCCGGCGACGCGACGCTCGTCGACGGCGAGCGCGCGATCGAGATCCAGCCCGGCGACATCGTCTACGGCTCCGCCGCGTCGGCGCCCGGGCTGAGGTTCGGCTCTGACTTTCGCCAGTTCATGGTGCAGATCCCGGGCCGCGCGCTCAAGCCGCGGCTCACGGCGGCGCTCACGCTCGACGTCGGTTGCCTGTCAGGCCGCTCGGGCATGGGGCGCATGTTCGCCGGCACGTTGAGCGCGCTGTCCGATTCGTTCGACACGCTGGGCGAGGATGAGATCGCGCCGATCGAGCTGACGCTGTCCGAATTCGTCGCCTCGAGTCTGGCGAACGCAAGGCCGTCGGGCTCGGCCGGGCTGAATGCGTCACAGGCCGCGACGATGCGCCGCGTGCTTCAGCGCATCGAGGCCAGTCTGAGCGAGCCCGAGTTGACGCTGGCCGCGATCGCCCGCAACGAGCGCGTCTCGGAGCGGCTGCTGCAGAAGCTGTTCGAATCGAGCGGGCAGACCTTCTCCGCCCACCTGAGGCAGCGCCGCCTCGAGCGCTGCCGCGCCGACCTCGGCAACCGGCTCTACGGCCACCTGTCAATCTCGGACATCTGCTTCCGCTGGGGCTTCAACGACTCGGCACATTTCAGCCGCGCGTTCCGCGAACAGTTCGAAGTCTCGCCGCGCCAGTACCGTCAGCAGGCGAACGAAGCGAGTCAGCAGACGCTGCGCAAGACGCTGCAGCGCGGCTGGCCGATGGGCTACCGCGAGCCGGCCGACGACGTGCCGCCGCCCGGGCCCGCGCCCTCCGGCACGACCGAGGCGCGAGCGACGGTGGCGCCCGAGGTGTCGGCCGCGCCCCCCGCCGAGCGCCGTGCCGGCCGCCACCATCACCTGCCCGCCAACGACAAGACCATCCACTGGGGCTACTTCAGCCGGACGATCCCGCCGGTGCTGACCGTAGACTCAGGCGACATCGTCACGATCGAGACGCTGACCCAGCACGCCTACGACGACCACGACCGGATGATCAAGGGAGACTCCGGCGCCGAGAGCGTGTTCCACTGGACCGCGGAGCGGAAGAACGTCGACCGCCGCGGCGCCGGGCCGGTGGACGCGTCGATCTACGGCCGCGGCAGCGGCGAGGGCTTCGGCGTGCACATCTGCACCGGCCCGGTCTACGTGCGCGACGCGCGGCCCGGCGACGTCCTCGAGGTGCGCATCCTCGACCTGCTGCCGCGCCTGTCGGCGAACGCGAAGTACGAGGGCCGCACCTTCGGCAGCAACGCCGCGGCTTGGTGGGGCTTCCACTACGACGAGCTGCTCACCGAGCCGAAGCCGCGCGAGGTCGTGACGATCTACGAGATCGACTGCAACCAGGGCGGCGGCTGCGCGCACGCGGTCTACAGTTTTCGCTGGACGCCGCAGCGCGACCCGAGCGGCGTGCTCCATCCGACGATCGACTACCCCGGCGTGCCGGTCGACCGCACGAGCATCGTCGAGAACCATGGCGTGCTGAAGAACGTGAGGATCCCGACGCGGCCGCACTTCGGCGTGATCGCGGTCGCGCCGGTGGAGACCGGGCTCGTCGACTCGGTGCCGCCGGCTTACTTCGGCGGCAACATCGACAACTGGCGCGTCGCCAAGGGCGCCACGGTCTACCTGCGCGTCGGCGTCGACGGCGGTCTGCTCTCGGTTGGCGACCCGCATGCGTCGCAAGGCGACTCGGAACTCTGCGGCACGGCGATCGAGTGCTCGCTCACCGGCGTGTTCCAGATCGTGCTGCACAAGGCCGAGGACCTGAAGAGCGAGCCCTACGCCGACCTCAATTACCCGCTTGTCGAGACGCCCGACGAGTGGGTGCTGCACGGCTTCAGCCACCCGGACTACTTGCGCGAATTCGGCGAGAAGGCGCGCAGCGAGATCTACGAGAAGTCGTCGCTAGACCTGGCGATGCGTGACGCGTTCCGCAAGACCCGGCGCTTCCTGATGAGCGCCAAGGGGCTGAGCGAGGACGAGGCGATCTCGCTGATGTCGGTCGCGGTCGACTTCGGCGTGACGCAGGTCGTCGACGGCAACTGGGGCGTGCACGCGATCATCCGCAAGGCGTTGTTCACCGACGGCACGGCCGCGACGGCACGCGCCTAAGCGCGGTGTCCTCAGCGTGCCGCCGTAACGCGCCAGATCGTGTTGCCCACGTCGTCGGCCACCAGCAGGGCNCCGCGCCGGTCGATCGCGACGCCCACCGGGCGACCGCGCGCGTCGCCGTTCGGGCTGAGGAAGCCCGTGAGCACGTCGACCGGTGCGCCGCTGGGCCGGCCACCGGCGAAGGGCACGAAGATCACCTTGTAGCCGCTGAACGGACGCCGGTTCCACGAGCCGTGCTGGCCGACGAACATGCCGTCGGCAAAGGCGGGCGGCAGCTTGTTGCCGGCCGACGACGCCAAGCCCAGCGACGCGGTGTGCGGCCCGAGCGCGTAGTCGGGCACGATCGCGCGCGCGACCAGATCGGCGCGCTGCGGCTGTACCCGGGCGTCCGGATGCTGGCCGAAGTAGCTGTAAGGCCAGCCGTAGAAGCCACCGTCGCGGAGCGAGGTGAGGTAGTCGGGGACGAGGTCGCTGCCGAGTTCGTCGCGCTCGTTGACCACGACCCAGAGCGCTCCTGTCGAGGGCTCCCAGGCCATGCCATTCGGGTTTCGCAGCCCCGACGCGAAGACGCGGTGTGCGCCGGTCCCGGGGTCGACTTCCCAGACCGCTGCACGCTCGTGCTCGGCGGCCATGCCGCGCTCAGCGATGTTGCTGTTCGAACCGACGCTCACGTACAGCTTGCTGCCGTCGGCGCTGGCGACGAGGTTCTTCGTCCAATGGTGGTTGATCGGGCCGGCCGGCAGCTCGACCACGCGCTGCCCCGGCGCGGTGATGCGGGTCTCGCCGCGCGCGTAGGGGAAGCGCAGCAGCGCGTCCGTGTCGGCCACGTAGAGATCGTTGCCGACGAGGGCCATCCCGAACGGCGAGTTCAGCCCGTCGAGCAGCACGCTGCGCAGCTCGGCCACGCCGTCGCCGTCGGCGTCGCGCAACAGCGTGATGCGGTTCGCGCTCGGCACCGCGGCGCCGGCGCGCTTCATCACCAGCCCCGCGACCCAGCCCTTGAAGCCCGGTGAATCGTCGGGCCGGGCCGGCGCGTTGGTCTCGGCGACGAGGACGTCGCCGTTGGGCAGCACGGTCAGCCAGCGCGGGTGGTCCAGGCCACGCGCGAAGGCGGTGACGCGCAGGCCGGGCGCGGCCACGGGTGTCGTGCCCGCCGGCCAGCCGGTGGCAGGAGCGATGTGGACGGTCGGGATCAGCGTCGGCGTCGGCGCTGGCAGCGCGGGCTGCGGCCCGGTGCCGTCGGCGACCGTCAGCCGGGCGACGTCGCCGCAGCCAGCGAGCAGGGCCAGCGCCGCGCTGGCGAGGGCGAGGGCGAGACGAATTCGGCAATGTGCGAGGGTGAGCATGATCGAGGGCTCCTTTGCTGCGCGGCCGGTTCAATCCGGCAGCGCCGTTGCGACAACGTCGGCAGTCCCGCTCGAGCTGGTGCGCCTGCGGGGCCCCGGCGCGCGGGTATGCATCTCTTCACCAGTCNCGCCGCGGCACGGATTACTGCGGGCGCGAGAGCGCGCCCTCGACGATGTCGGTGTCCTGCAAGTCGACGATGTTCCAGGCGTCGGTGCTGCGCGCGAGCAGTTTAAGCAGGACGTCCATACGCGCCGGGAGCACCGAACCGTCGGGCGCGAGGGCCCCCTCGAGTACCCAGCGCGCCCGGGCGATGGCCAGGTCCGCGGCCGGGAACCGGACGGCCACCGCGGTGATGGTCGGATGGCTGTTCTTGAATATCCTCGCATGCGCGAACCAGTGCGCCTTCCTGATCTCGTCGCAGCTCTTCCACCACAGGCCGATGACGTTGACGAATTCGACGTCTTGCGCGAACAGCACCGTGACGGCGTTCATGTCGTGCTGGTTCCAGCATTCGGCGAGGGCATGGACGGTGTCGGTCACTTCGGCGCTTGCGCTCGTCATGGCTTGCTCCTTTGCGGCCAGTGCGGCCAAGGCAGGCGGGCGACCTCCGGCGCTCGAGCCCATTCTTCCGCGCTGGCCACGCGGCGCCATCGGGCTTGTGCGCCCACGCCGCTACTCGTCGACGTGGCTGAAGAACTTCGAGGCGATCCGCCCGATCTCGGCCGACGAGAACGCGCGCTTTCGGGCCTGGCGCACGGCGTCGCCGAGCTGGTCGATGCGCGCGTGGTACAGGTGCCGGAAGACCTGCTCGCCCAGGTCCTTGTCCTCGATCAGGTCGCGCAGTCTCGCGCGGACCCATAGCTCGAGCCGGTCACCGTCCTTGACGCCCGCGTCGGCGAGGCTGGTGTCGAGCGGGATCGCCTGCCCGTCGTGGCGCAGGTAGTAGGTGTAGGAGAGTTCGACGCCCATGTCCTCGTCGATGTTCGAGAANTTCANCTTTANCGTGCTGCGCAGCATGCCGAGCAGGTAGTTCGGCTTCGCGTCGGCGGGGATGCGCACGCGAAAGTTCCGCCCGAAGCGGTTGCTGTGGATCAGCACCTCGAGGGTCTCGGCAGCGTCGGGGAAGGTGCCGGCGATCTCGTCGACCATAGTCGACGGCGCGGGGTCGGGCAGGCGGCCGAGGTCGCGCGCCGCGAGCTCGTCGTCCTTCAGCCGCGCCACCACCTCGAGGAACGGGGCCTCGTTGCCGTGGCGGAAATCGATGTACTTCCTGGGCTTCAGGATCGTCGGGATGTCCGGGTCGGCCAGCCCCGGCAGCACGGCCGGGATGACGAAAGTGCGGCGCAGCTCGGCCTCCTTCATCAGCGCGCTCGACCATTCGAGCTCGACCCAGTAGCGCTTCGTCGAGACCGGGCTCAACAGCGCGAGGAGGTAGTCGGATTCGCCGACCGCGGTGCTCATCCAGATGACGATGTTGTCACCGGCCTTGATCTCGGTTTGGTCGAGTCGGCTCGCGATGCCGACCTTGGCCAACCCCTCGCTCAGCCAGATGGCGAAGGCCGAATCCGGCCCCGCGTGCGAGATGAAGACGACCGGCGAGCGCTTGGCGATGGCATGCATGGGGGACTCCCGAAGCGGCCCCGGCGACACGCAGGGCTCGAGGCGGCCCGGCCGCGAGGGCGCACCGCGCCGAGCCACCGCGGGCGATCTTGCGCCTCGCCACGGTGGGCCGTCGAGCCTTTGCACCGATGCGATTGGGGGGCAGGTGGCCCGTGGCCGCGCGGCGGCCGGGTGATGCCGGGGATTCGCAGGAGACGGGCATCTCGACCCGATCACCTGTGCACGAGGACGGTCTTTGAGGTGTATGAAATTAGAGAGCGTTGCACACCATGCGAACGAGCATCGTCATCGACGACAAGCTCATGAACGACACGCTCAGGGCGACGGGTCTGAAGACCAAGCGCGAGGCGGTGGAGCTCGGGCTGAGCACCTTGCTTCGGCTCGGCCAGCAGGAGCAGGTGCGCAAGCTGCGCGGCAAGATCTCGTGGCAGGGCGACCTGGACGCAATGCGGACCGACAAGTGATCCCGGTCGATTCCAGCGTCTGGTTCGACTACCTGCGAGGGGTGTCGACGCCGCAGGCGGACAAGCTGGATGCCTTGCTCGGCACAAAGCCGCTGGCCGTGGGTGACTTGATTCTGGCCGAGGTGCTGCGGGGCCGCGCCCGCGAGCGCGAGTTCCAGCAGGTCCGCTTGCCCCTGGACACGTTCGCGACGGTCAAACTCGCCGGCGAGGCAGTGGCAATCCAGGTGGTGAAGAATTTTCGGACTCTTCGCGTTCAGGGCGTCACGGTGCGCAAGACCATCGACACGACCATCGCCACGCGCTGCATCCTCGATGGACTCACGCGTGTTGCACGCGGACCGGGACTTCGATGCGTTCGCCACGCATCTCGGCTTGCGGGTGGTGTCGTCGGATCGCTGCGTTGGCGGCGTCGGACAGACGGCCGCGCGTGTCCGGGGNATCGGCGGCCAGCGCCGCGCCGGCAGCCGCTACTCGTCGAGGAAGCCGCCGCGGTAGAAGCTCCAGGCCGTGCCGTCGTGGAGGTAGAAGTGCCCGTCGGCACAGAAGTCCTTGCCCGGAAAGAACTCGCGGTAGGCCTTGGGCACCANGCGCGCGAGTTGTTCCTCGCTCAGTTCGTCGAACTGCTCCGGCGTGATCGGCTGCCCGACTCTGAGTCTGCGAGGTTCCATGAGTGAAGATATGTGGCGAAGGGGAGATTCGGACAGTGAAGACCATTGTCGCAGCGGGAGGTCCCTGTAGACGGGCTCGGCACCGTGTTCGACCCACCGGCTTCTCCGCGATGGNCCCCCACATTCATTCCTCGGCGTCTGCGACGGCGTTCCGCCAGTAGTGGGGCTGTATTTCGGAGAGGCGCTTTGACTGCCACGCACCCGGTCGCCCGGGGACGGCGACTGCGACCTCGACATTCGGTCCCCAAAGGGTGAGCCGCTCCTGGCAGATTCCGCACGGCGCGAGAATGAGAAACGGCCTCCCAGGCTCGCTGCGCGACACACAAACGGATGCGACAACACGAGCGCCTATTCGATTGGCCTCGCAGTACGCACCGGTCTCGTGGCACAAGCTGGCTCCGGTGTTCGGCGCGTCAAAGCACACGCTCGTTAGCGTTAGGCCCGAGTCCGTGCGTATCGCAGCTGCTCCGGCATATCCGGAGGGAAATCTGCGCAGCGCCTGTTGTATTGCAGCGTCGATGAGTGACTGGTCGAGTGACATGCGAGGCCTAGCGATCCAAGCCGGAGCCAGCGGCGGGACGCCAAGTCCGGGCTGGCGAAAAGGTACCGCGTACCGCCAGACCGGGCTTCGCGTGGTCCTTCGCCCACGCGATGAACCCTGCGTCGGAACTCGGCGCAGCCCCGGACGAAGCGCGCCGCGTCATCGCGCTGGCGCCNGCGGACCCGGATGCCGCCAGCGCAAAGCCCGTGCGTGATTTGGGCGGCTGCGTGAGGATTGAGGGCGCGCGGTTTGCCCTCGAATGCCTGAAGCAGCTCGGCTCGCCTCAGCGCGACGAGCCGACCAGCCTGCCGTCAGTCTGACGGCTTCAAGGACCGGACCACGGAACTGGATGGAAACCCGCGCCAGCGCTGGGGACCGCGTGACTGCCGGGATCGGAGGGGGAGGGGTGACGAGCCTCACCCTCCCATAGGCTTCATGAAACCTAGCATTCATGCGGGTTCTGGCGGGTGTCTGTTGGCGTGTGCAGCACCAAAGTGACACGCCTTGGGCGACTTTAGCACCACCTTTTGGATGAACGCGGATGGGTCGACCGCGTCCCTGCGCACTTGGCGACGATCCCCAAGCGATAACCATGCTGCTGGTTATTGCCACTTGGCAAGTGTTGCAGCCCGGCCCGACCGTCGCGCAAAGTCTTGCCCTTACCGCAATCACCGAGGCTCATCGTGACCTTTCGCATCGGCACTTACGAGGCCATCATCGAGGCTGCACCGCGATTCGGCTTCTTCGAGTTCGACCACATCGAGCACGGCGCCAGGGACCGCGAATTGTTGGTGCTCGGCCGGCATTTGGTGGCCTCACGGCTGTAGGCGCAACCCAGCACTCGCAGACCAGCCTAGTCAAGAAGGCCTCGACCTCGGGGCCGCCCATGTCGACAGGGTGACGAACATAGTGGAAGCGGATGAAGGCCCGGCACCATCGGAGGTAGGCCTCCTCGGAACGTAGGTCGCAGTGCAGGCTGCGTATGCACTCGCGGAGTTGAGCCAACAATCGGGTCGACCTCAGCGGCGGCAGGGTTCCCGATAGGAACGCGCGCGGTGACGCGCGCCGCGCAAATGCAACCGACAATGTAGACATGTTCGACGTCCATCAACGTTGAAGACGTGACTAAGACTTGCTCAGGCCCGGCGGCACAGGCAAAGTCCGCGTTCGGAAGACTGCGCCAATTGACAGCGGGATAGTGCTGGATGAAGAAGCGGTCTACCGAGAGAATCGCAAGCACTGGTGCGCCAAAGCGAGTCGTGCTGGCCCCGGAGTTATGGCGACAGGCGCCGGAGTTACGGCGCAAGCCTGTCGCCAGATATCAACGTTAGG